>Ga0066366_10000128_pt1 | contig 16285 bp, 23 predicted proteins | sample Knorr_S7_td_250__FD_77334 | JGI IMG/M metagenome (GOLD analysis project Ga0066366, IMG submission 77334) | Marine microbial communities from Southern Atlantic Ocean transect - Knorr_S7_td_250_ad_252m_LV_B | ecosystem: Environmental > Aquatic > Marine > Oceanic | place: Atlantic Ocean...
AATGAATGGGTAATTCAGACAACTGGTTCAAACCTTTCCAAAGTTTTAGAAGTTCATGGCATTGACAAGAATAATGTTAGAACGAATAATGTTGCAGAAATTGCAGAAACTCTTGGAATTGAGGCTGCACGAAGTGCTTTGATTAATGAATTAAGTTCCACATTAGAAGATCAGGGACTAGAAGTTGATCAACGATATCTAATGTTGGTATCTGACTTGATGTGTCATCGTGGTGAGATGCAACAGATTGGTCGTCATGGGATTGCCGGTAAAAAGGACAGTGTTCTTGCACGCGCAGCATTTGAGATTACAGTTCCAACAATTGCCTCTGCTGCTAGAACTGGAGAAACTGAAAAATTAAAAGGAATTACAGAAAATGTCATAGTTGGAAGTCAGATTCCAATTGGAAGTGGAACAGTTGATCTCTACATGCAAGTTGCAAAGAAAAGAGATTAGAACTAATCTTTTTCAAAATTAATTTTTGAAGACTTTTAATTAGAATAAAAAAATATGATATAATTGGCAAAGAAAAAATTTAACAATGAAAAAAAGTCTGAGGATCCTAAGAGTTTTTCTGGATTCCTGAAAAAACGAGCTCCAATTTATCTTGGCATAATAGGACTGTTCATGATTTTTGCCTACCCAGCACTCACTGAAAAAAATCTAGAATCACTATTACCGGATTATTTTGAAGGTGACGAAAAAAAAGCGATTGAGTTAATTAAATCATATAATGGTGCAAACGAGCAAGGTATGACTATTCTCCAAGTAATTGAAAAAACAATACTTGAAAAATATCCTGACGAAAAGATTTTTGATGATGAAGAAACCTCAGCAGATTGGATTATAACTAATTTAGTAGATAAAGAATCTGAATTTACACATGAAATAGTTTTTGTTTTTGATGCAAATGGAGATACTATATCATATGGCTGGTACATTAATGTGGACACGTCAGAATTATCTCCAATTGACACAGATTCCAGAAAGGTTCAACAGACAGTTGACTATTTTGACTAGTCAATCATCTACGTTTTAATTATCAATCGCTACTGTAACATTATGAAAACAAAACTAGGTGTAGAGTTTGAAATTGATTTTGCCCATACATTACGTGGACATCCAAAATGTGGAAAGCCGCATGGTCATACATCTAGAATTATAGTTGAAGTTGAAGGTGACGTAAGGCAGGGTGATTCCTATCAAGACAATATGGTAATTGAGTTTGATCAAATGAAGAAAACATGTTGGGAGACGATATCAGAGTTAGATCACAGAGACTTAAACGAACTTTTTGATTTTCCTACATCAGAAAATATTGCTGCATGGATTTTTGAGAAATTAAAGGAAAAGGTTCCTGTTAGTTCCATTAAATTTTTTGAGGGAACTAACAAGTATTGTGAAATAACAAAAGAATAGTAACTTTGTAATTTGACTAGAATCCTTCTGGTGGATTTTGAATAAATACATTACAGACCAAGGCATCAGTTTTGTCATCTCGGTACTGAACATTGCAAGAAACAAATTTTCCCTTTAATGTACGCTCTAGTTCTGACAGTGTGGTTTCTCTATATTCTGGATTCTCTGGGTTGTCAATTTTGGCTATAATGATTTTTTCAACTTTACTGTATTGTTCTTGATTATCTTTTCTATAATGTGTCACATCAAGCTCAAACGCATTTCCAGCTATGCACCTTACTACTGGACCTCCTATTCCATCTCCCATCCAAATTTTATTTTTTTTGTTTTATTAAATCTATTTTGAACTAGATGCTGTTCTTCCAATCTAGTTGTTTCTTATCATATTCCTGTCTGGAATACATTGGTTTTGCGGGAGAACCAATGACAACAGTATCTGGTGGTACATCTTTTGTCACTACTGCACCCATAGCAACAACACTATTTTTTCCAATTCGAATTCCTGCTTTGATTACCGCCCTACTTCCGATAATGACATTATCATTGATAGTTACTCCAATTAGTTTTCCACTTGGAGGATATGGATCATTTGTTAATACTGCTCCAGGACCAACGAAAACATTTTTTCCAATTCTAGATAGCGGTGGAATGTATACCAAGCCTTCAATCATAGTATTTTCTCCAACCCTTACATCATAGTCTACATGGGATAGTGAACCAATCTTCACATTATCACCAATCTGAGAATCATCACCTACATATGCAAAGTGCCAAATTTTGACATCCTTGCCAATTTTTGCTTTTTCAGATATGTAATTGTCTACCATTTCTCTCACAGATGCCATGGTTTACCATTCTTTACAATCTTTTCTGGAAGTGATTCAGAATTCCTTCTCAAAAATTCTAAATCGTCTTCTTTTTTTCGTAGTTCATCAGGTAGCATAATTGGAATTTCATCAATAATTGGATAGAATCTAGAACACTCAGTACAAAATAATACCCCTTCAACAACATCATCATCTTTTACATTGATATCTAATTCTTCCAGTGGATGATGTTTACAAATTGGACATGCTAGTATGTCGAGCATTTTCTTATTCATTTTATATCCAGATAAATTGGAACTCCTTTTTGACTAGATAAAAGAGCTGCTTCTGCTATCTTTGTGACGTTTACAGCTTGTTCTGGTTTCACAGTTAATTCATTTTTACCTTCAATTGAATCTAAAAAATTCTTTATTTCTAATGAAAGTGGTTCTACTTTTTGAGCTTCAGGACTTTCTGAACCATTTTCCGTCTCAATACGAATCTCTTGCGTTATAAAATCAGAAAAAATTCGTGCATCTGTACATACTGCATTAAAATTACGAACACGTGTTGGGGTAATCCAGTTTGATGAAATTGTGGCAATCTTATTATTTTGAAAACCAAGCATTATTGTTGCAAAATCTTCATGTTCATGGTTTATTTTTCCTGATTTTGCAAATACTAGTTCTGGTGCCTCATCAAAAAGCCACATTGCAGTGTCTATATCATGCACGGAAGTGTCGTAAATTATACCCACATCTTTTATGTGTGGAGGCATTCTATGTTCACGATAAAATTCTAGCCTAATCAGATCACCAAATTTTTTTGATCTGATAAAATCCTTTACACGTGCAACTGCTGGGTTAAATCTTTCAATGTATCCACATGTCAAAACAACCTTGTTTCTTTTTGCTTTCTCAACAAGAGTTTCTCCATCTTCAGAAAGGTATGTCATTGGCTTTTCAACAAATACATGTTTTTTATTTTCTATAAGTTTGGTTGCAATGTCTGAGTGTGTTGAGGTTGGTGTACAAACGAAAGCACCGTCAAACTCTTCATTATCCATTGCATCATCTAGTGTTTGATAATAATTGACATCATATTTTTCCCCAAATTCTTTCGCTCTATTTTCATCCATGTCACATATTGCTGATAAAACACCATATTCTGAAAGTACTCGAGCATGATTTTTGCCCCAACCTCCAGTTCCAATTTGTATAATCTTCAATCTAGTACACCGCAGTTAACCACTTGGCATATTTTTTGTTTTTATTCATTACTATGTTACTATATGAATTCATAATTTTTATGGTGATTGGACCAGGCTCCCCACTTCCAATTTTTTCTCGCTCAATTTTTGTAACAGGTGTAACTTCGGCCGCGGTTCCAGACAAGAAAATTTCATCAGCATTTAATAATTCAGCTTTTGAAATTTTTCTTATCTTTGCTTTCAATTTAATTTCTTTAGAAAAAGAAATTATTGAGTTTCTTGTAATTCCATCCAATGCTGATGAACTAAGCGGTGGTGTGATTAGGTTGTTATTTTTTACAACGAAGATGTTTTCTCCTGGAGCTTCACTTACATCACCAAATCTATCAAGAAGAATTGCCTCATCAAAACCTCTACTTTTTGCATCTTGAGTGGCTAAAATCGAATTTAGGTAATTTCCACCCATCTTTGCTTGTGTTGGAGTTGAAATATCACTGAATTTTTTCCATTTAGAAATACACGTACTTATGCCGTTTTTATTAAACAAATCACCAAAAGGAAATGAGAACATTGCAGCGTGTGTTGGAGCTTTTTTTGTAACATGTAAATTAATTCCATATTGCCCAACGAAATAAAATGGTCTAATATAGCATGATTTTTTAATTTTGTTTTTCTTGCATAGATTAATTACAGCATTTTTTATTTCAGCATCAGAAAATCTCAATAAAATATTATAATACTTTCCTGAATTTCGGAAGCGCTTTATATGCTCATTTAATCTAAAAACAAATAGATTCTCAGAATTCCAATACGCACGAATTCCTTCAAAGATTGATGTTCCGTAATGAATTGCATGAGTTGTTACAGGAACTTTTGCTTTATCTTCTGAAACAAATTTTCCATCAAACCAAATATACTTTGAAATTGACTTCACAACAATTTTGAGAGATGCGTATAATTTAATCTATTTTTAATTATAACCTTCTTTTGGAAACTTCATTCCTGCTACTCTCATTGTAGAATCATCTACTGATGAAAAATCAGTAGCGATTTGCCAGTTATTTTTTATTATCTCAGCTACTTGTTTTGGAACATTTTCTTCCCACTTGGAGTCTTTTCCAGAAGCGGCATCATACATATCATTTTTTACAGATGTTGCTGATAGTTCTCTTCTTTCACCAATTTTTGGCTTTAATCTGTATAATTTTAGCATTAAACCCTCAGCTTTATCACCAGTGTAAGTGTAGTAATCATCGCCGATGTCTTGAAGAATTTCTTTTCGTAAACTCCATGATTTACGGGAAATTAATGGTGGAAAATATTTCTTAAATGGGGCATGAAATGTATAGTTTGAAGAAATCTTAACAGAGTCACCAAAAACAGATTCTAGCATTTCTTTCCTAATTTCAAAAGTAAATGGAAAGCTTTTACTGTTAATCTCTGTGTCATCTTTAAGAAAACGAACAGGCATCACAACTACTTGATCAGTATTTAGTAAATCATTGATTATCTCGACATGTGCGTTGGTCAATGGATTCAAGTGTGCCAGATAGATTGCGATTGCCATATTCGATCCTCACACTATGAAGTATTTCAATGATTGAATGTTGTCAATGAATAGATCTAATATCGTTATCATTTTGGGTGCCAATCTTAAAATTCAAGGAATTTTGAGGTAGTTTAATGCCTGAGGATGAAAAAGAGGAAAAAGTGGAAGAGCCAACATCAGTTTCTGAAGCTGAGGCAGAGGCTGCTAGAGCCAAAGCAGAATTAGATGCAGCAAAAGAAAAAGCATCAAAACCAAAATCTAAGAAAGCACCAAAAACAGTATCCGATGCTGTTAATGCATCCGAAGAATCACTTACAGCTACTGAAGTTGTTGGAATAGCCGAAGCAGCATATGCAAAAGCACAATCTAAGCTAGACGAGGTAAGGAAAGCATCAGAAGCAGCATGGGCTGCTGAATATGAGAAGGCAAAAGCATCAGTAGTGAAATCTGACGCTGGTGAAAGTTATACCGATAAACGCAAAAGAGAACGCATTTTTAGAAGGGAGATGGGCGAACCAGAATTTTTCTATAACCAACAAATACTTGCACCACCAAGACCAGTTCTCACATCAAGTGAAGAAGAAGAGATTTCAAGGAAAGTGCTAATTCCAACTGATCAAACTCCAAAATATGATCCACAGAATCCTCTGAGTCCTGAGTATGGTGGAACATCAAACTATGAAGCTGGTATTCTTAGTTTGGTAGATGAAAAAACAGAGAAACTTGAACAATTAAAGAACGATCCAGAGGCAAATCCTGATGATATTAGGAGAGCAGAACAGGATTTAAGGTACTTGGATTCTCTTCATGATAATTTTGATCAAGGAATGAATGTATTTCGCACTGCAAAAGGCGGAAGGTCAAAACTTCGAGATTAATGGTGTGAAAAATGGCTAAAGATAACTTTGTTCTGATAAATGCAAGAATAACTTTCAAGAATATCCCACTGCATAAACTAATTCATTACACATTCAAGGATGTCTCTATAGCCAGAGAATCCTTCATGAAAATTAAAGATGTTTCTGAATGTGTGATTATTCAAACTGCAAGTAGAGTTGAAGCATACATTGTCATGAATAGACCAAAAGGAGATATTCCAGACGGAAGAAGAATTGACGGAAGGAATCTTGTCATAAACAAAATACAAGAAACTTGGATTCAGAATGCGGAATTAGAACAATGGGATATTGAACACTTTGATCAAACCTTTGAAGTTTATGTTAATACTGATGTTTACACACACTTACTTAGATTAGCATCAGGATTAGATTCAGTTGTTGTAGGTAAGCAAGAGATATACGATGAAATTACAAAATCAGTAGAAATTGCAAAACAATCAAAAGCATCTGGCAAAGTATTAAACAAATTATTTGATAACGCATTGCGAATTGCAAAAAATATTCGAAAGACTTCTAAAATAGATGAAAATGTACTTTCTTATGGCGATATTGCAGTCAAGATGGCTGAAGAAAACGCTGGCATAGACGGTAAGAAGAAAGTTCTACTTATTGGCACAGGGGAAGCTGCTGGGATGGTCGCTAAGACCATGCAAAGGAAGGGATATGCATTTGATATCACTAGTCAGAAAATTGAACGTTCAACTGATTTTTCAAGAATTCTAGCTGGAACTCCTGTAGAATTTTCTGATGTTTTAGCTGGATTTGATAAATATTCAATCATTATTGTCGCAACTACTGCTGATTACTTCATTATTACATATGAGATCATAAAACGAGCAATGAAAGACTACAAGAAAGGCATGCTTATTCTGGATATATCAGACCCTCGGGCAATTGAGGAAACAGTAACCAAAATACCTGGAGTGAAACTGCTTTTCAGAGACCAAATTACTGAGATGGATGATGAAAAACTTATGGAAGCCTTGCAGAAAAAAGTCTCATCAGTAGAGGAATTAATTGAAAAAGAAGTACCAATTTTTGAGGCTACAATGACAAATATTCAACCAGAACCAATAGTCAAAGACATAGCTGCAAGTGTAGACTCGATTAGAGAAAAGGAGCTACAGAAGGCCTTGGCAAAATTAGGGCTTAAAGACAAGAAAAGAATACAAATTATTGAGGAATTGACAAAATCAGTGGCTGAAAGTATAGTTTCTGTACCAACAAAAATGCAAAACAATACACCAGAAAACGAATCAAAGTAATTTACTATCTTAATATATTGTTAATTTTCCTGCCAAATATGGTGAAGGTCATATGCCATAATTATGGTAATGACTGTGATTTTGAGGTACAGGGTAATATTGAAGAGGTTGTTGAGAAATATAATTATCATAGCGAGCAAAATCATGGAATTGAGTATTCAAAAGAAACTCTAGAACAGAGATTTAGCGAACTAGAAATTTCACAATAGTTAAATTTTAAAATAAAAATTTCAAAATTATTTGACTAAAGCTAAATATAGTGTTCCATGAGCATCATTCGACATGGCGAAATTGGTTTGTGCAGATTATGGCTATGATTGTTCCTTTGAAGTTGAAGGTGATTCTGATGAAGTTGCTGAGAAATTTCGTGTACATTCAGAGGAAGAACATGGTATTGAATATTCAAAAGAAACACTAACAAAATTCATGTTAGATAATAATTATTAAGTCTAAATTTTTTATTTGTATTTATCCGTAGGATTCAAACTTCACAGAAAAGTTTCCATTCTCGTCTTTCTCTTTTTCTATTCTAAATCCAGCAGGTTTTAGAAAGTCCATACAACCATCAACTGTTCCTTGCCACCCACAAACATAGAAAATTGTATTTTCTGGAGTAACCTTTTCTCCAACCATTTCTTCAAGAGGTGACATTCCAGTATTTTTTGGTCTCAGAAATGTCTCAACTCTGCCAGTCTGACCCTTCCAAGATCTGTTAAACCATTCCTGAGGTCTACTAATTGCTGCAGCATATCTAAAGTTCCATTTATCCCTACCACGATCTTCACTCTCAATCGCTAAGGCAGTCAATTCATTTTTGTAACTTAATTCATCAACATAACTAGAACCATGTAATACAACAATCTCTCTTTTATCACCTACATCATGTAAATGTCTTGCAAATGCCACAAATGGAGCTAGTCCAGTTCCACCACCTAAACAAACAATTCTTCTATTGTCTGGTTCACCATTAGGCAATGTGTCACTAATTAGTAAAGCATTTCCAGTAGGTGGAATGAAAGATACCTCGTCGCCTACACCTGCATTAAATAATGCAGTTGTTACACGACCAGGTAATGGTTTACGAACCCATCTAATTACAAACTCGTAATATTTTTTATTTTCAGGATGTGATCCAAGTGAGTATGCTCTTCGAACTACCTTGTTATTCTCACTAGGTATTGGCATTCCAAGTGTGAGAAATTGACCTGTTTGATAATCTGGAATGACTCCATCTTCTGGTACAACTCGAAAAATACAAAGATCTTCTTTTAATAATTCAATGTAAGTAATTGTTCCTTTCTTATCAACTGCCATACTCGTTTCATCTGGAAAACCCGTTAATAAATATCGTCATAATGAGTCCTACCTAACCATAATTTTACAAATTCAGTTAAATGTTGGTACACTTTTTAAAAATCTGTTTCATTCTAAATGTCTGAAATGGGCCGGTCGTTCAGCCTGGTAGGATGCGCGCATGGCATGCGTGAGGTCAAGGGTTCAAATCCCTTCCGGTCCACCATTTAATTATAATTTTTTAATATTTTTTGGAAGTCACAATCCTCTTGTTTTTCTAGTTCTATTCTTTCCTGTCTTGAAAATTCTTTATTAATTAAAACCAAGGCGTATGCCGCACTTTTTTTCACTTCAATGTTAGAGTCAAAAATTCCCTGAGAAATTTTATCTCTCGCAGTTTTTGCTCTAAGATGCCCTAATGCACCAAATGCACAGGATCTAACAATTGTGCTAGTATCATCTGTCAATTTGATAATAGCATCAATTGCATTTTCATCATTTCTGTTTGCTAGAATCAAAGAACAGAACGCTCTAACATTCTTACTTTTTTCATCCAAACTTTGAATTAGTTTTTTTGAGATGTCATGTTTATTTAGAAACAGTGCGCTAAAGACTTCACCCCTAATTGTAATATCATCATCATCAAATAATGAGACCATTTTTTCAATAGTTTTTTCATCTTTAGTTTGAGTCAATTCTGAAATCAAGATAATTTTTTTATTATTAACCAAAGAATCTAAATCCTTTAAAATTGAATCATTTATGGCCAAATCTACCCATAGTTGATAATAAAGATGAATTATTATGGATTTAGCCGAAATTGGAATCTTAGATTTAAATTATCCTGAAATAAATTTCTGCCATGTCGACCGAACAAAGAGACACAATATTCATCGGCAAGAAACCAATAATGGCGTATGTAACATCTACGTTAATTCAATTGGCTAATTTGCCTTCAGTAAACATCAAAGCTCGCGGCATGAGCATTGGCCGTGCAGTTGATGTTGCACAAATAATTTCAAGAAAGACCGAAAATGCCGGATATGAAATCGGGCAGATATCTATCGGCTCTGAAGCCTTAGAGTCACAAGACGGTAAGACAAGAAATGTTTCAACAATCGAAATCGAAGTAAAGAGAAATAACAATTAATCTTTACTAGTTTTCTTTTTTATTTTGAGTATTTTTTTTCTAATTTGCTATATTTGGATAACTCTACAATGTCATTAAATTGATCAAATCGAACAAGATTATTTTTTAATTTTATAGTTGTTCCATTATTTTTCAATTCATGCAAGATTTTTAATGTTGCAAATGTGTTTGCATATAAAATTGATAGGGGGTATAAGATTATCTTGTATCCCATTTTATTCAATTTGGATGCTGAACTTATAGGAGTGGCTCCACCCTCTATCATATTAGCAACTAATGGGGCATTTATCGATTTTCCAATTTTTTTCATCTCTTCTAGAGATTTTGGTGCTTCAACAAAGATTACATCTGCACCTATTTTTTTGTAGTAATTTCCTCTATCAATGGCCTTGTCTAAACCTTCAGTCGCCCTTGCATCTGTTCTAGCAACAATAATGAAATCTTTACTAGATTTAGCATCAATTGCAGACTGTAGCTTTTCTACATACTCCTCTCTTGGAATAACATCTTTTCCCTTCATATGACCACATCTTTTTGGCCATTTCTGATCTTCTAAAAATACACCTGAAACACCGGCATTTTCTAGCTCCTGAATTAATTTTCTAACGGTTAATGCATTTCCATACCCAGTGTCAATATCAACAATTAATGGCACTGATATGGCATTTGATATCCTTCTTGCATTATCTAGTGTTTCTGTTGCACCAATAAACCCATAATCTGGCATTCCAAGTAATGTGGCTGATGTACCATAACCTGTTTGAAACATCGCCTCAAAACCAATCTTCTGTGCAATTTTTGCTCCAATTGCATCATAAACTCCTGGAACTACAAGTGGTTTTTTCTTATTGTTAATTAGGCTTCTAAGATTCTTCATGAATGATAATTCCACATGTTTTATTTATCAATTAATGTGATCAAGAATTATTTGGGCTTTGAAACTTCATCAATTTTTTTTAGTTCAGATTCTAAAAACTTTCTATATTTTTCAGCTTCACTTTTAGTCATTTTTTCAACATTTGAGCTAAGTAAATTTCCCAAAATGGTCACTCTTTCTAAAACGTCCATGGCAACAAATTTTCCAACATTCCCAACACGGAATATTGTATCTAATTGCTTTCTTATTATGTCATTGAATGATTCTAGATCATTTAAGGTGTTTTTCCCTTTTTTTGATACTTGATATTTGCCATTTTTTGCCTCTTCAATCAACTCCTCCTCTAGTAATCTGCCCAATAATGGATAAATCAAACCGGGTGAGGGTTTCCACCTACCACCACTCTGTTTTATTGCAGTGTCAATGATCTCTTTTCCTGTATGTGGTTTCTTTTGTAATAATTCAAGAATATAGTATCTAGAAAAACCTCTAGGAACTGAACTTCCAACTCTTTGAAACCATTCGGAAATCATCACTAGTGATATCACTAGTGATATATATTAACCATTCGATCCAGAGATTTTTGTTATAATACATAAGTAACCTATTTGAAATCAACACATTAGATGTCTAATTCTATAGAATATGATTTGATCATTGCGGGTTCTGGATTGGCAGGATTACGAGCAGCCATTGAAGCAGCAAAGAAGAGTGATAAAATCAGGATTGGTGTTATTGCAAAAACACAAGTAATGCGTTCTCATTCTGTTTCAGCCGAAGGTGGTACAGCTGCAGTGATTCAAGAAGATGAAGGTGACACAATCGAGTCCCATATTTATGATACGGTAAAAGGCAGTGACTTTTTAGCTGATCAAGATGTAGCTGAAAGACTTTGTCAAATGATGCCAGATGAAATTTATCAATTAGAACATTGGGGCATGCCATGGTCACGTAAAGAAAATGGAAAAATTGATCAACGAAATTTTGGTGGATATAGTTTTGCAAGAGCAACATATGCAATTGATAAAGTTGGTTTCTTTGAGATGCAAACACTCTACGATACTTGTCAAAAATTTGATAATATTGAATTTCTTAATGAGTGGTTTATCACATCCATTGTTCATGATGGAAAACAGTTTTGTGGAATAACTGCAATTGAATTATCATCAGGTACATTTTACACAATAAAAGGTAAAGCATTAATTGTTGCAACTGGTGGTGCTGGACGTATCTATAGTTATTCAACATATGCGTTATCATCAACACCTGATGGACTTGATATGGCATATCGTGCTGGAATGGCATTAAAAGATATGGAATTTGTGCAATTTCATCCAACTGGAATACTTCCATCTGGAATTTTAATTACAGAAGGCGCAAGAGGTGAAGGCGGTTATCTAATTAACAATCAAGGTGAGCGCTTTATGAAAAACTATGCTGCAGGAAAAATGGAACTTGCACCACGAGATATAGTATCCAGATCCATTATGACTGAAATTAATGAAGGCCGTGGATTTGATCATGAAACAGGAGTTCAATGCATGAAACTTGATTTGCGACATATTGGTGATGAAAGAATAAAGGCAAAATTAGGAGGAATTAGGGAAATTTCAATTAAGTTTTCAGGCGTTGATCCTGCAAAGGAAATGTTAGACATAAGACCTGTCTGCCATTATATGATGGGTGGAATACATACGAATATTGATGGTGCAGCAGAATTACAAGGAGTTTGGGCTGCAGGAGAGGCAGCATGTAATAGTGTTCATGGTGCAAATAGATTAGGTGCAAATTCCACATCTGAATGCATTGTGTGGGGAAAAATTACTGGTTCACTTGCAGTTGATTATATTGAAAAGGAGCATTCAACACCGCAATTTCCTAATCATCTTGTTACTGCTGAAGAAACTAGAATTTACGATGGAATTTTTCGTGGAAAAGGTGAAGTTAACCCATATGAAGTAAAACAGGAAATCAGTGACACATTAAATGAAAAGGCATATGTTTACAGGACAGAAAATGATCTTATTGATGGTCTAAAAAAGATTAGAGAACTAAAAATAAAAACTTGGAAACATGTTGATGACCAGGCTAAAGAATACAATACAAATTTCTCAAACGTTATGGAAGTTGATTCCATGTTCAGGGTTGCTGAAGTGGTATTATTAGGGGCAATTAATAGAAAAGAGACGCGTGGAGGCCATGCTAGAATCGATTATCCAACTAGAGACGACACTAATTTCTTACATCACACTTTAGCATATTATGATCCAAGCGAACCAATTATGAAGAAGCACCCAGTCACTATTACTAAATACAAACCAGTGGAGAGGAAATACTGATGGAAAAAGAACCAAAATCAAGAGAAGGCATCAAAGGATGGATAAATCCTGCAAAGTATGGTAAATTTGGTATTGAAAGATTTGCTTGGATTCTGATGCGAATAACAGGTTTGGGTTTGTTGGCATACTTTATCGCTCATATCTATGAAACAAGCAATATTCTGAACGGAAAAGAAGTTTGGGACGAGATGTTAGCAATGACTCAGACAACTGAAGGTCATATTTTCTTAGCACTTGTAATTGGCATGTGCGTTTTTCATACAGGAAACGGTATACGATTAATGTTAGTTCAGATGGGTTATGGTGTAGGGAAAGCACAAAGACCAGACTATCCATACAAACCTCAATCGCTTAATATGAAAGGAAAGGCGTGTATTTATGCAACTATTGGAATCGCTGCATTGGCAATGTGGTATGGAATTACAGTGATGTTCGGATGATGCTAATGAAAGAAAGCGTTGTCATGAAAATTCACTATGGTACAGCACTAGGTGCAGTATTCCTAACTGTCATTCACATTCTAATGCGAATGACTCAAGACTTTCATGAATCATTGGAATTTGAAAATGTCTTAGCAAATTATGAAATGCTTGGATACGCAATTTTACTTGAGTTACTTTTAATCTTAGTTTCGGTTCATGGCTTCAATGGCCTACGTGTAATTCTTTTGGAAATAAAGCAGGGTCCAACATATGAAAAAGCGGTTAGCTATGGATGCGTTGCAGCCATGGCTATATTAATTGCATATGGAACCAGAACAATATTGATGGCTCATCTGGGGATGGTATGATGAGTTCAGTATCTCAAAAAGTGTCAGAGGAAAGATCACAGACAATTGTATCATCCACAAAATCAATAACTCTTCGCATTAAACGGAGTAATCCAACAATTAATTCTGAAGAAAAGTTTGACGAATTCATTGTTCCAATTGAAAGTTGGACTACAGTTCTAGATGCATTATTAGATGTGAAATCCCATCTTGATCATTCAATTGGTATTAGATACTCTTGCCGACAAGCATCATGTGGTTCATGTGGTATGAAAATCAACGGTAGACCTGCACTAGCTTGCTTTACAAAGATTTCTGAATTAGATACTGATAGTATAACTGTTGAACCAATGGATAATTTTCCAGTGGTTAGAGACCTCGCAGTTAATTTTACGAGGTTAATCAACAATCATAAAAAAATCATGCCTTATGTTGTTAGTAAAGACTCTGAAATAACACCAGGAGAAGGAATTAAAGAATCACTTCAGACTCCTGATGACGTAGAGAAATACATCCAGTTTTCCAGTTGTATTAAGTGTGGTCTCTGTAATTCGGCTTGCCCAACAATGGCTATGGACACAAGTTTTGTTGGTCCACAAGCCTTAGCACAAGCCTATAGATACATTGCAGATACGAGAGACAAAGGCAAAAAGACTAGACTAAAAATTATTGATGAATCTCATGGAATTTGGCGATGCCATGCTGCTGGGTCTTGTAGTCAAGTGTGTCCAAAGGGGGTTGATCCAGCCATGGGAATACAGATGCTTAGAAGTTATCTGTTAGGAATAAGGGATTAATCCTTCTTGTGAGGATTTGGGCTATTATTTACTTGATTGTTAATCTGTTCTGCCATAAAATGATTTGAGACATTTACTTTGACATCATCTATGCCATCTATGCTAAGTAAATTATCATGTATGTCTTGACATATCTTAAAACCAAAAACAGCTGGACAGAATGGACTTGTTAGATGCAGATCTATCTTTACTGATTCGTCTGCAATATCAACTTCATCAATCAGTTCTAGTTCAGTTATCGTTGTGTTAATCTCAGGGTCAACAATTTTGGAAAGCTCATCAAAAATTTTAACTCGGAGTTGTTTTACATCTTGTGCCATTGAGCTTAATCCAATGATGCTATATATAGCGATTTTGAATTCTAAACCATGTACCGTTCAAGACTTGGAAAAAACCTTGATGACATAACTTTAGGATACGTATCATCCATTTCTGATGATTCAGATATTGCATTTTATGACATAATGGGGAGTGAGGCACATGTAATAATGCTGTATGAGAATAAACTCTTAAACAAAAAAGAACTAAAAAACATTCTTTCATCTTTAGAAGATCTTAAGGGAGGAAATATTTCTCAACCAGATTTTGAACCAGAAGATATTCACGAGTTGATAGAATCACTTGTAATAAAAAAGACTGGATTAGAAATTGGTGGAAAAATGCATACCGCTAGATCACGAAATGATCAAGTTGCTCTCGATATACGAATGAAGATACGTGACGATGTAAACATTCTTTCTCAATGCTTGATTGAAACAATTAATACATTACTAACTCTTGCAAAGAAACACATCAAAACAATAATGCCATTGTATACCCATTTACAACAAGCACAGGTTGGGCTTTTTTCACATTATCTTATTGCATACTCTGATTCTTTACTTCGTGATCTTGACAGATTTCTTTCATTGTATGATAGAGTAAACCAAAGCCCATTAGGTGCAGGACCTGTCGGAGGTACAAGTCTACCTATTGACCGTAATAGAACTGCAAAATTGTTAGGGTTTCCAAATTTAATAGAGAATTCAATTGATGCAACTACCACACGTGATTTTGTGGCTGAATATGTTGCTGCTTCTGCAATCATGATGACAAATTTGAGCCGTCTCTCCGAAGATTTCATTATATGGTCATCCACAGAATTTTCCTTCCTAGAATTGTCTGATGACTTTTCTTCACCATCAAGCGTAATGCCACAAAAGAAAAATCCAGATATTTTGGAACTCACGCGTGGTAAAACTTCACAAGTAATTGGGCATCTTACATCGATATTAACTACAACTAAAGGATTATCCTCTGGATATAGCAGAGACTTGCAACAAATCAAATCATCAATATGGTCAACATCAAAAATTTCAATCACAGCACTAATCATAATAAAATCCATGCTGTCTGATGTAATTGTTAACAAAGAAAAAATGAAAATTACTACAGAAGAAAGTAACCTTGTTGCATTGGATTTGGCCGAAAAGCTCGTCCAGAAGAAAATTCCTTTTAGGATAGCGCATAATATTGTTGGAAACCTAGTTCAGATTGCTTATGTCTCAAAAAAGAATCTATCAGATCTTAATCTAGATGATATTGACTCGATTTCTCAAAAACAAATAAAATCAAAGAGTCTCTTAGATTTGATTCAAAATACTACCATATCATCATCATTAAAGAATCGTAAATCTAAGGGATCTTCAGGAACATCTGAACAAATAAGAATGATCTCACACAGATCTAAAAAGATCTTGCTATACAAGAAGACTGTTAGAAAACAAAATACTGATGTAAAAAAAGCATTTGACGCATTAACCAAACATGTGAAAACTTTAACAAAATAAATACGGGTCTAGTGGGATTCGAACCCACGACAGCTGGCTTAAAAGGCCAGTGCGCTACCTGGCTGCGCTATAGACCCCTGCGT
>Ga0066366_10000129_pt1 | contig 16270 bp, 14 predicted proteins | sample Knorr_S7_td_250__FD_77334 | JGI IMG/M metagenome (GOLD analysis project Ga0066366, IMG submission 77334) | Marine microbial communities from Southern Atlantic Ocean transect - Knorr_S7_td_250_ad_252m_LV_B | ecosystem: Environmental > Aquatic > Marine > Oceanic | place: Atlantic Ocean...
GATAGTTCCTCTGGCATCCATATCCCAATAAGGAGCGCCTAATCCGGTAAAAGCCGGGACAAAATATACTCCCTCTGTGTCATTTACTGAACGAGCAAGTTTCTCCACTGAATCGGAAGACTCGATGATGTTTAATTCATCCCTCAACCACTGTACAGTCGCCCCAGCTGAAAATACACTTCCTTCCAGAGCGTACTCAATTTCACCTTTTACTTTCCAGGCCACAGTGGAAAGAAGACCTTTATCCGATCTTTTAATTTCACCGCCGGTATTCATCAACAGAAAAGCCCCAGTACCGTAAGTACATTTTGCATCCGCAATATTGAAACACGCCTGACCAAACAATGAGGCATGCTGATCACCTGCAACACCAGAGATAGGCACGTTTAAATTATCCAATACATCGATTTCGCAGGATCCAAAGTCAGCATCCGAATCGCAAATCTGCGGCAATAAGCCCGTTGGTATGCCGAATATATCTAAAATTTCCTGAGACCACTCCTGAGTTTCTAGGTCAAAAAGCATGGTCCTTGACGCATTAGTTATATCTGTCACATGCCTTTTGCCACCACTCATATTCCAAATTAGCCAGCTGTCCACAGTGCCAAAGGCCAATTTACCTTGCTTTGACTTCTCATAAGCCCCTGGAATTGTATCCAAAATCCATTTGATTTTAGTCGCCGAAAAATAAGGATCCATTGAGAGCCCAGTGATCTTAGTAATTCTTTCTGCATCAGGTGTGTTCATTAATTCTTGGCATATCGCACTTGTTCTTCTGCACTGCCAAACAATTGCCTTATATATCACTTCGCCGGTTTCTCGTTCCCAAATAACCGTTGTTTCCCTTTGGTTCGTGATCCCCATTGTGATTATGTCTTTTGCTGCTACCTTAGAAGTTTCTAGTAGCTCTTTAATGCAGGCATAAACACTTTCCAAAATTTCGTGAGGATCATGTTCGACCCAGCCCGGTTCTGGATAAAACTGAGTAATTTCTCTATAACTAGAAGCAAATATCTCTCCTTGGATAGTGACTAGGGCTACCGTTGTACCGGTAGTGCCTTGATCAATTGCAAGAATGTACTTTTCTGACATGTGTATCATCCATACCAATGTAAATTTTTAGGTGGATTCATATGGTATGGTGAACCGATAGTATGTCAACACTTTTGGATAACACTCGGGAGACAGGAGATTTTATGAAGGAACGTTCTATAACCATTACCGCTGGTAATCTCACAATGAACGCTATTATGAACGAATCCGATACGGCTAATGAAATTTGGAATTCCTTGCCCATCTCGGGTTCGGCTAATGTTTGGGGTGATGAAATATATTTCGCTATTTCTGTTAAAACTGAGGAAGATCCTAATGCCTCAGATCTGGTTTCCTCCGGTGATCTTGCATATTGGCCTCCGGGTGATGCATTCTGCATTTTTTTCGGTAGGACTCCCGCTAGCACTGACGACCAACCCAGAGCCGCTAGCCCAGTGAACGTGTTTGGTCATATTGATGGTGATGAAAAACTTTTTAGGGGTGTGGCTGGGGGAACTCCTATCGAGATAGTTGCTAAAGAATAAAAGGGATTAAATATGAGCTACACAGCGCTCCTACGAAAGAAAGCCGATAGCCTTTGGGAAAAAGAATATTTGCACCCCTTCGTTCAGGGCATAGGTTCAGGAACTCTGGAATTGGAAAAATTCCAGCATTACATGAAACAGGACTATTTGTTCCTTATTGAATTTTCCAAAGTTATATCGCTAGCTATTGCCAAATCTAAAAATCTCGAAGACATGGGATGGTTTTCCACTTTATTGAACGAGACTTTGAACACAGAAATGGCTCTCCATGTAAGTTTTTGTAAAGATTTTGACATCGAAGAGAAAGACCTTTTGAACACTAAAATGTCCCCATCTACTCATTCCTACACACGTCACCTTTTGGAAATAGGATATTCTGGGTCAACTCCTGAAATAGCTACAGCGATCTTGCCTTGCTCATGGGGTTACTCTGAGATTGGTAAACGTCTTTTTGCCAATGGGCTCCCTTCGAATAATCCTCTCTATTCAAGATGGATAGAAATGTATAACTCAGATGAATTTGAAGACTTGGCTCTCTGGATTCGTGGGTTTATAGATCGAGAATCTCAAAATATGACGCCTAGCGGCCACGAAAACCTGGAAGACATTTTCTTTACCAGTACCAGGTACGAATATAAATTCTGGGACTCTGCATACAACCTCGAGACTTGGTAGCCGAACAGAAACTTTCCATTATATTGCATACCGTAATATTATTTACAATATCTATTACATTATGGTATATTTGGTTTATACCAATATAAGCAGATGTAATCGTAAGAGGCGGTAAAGTGGCAAAGACAGAGTCGTTAGATATTATTGAACCAGTAAGCGAAAGCTCCTGTGCCCATCACTGGATCATTGGTGATCCAGATGGCCCGACTAGTTCCGGCAAATGCAAACGTTGTGGGACTCAGAGAGATTTTATGAATTATTTTGAAGGTTCATCTTGGGGCTCAGATATTTCTCTAGACCAGTTAGGGAAATCAACTGGCGCGACAAGAGAAGCCTCCTACGGGCAAACTGTACCCAACATCACTGAAGACGATGAGGAATAGTTAGCGAAAAAGATCATTTTCTTTTGGTCTTAGAAGTGATTCATATTCAGAATTTTCTGGGTTAAACTCGCTACCCCTGATCACTACGACTGGTATATTCAAAGACTTTCCGGTAGCTAATTCCGATGCAGCTGCTAATTCATCGGCAATGCAGATAGTGGTAACTTTCAACACCTGACCTACAGCATCAATCGTATCCTTGTAATCTATGAAAGGGCTCATACCTGCGCAGCCAATGGCGAAATTTACGTGACCGTCCCTCCAGGGGCGTCCAAACGTATCGGAAATGACAACCCCTAGCGATTCTACATTGGTGATGCGCTTAATATCGTTTACGATTTTTCTAGCTGAAGCGTCTGAATCTTTGGGTAGCAGAGCAACCTTAGTTTCACCTTCTACATTCGAGGAATCTATTCCTGCATTCGCACAAATAAAGCCGTGGATACTTTCCGTTATCAAAACACCGCGTTCAAAGTCAGTCCTCACAATTTCTGTAGACTGCTCCAATATCAACTGCACCAACCTAGGGTCTTTTCCAAGCTTGGCCGCGAGTTCTTCTGCCTCCGAGGTAGGTTCAATATCCAATAAATCCCGAACCATACCTTCAACTTTGGAGACAACTTTTTGGGTCACCACTATTACATCTCCAGACTGTATTCCTCCAGCTGAGGATAATGCCGCCTCAAAAATCATTTCAGAAAGATTATGCGAGGTGTTAAATTCAGGCATCCCACTTAAGCCGATGATTTCTATATTACCCATACATGACTATCCTATTAATTCTTAATGTTATACTCGCCGAACCATAATTTTGTTAGCTCTCTAACATTTTCCTATGCAGGAGGTATTTTCCTTTGACTTATCTAAGAAGTTTACTATTTGTGCCTGGTAACCAGCCAAACATGCTGGCCAAAGCCGCCTCATTCTCACCAGACGCTTTCGTGCCAGATATGGAAGATTCTGTAGCATGGGACGATAAATCACAAGCAAGGCAAGTCGTTGCTGACCATTTAGAAACGCTTGGGAATACAGGTATAAGAATCATACCAAGGATAAACTCCCTTGATACCGGTCTTTGTGAAGAGGACTTGGCAGCCATCGTTGGACCACACATTTACGGCGTCTCTATAGGAAAAATTAATACAGCCCAAGATGTAAGTGTGATTTCAAAATGTATTGCCAATTTGGAATCTGAAAGAAAAATAACCAAAGGTTCTATTAAATTGGTGTTGTGGATAGAAACTGCCGTTGGTTTATTAAATGCTTACGACATATTATCCTCAAATGATCGAATAATTGCCGCTGCCTTTGGTGCTGAAGATTTCACAAACGATATGGGAATCACGCGAAACGAAGATGATCGTGAAATACTTTTTCCGAGAAGCCAGGTAGCAATAGCGGCAAAGGCAGCGGGAGTCCTAGCATTAGACACACCATATTTTGGTTTTAGAGATCCAGAAAGTTTGAAAATAAACTCAGAATTATCTAAATCTGTCGGCTTCAAAGGAAAGTTTGCAATACACCCATTGCAGGTGGAAATAATTAACGAATGTTTCTCTCCTACAAAAAAGGAAATTGATCATGCGTTAGAAGTAATCCGAGTCTTTGAAGAAGCCGCTGCTAAAGGTAGAGGCTCCACATCTTTAGAGGGTCAGGTTGTAGATGTTCCCGTAGTAAAAAGGGCTGAGGCTCTAATCCATCAAGCCAGACAAATGGATATCGTCACTTGATGGATAACAGTGACCAAATTGTTCTTAAAGGCATGAGTTTTTATGGTTACCACGGTGTTAATCCGGAAGAACGTTCCACCGGCCAGAAATTTATCGTTGACCTAAGAGTGAAATGTTCCTTAATAAAGCCTTCCGAATCAGACAAAGTGGAAGACACCGTGAACTACTCTGAACTATTCAGAATCGTCAAAACTGTTATAGAAGGAGAGCCACACAACTTACTGGAGAGCGTGGCAAAAAATATTTCAGATAAGATACTTCTGGATTATGATATCTATTCGGTTTCTGTAACAATTAAGAAGCCTGAGGTTCGTATAAACGAATCGAATTTGGATTACGCTGCTGTTACATTAACTCGATATGGAAATAAATGAATTTTTAAAGAAGGTTTCAGAGTGCCAGAAAATCTACCAGAAACACTAGGTGAATTGATCGAATCCGGCTACACATCCCGCACAGTTAAAGAGGAAATTCGATCCAACTTGGTGCAAAGAATAAGTGATGGCTCCGAAGTATTTCCAGGCATAGTTGGTTTTGACGATTCAGTCATCCCGCAAATACAAAATGCGATCCTAGCAGGGCAAGATATCATCCTTCTTGGAGAACGAGGTCAGGCAAAGTCCAGAATAATCCGACTTCTAGTTGATCTACTTGACGAGTATATTCCTTTCGTAAAAGGATCTGAGATAAATGATGACCCGCTTGACCCAATAAGCCAGTATGGAATAGAAGCTCTTGCTGCTGACAAAAAAAACACAAAGATAGACTGGCTGCCTAAAGAGGATAGATATGCGGAGAAACTTGCTACTCCAGATGTTTCGGTGGCGGATCTTATAGGAGAAATCGACCCAATCAAAGTAGCAGAAGGAAGATATCTGTCAGACACAATGGCTATTCACTATGGAATGATACCCCGGACGAATAGAGGTCTGTTTTGTATAAATGAACTCCCTGACCTTACCGAGAGAATACAAGTTAGTTTGTTTAATTTAATGCAGGAAAGAGATATTCAAATCAAAGGCCACCAAGTCAGACTACCCTTGGATATGATAATTGTGGCCACAGCCAACCCGGAGGATTACACAAACAGAGGTCGGATAATAACCCCTCTTAAAGACCGCTATGGGGCACAGATTCGCACTCACTATCCAAGCGACGTCTCCCAAGAAATGAACATAGTTACTCAAGAGTATAAAAAGTTTTCTGATTCTGCGGAATTGGTCAAAACGCCTGAGTTTATGAAGGAAATCATCGGTGAAATTACCCATTTGGCACGGCGCAGTCCTGAAATAAACCAAAGGTCTGGTGTTAGTTTGCGAGTATCTATATCCAATTTTGAAACCTTGATAGGTCAGGCATTCAGGAGAAGCCTCGCCAATAATTCTATTTCTTCTCCTAGGATCAGTGACCTCCCATACCTGATAGCTTCCACAATAGGGAAGATCGAACTTGAGACCGTAGAAGAAGGCCTTGAAACCAAGATCATCGGTGACATTGTTGACAGGGCTGTTTTGAACGTATTCACAAACCATACAGAATCAGACGAATTTGATTTCGTATTAAATCAGTTCGAAGAAGGGATCGTGATCCAAGCCGGAAGTACAATTGATGATGATAAATATATTTCATTAATTGACCGATTCGAAAATTTAAAAGGAAAATTATCAGTTCTTTGTGACCCAATTGAGGACGATAGTGCGATAATTTCTGCGTTTGAATTTGTTTTAGAAGGGCTTTATCTCAGTAAAAAAATAAGTAAAAAAACTGAAGATAGGACTGCAGAATATGCAATATAGGTGATCCAGCACCTTCCCAAACAAATAGATTTTCGTTACTAACAATTCGATGGTCCGGAGAGTACATGGCCCAAAATAACAATTCCTCCAATATGTCCCGTGCATATAGCCCCGGCGATACTGAGGGCAGAATCTACAAATTCTGGGAGGAGTCTGGTTACTTTCAACCAAATACCAGCTCAGATAAACCCCCTTTTGTCATGATAATGCCGCCCCCAAATGTCACAGGAGAACTACACATGGGGCATGCTTTGACAGTTGCTGTAGAAGATATGATCGTACGCTGGCACCGCATGAAGGGAGAACCAACGCTGTATTTACCTGGTACGGACCACGCAGGTATAGCAACCCAGGTCGTTGTAGAGCGATTATTAGCAACAGAAGGGGTGAACAGGTACCAACTGGGTAGAGAAAAATTCGAAGCACGTATATGGGAATGGGTTGAAACTTATGGCGATCGTATATACGAACAACTCAGAAGACTTGGAACTTCCTGTGACTGGTCCAGAAGTACATTTACTCTCGATGAAACACCTAGAGCAGCAGTACGAAAAACTTTCGTGGATCTTTACGAAAAAGGACTGATATACAGAGGTGAGCGAATAGCAAATTGGTGCCCTCGATGCTCGACAGCTTTATCTGAACTGGAAGTGAAATACAAGGAAATTGACGGGAATTTATACCACATAAAATACCCATTTACAGATGGATCCGGCTTTTTGGTGGTAGCAACTACCAGGCCAGAAACAATGCTCGGGGATACAGCGGTTGCCGTCAATCCTAACGACGAAAGATTCAAAGGGAAAATTGGTAAAGAAATCAGTTTACCGCTTACCAATCGCCTTATCCCGGTAATAGCCGATGACGCAGTCGAGGTAGAATTTGGGACAGGAGCACTGAAAGTTACCCCAGCACATGATCCTGTAGACTTCGAGATAGGATCACGAAATGACCTCCCTTTTATAACCGTTATAAACGATGACGGTAAAATGAATCCAGAATCTGGTAAATTCCAAGACACAGACAGATTTGAATGTAGGAAACTCATTCATGATGAACTTGAAGCGGAAGGTTTGTTGGTGGAAACTAAACCATTCCGTCATTCTGTTGGACACTGCGACAGGTGTGACGAGATCATCGAGCCACTTATTTCTAAACAGTGGTATGTATCAATGGAATCGTTGGCGGAACCCGCCATAAAGGCCGTGAAGGACAACGAAATCCAGATTATCCCTGAAAGATTTACTAGTGTTTATTTTAATTGGATGGAGAACATTAGGGATTGGCCAGTCAGTAGGCAACTTTGGTGGGGACACCAAATACCCGTATGGTACTGCCAAGACTGTTCTGCAGAAACAGTACCACTAGAAGATCCCTCCAACTGTCAATCTTGCGGATCAAAGGCGATAGAGCAGGACCAAGATGTTTTAGACACTTGGTTCAGTTCTGGATTATGGACTCATTCCACCTTGGGATGGCCAGATGACACAGAAGATCTGAGGTCTTTTTATCCTGGCTCAGTAATGGAAACAGGCTACGATATTCTGTTTTTCTGGGTGGCGAGAATGATTATGTTAGGAATGGCCAACATGGGTGAGATACCATTCCACACAATTTATCTCCATGGTCTTGTTTTGGACCCAGAAGGGGTAAAAATGAGCAAGACAAAAGGCAATGTACTAAATCCTCTTGACCTTATAGATGAATACGGCGCCGATGCTGTGCGATTTGCCCTCACAACAGGCACCTCTGCTGGCAATAACCTGCGAATGAATGAGCAGAAATTGGAGTCCAGTCGAAATTTCGCTAATAAGCTGTGGAATGCTTCGAGATTCGTAATATCCAATCTTGATTCAGGAAAAGAGACTCCTAATTTTTGCGAACCCCAAAACCTTAATCATCGACACGATCAATGGATACTATCGAGACTCAACCAAGTAACCATTGATGTCAACAGATTAATGGGTGATTTTCAATTTGGAGAAGCTCAAACACAAATTCATGATTTCCTCTGGAATGAATACTGCGACTGGTATATTGAATTAACAAAAGACCGATTAAGAACAGAAGGGGCTGAATCCCCTTTGCCTACATTAGCCTATGTGTTGGAACGTACGCTGCGGTTGCTGCATCCCTTTTTGCCTTTTATCACAGAAGAGGTATGGGGGAGCCTTTGCAAAGTAGGTAAAACTGGAGACGAATGGCCAGAATCCCTCATTATGGCAGAATATCCCGAGGTTCAAGCATCTATAACGAATGATAATTCTGTATCAGAAATGGCAAAATTAATTGAATTCATCCGTGCTATTCGGAACATGAAATCGGAATTCAACATTCAGCAGAGACAAAAAATAAGCTGTCGGATAGCAGCTGCAGAAGAGTCCCTTTTGGTGAAAGCAGAGGCTAAAACCATAGAGAACTTTGCCGGTGTTTCTATATCTGAAATCAGCGACTCAGGTTTGCTTGAAATGCAAAACGGAGAAATATCAATAGTAGCGAATATGGGAACAGCCTACTTAAAACTGGGAGAGAATGTAGATTTGGGTGCGGAATTAGTGCGTCTCCAAGCAGAACGGGACGAAATTTCTAAATATATTTCCTCTTTAAACAAACGCCTCTCAAATCAATCCTTTGTAGAGAAAGCGCCAGAAGAAGTTGTCGAAAAAGAAAAAGAGCGATTACAAAGGTCTAACGACAGGGAGACTAGAATAAACGAAATCTTAGCGACATTGGAATAGTATCCAACAAGTACTTGGCTTAATTAGGCAGCTAGACCGCAGCACCTTTTATATTTTTTCCCACTTCCACAAGGACATTGTTCATTTCTACCAACCTTGGGTCCAGTAGGTTTATTCACCATTTTTGAAGATTTATTGGTCTTGAAAACTGGCTTGGGTTGATTGGTCACTTTTGGCGTAGCGACGGTTTGAGTGCCAAGCTCAGGGTCAATTGGAGTCCCAGTTCTAAAAATGGTATGCACAACGTCGTCAATAATTTTGGTCTGCAAATTTTGAAATAATTCATGACCATCTTTCTTATACATCACCAATGGATCTCTTTGACCAACGGCTTGTAGGCTAATTCCCTGACGAAGATTCTCCATTGCAGTCAGATGCTGCACCCAATTGGCGTCAATAGTCCTCAGCATTATGTACTTTTCTACCGACCTAGCGTTTTCATCACCAAGCACGGCCTCAAAATTATTGTAAATCTTTTCGACATGATCCAATACTTGCTCAGAATAATTCTTCTGCCCGGTATTAAACACATATTCAGGATCAGTTAGTTCCGCCGGAAGAGGAATTATTCGCTGAATATCTGCTATGACACTTTCAATGTCCCAATTTTCAGTCGCAGCACTCGACATACCTTCACCAATTACGGCCTCGCATTCTCCTTCTATCATCCTCTGTATCTTTGGTCGCAACTCAACGCCATCCAATACAGCATCTCTCTGCTCATAGATGATGTCTCTATGAGAGTTAACCACATCGTCATATTCCACTAAATTTTTTCTCATGTCGAAATGAAAGGATTCTACTTTGACCTGCGCGCCTTCAATGGATCGTGAGATCATTTTGTTCTCAATTGGGGTTTCGTCATCCATCCCAGCCCAGTCCATTATGGTTTGAATTCTATCCCCTCCAAATCTTCTTACTAAGTCATCATCCAGAGAACAGTAAAACCTGGTTTCTCCAGGATCACCCTGACGCCCTGATCTCCCTCTAAGCTGATTGTCTATTCTCCTAGCTTCATGTCTTTCAGTACCGATGATGAGAAGTCCGCCAACATTCAAGACATGATCATGGTCTTTTTCCCATTGCACAGTGTCTCCTTCGGCCAAATCTAAAGAACCACCCAAAACTATGTCAGTACCTCTACCTGCCATGTTTGTGGCTACAGTGACTGCCCCTGGTTTCCCAGCCTGGGCAACAATAGTTGCTTCTCTATCGTGTTGTTTCGCATTCAATACTTCGTGTTTAATACCTTGCTTTTTTAAAAGCCCACTTAGAATTTCTGATCTGTCTATATCCGTCGTCCCCACCAAAACAGGCTGTCCAATGTCAACTCTAGATTTAATTTCTCGTACGACGGCGTTGTATTTTGCAGCTTGGTCTCGATATATTAGATCTCCGTGATCAGACCTCATTACTGGATTATTTGTCGGTACGCTAAGTACCTCAAGTTTATAAATTTTCCAAAATTCCTCTGCCTCTGTCGCTGCCGTACCTGTCATGCCAGACAATTTAGAATAAAGTCTAAAATAATTTTGAAGGGTGATCGTCGCATACGTCACTGATTCCCTCTGCACAGTGATATTTTCCTTGGCTTCGATGGCTTGATGTAGGCCATCTGAATACCTTCGACCGTCCATTAATCGCCCAGTGAACTCATCGACAATTATGACTTTTCCATCCTTAACCACATACTCTCGATCTTTTTTGTATATCACTTCTGCTCTAACAGCATTTTCTACAAAATGGACCTGTCCAAAATTGTCAGCGTCGTACAGATTATCAACTTTAAGAAATTTTTCTATTTTGCCTATTCCGTTTTGGGTAAGTGAAACAGAGCGATGTTTTTCTTCCACTGAATAGTCTTCTTCTTCTCTTAAACTTGGAACAATTTTGGCGTACTTTGAATATTCGCTGGGGTTCTGCTGAGATGGGCCACTTATAATCAATGGTGTCCTTGCTTCATCAACCAAAATATTATCAACTTCGTCCACTATAGCGAACGACCTATCTCTTTGAACTCTTCTCTCAGCAACGTCAACCATGTTGTCTCTGAGATAATCAAACCCAAAATCATTGTTGGTACCATATGTTATATCCGACTCATAAGCCTCTTTCCTTGAGACTTGTTTTCCGGCTACCTGCTTACCATCAAAGGTATCGGGGTGGAAAAGATAGGCATAGTCGTGCTGCAAGGCAGAAACTGAAACCCCTAGGGTGTTATATATAACTCCCATCCACTCAGCGTCCCGTTTTGCCAGGTAATCGTTCACTGTAACAACATGAACTCCTTCTCCCGAAATAGAGTTAAGAAATGCTGGTAGGGTTGCGACTAAGGTTTTTCCTTCTCCTGTCCGCATTTCAGCAATTTTCCCTTGGTGTAAGACAATGCCGCCTAGTAACTGAACATCAAAATGCCTTTGACCAAGCGTTCTTTTGGCAGCCTCTCTTACAGCCGCAAATGCATCTGGAAGCAGTTCATCGAGGGATCTACCTTTTCCATATTCGGTTTTAAGAATTGTGGAAACGGCTTTCAGCTCTTCATCCGACTTAGACTCGTAGAGGCTCTCCAAACTATTTATTTGATCTACCAAGGGATCAAATTTAGAAAGAGCTTTTTCATCCGAGTTACCGAGAAGGTTCGTTATCGCTTTTAAAAATGCCATATTTTTTGTTATTAATTCCTTACTTCACAACAAATTATACGGGCACATCATTTACGAGTACCAGCAATTCACATCCACGTTAACTTGGCCTATGCTTCGAACATGGCCCCAACGGAAAGTCCACTGTGTATCCTATGGATTGCCTCCCCAAGCATGGGGGCGATTGATAGTACGGTCAAATTTGAACCCCGTTTAGCATCAGGTACAGGTAAAGTATCGGTGACAACTGTTTCTATCACTTCACTTCGTGCCAGTATATTACTCGCTTCACCTGAAAGTACGGGATGTGTGACAGCACAATAAATATCCTTGGCTCCATGTTCCTTAAGGGCCTGTGCAGTAGCTATAACAGTCCCGCCCGTTCCTAATTCATCGTCCACAATTAGAGCAGTTTTGTCCTTAACATCTCCGATCAAGCTTACAGCTTCAACTCGGTCCTCATTACCTATCCTGTGCTTTTCGACCAAAGACATTCCAACATTCAAAAACCTCGCAGTGTCTCTGGTTCTTTTCACATCACCTGCATCGGTGGCAGATGCAACTTCTATACCTATGTTATTGGCTTTAAAATGCCCTGCCAACATTTGGACCGCTGACAACTCATCAACTGGTATATTGAAAAAACCCTGTATTTGTCCAGCATGTAAATCAACGGTTAGGACTCTATCTGCTCCTGCCACAGTAAGTAAATTAGCAACGAGCCTAGCCGTTATGGGAACTCTAGGCTGATCTTTTTTATCGCTACGACCGTATGAATAATGAGGTATTACGGCAGTAATACGACCAGCCGAGGCTCTCTTTGCAGCATCTATCATCACCAAGAGTTCCATAATGTGATCATTCACAGGTTGGCAAAAAGTTTGTACCAAAAAGACATCTCTTTCTCTAACATTCTCTTTAAAACTTACAAACGTGTTGTCATTGCTGAATTTAAAAACATCGCATTCTCCAAGTGGTATCCGTAAATAATCACAAATGTCTGATGCGAGTTTTGGGTGGGAGTTACCGGAAAAAATTCTTAAATCTTCAAAAGAAGGCATATTAAAAACATCTCAAAGTATTTGATATGAAACCAATCTATCTCACCTGTTTACAGGTAGGCTAAGCGAGGCGAATTATAGCACAGCGAAAGGTAGTAAATGTTTATTGTTTTGTTACCCTTATTGCTTATTGGTGCCATGTGGCTGATACTTTTCTTTCCTATGATTTTTATGTTAATCAGGACTACAAAATGGCAAAACGACTACCAACTAAACCACAATTGCGGGATTTATCACCCCAATGGATCCAACGACAAGATGGGGTTTTCCTTCACCTTGAGGACGATTTGGGAATAGCTCAGACCGCGGTGCAAATACCGCAGAACCTAACACCAATACTACTGTTGTGTGACGGGACACGAACATTAGAATCCATAAATGGCGGCTTACTCCTACAAGGTATTTCTATAGGTCAAGAGAGAATATCTAACCTACTTGAACAATTAGACGATGCCTTACTCTTAGAAAACGGTAAATATGCTGCTGAGAAAAATAAAGCAATCCAAAAATATCGACATTCTGAACATCGGCCAATGTCTTTCGCGGGAACTATATATCCAGCCGCAGTTTCTGATTTAGACCTATTCATAAAAGAAAGCAAAGCCAGATTTGAGGCTTCCGATAAGGCTGAGGAATATCAGGGGGATATACAAGGTCTGCTATCCCCTCACATTGATTTTGCAAGAGGGTACGCAACATATGCAGAGTTATGGAAAGAAAGTGAAGGACATTTAGAAGATATAGAGCAAGTCATACTGCTTGGTACAGATCACAGCGGGGGACTAGGTTCAATAACCCCAACCATGCAAAATTACCAAACCCCTTACTCAGATCTAGAAACCGATCTGACGGGTATTAAATTATTGGAGTCAGCGATTGTAGGAAAAGACCCTTATAACGAAGAATTGCATCATATAAAAGAACATTCCATAGAATTAGCTTTGACCTGGCTGCACAATGCTTTGGAAGGTAGGTCTTTCAAACTTTTGCCAGTCCTATGCGGTTCCTTTCAGAAATTTATCGTGGATAAACAGAGCCCTAGCGAGGATGAAACTATTAGCAATGTGATTGAAGCTCTTACTGAATATCGAAAGAAATCGAGAACTTTGGTGATTGCGGCGGGGGATTTGGCTCACATGGGACCAGAATTTGGAGATTCAGCTCCAATGGATGAGGTAGCACTAGCAGATCTCGCTTCTAAAGATCATATTTCCTTGGCTACCATCGAAAAAGGTGAGCCTGAAGATTTTTTTGACGCAAGTGCTGAGGAATCAGATGCAAGAAAAATCTGCGGATTAACACCTATATATTTAATGGGTAAAGTATTAGACGGTTGCAGAGGATATAGCGTCGGATATGATCAATGCCCAGCCGACCAGCAAAACACTTCTGTGGTTTCAATAGCTGGGACTGTGCTTTTTGGAGACTGAAAGAGGGTAAATATGACCAGAGTAGGATTTTTATTGAAGGTAAAAGAAGAATATATAGATGAATATAAAATCCATCACAAAAATGTCTGGTCGGAAATGAAAAATGCCCTGTCCAGAAATGGATGGAAAAATTACTCCCTTTTCATGAGACCCGACGGCCTACTGTTCGGATATTTTGAAGCTGACAAATCTTTGGCGGATTCTATTAAGCGTATGGACTCAGAGAAAGTGAATACTGACTGGCAAGAATTGATGTCACCATATTTTGAAATCCCTGAGGGCTCAGCGCCAGACCAAGCCATGATAGAACTTGAGGAAGTTTTCCATCTGGATTAGACCGGCTGGATTAAACAGGAGTGAACAATTATGAGACTAGCATCCAAAAAAGTAATTGTGACAGGAGGGGCTTCGGGTATAGGAAGATCTATATGCAATATCTTTGCTTCCGAAGGTGCCTCAATAGTTATCGCTGATATCGACGAATCTGGATCGCATGAAACCTCGGCTCAAATAGAGGCAGCCGGAGGCAAATCCCTCGCAGTAACAACAGATGTTTCTTCGGATGAAAGCGTCTCAGATATGATCAAAAAAGCCTCAGATTTCCTAGGTGGGATTGATATTCTTGTAAATGACGCTGCGGCATTCATATTCGGCAAGGTGGAAGATGTCACTCAAAAGGATTGGGAAACAGTGTTCGGAGTCAATGTGATAGGGGCCTCCAGCACCGTTAAACATTCCCTACCATATTTGAAACAATCCACTTCTCCAAACATAGTAAACATCGCGTCCGTAAGTGGATTTATAGCCCAACCATCTTTTGTGCCATACAACGCTTCGAAAGGAGCTTTGCTACAACTGACACGATGTTTGGCTATGGACCTTTCAGAATTTAACATAAGAGTAAATGCAGTTTGCCCAGGAGCTATTTATACCCCGGCAACAGAAAGGCATATAGCTTTTGAAAAAGCAGATAGAGATGAATTCCTCGAAAAAGCAGGACAAACCAGCTTTCTCAAAAGAGTCGGCACACCTGAAGAGGTCGCATATGCAGCTCTGTTCCTAGCCTCAGACGAGGCTTCCTTCATCACTGGCAGCCATCTAGTGGTGGATGGAGGCGCCACCGTATGAGCTTTAACGAAGATTTTAAATTCGTAGATGCGCACGTTCATTTCTATGACATGCAACATCCAACACTTTATTACGGACACTGGCAGCCAAACGAAGACCATCCCTTTCTTGGGGCACAAACCCGAGTTTTAGGATCCAGGAACTATTTAGCAGAGGACTTCATAAGAGATTCACAGCCTCACGGAGTGACTAAAGCAATACATGTTCAGGCCGCCATCGGTTCCAAAGATCCTGTGGAAGAAACAAAATGGTTGCAGGAGGTATACCAAAATACTGGACTACCAAATGCGATAGTTGGCCATGTCGACCTAAGAGATTCCAAAGCCGAAGCTGTTATTGAACATCACCTAAATTATCCCAACTTCAAAGGTGTCAGAGATTTCTCCCATGGGGAATATTTAATCAATGATCACTTTAGACGGGGATACAGCTTACTGGAAAAATTCGATCTCATCTCAAGCATATCTGCCCAATGGCAAGACATGGAAAACCTAGCGGATTTGGCAAAAACATTCCCTAATACAAAAATAGTATTAGATCACGCTGGATTCCCCGAAGAAAGAACCACCGAATATTTCAATAATTGGAAAACCGGCATGAAGAAGATATCCGATTGGCCAAATATTTATTGCAAAATTTCTGGACTTGGAATGGGAGATAATCGCTGGACCGAGGATTCGATAAGACCATATGTCGAAACATGCATTGAACTTTTTGGAGTTGACCGATCCCTATTCGCCACCAACTGGCCTATAGATAGTCTATGGAGCGACTATGGCTCTGTGGTGCAGGCCTACCGCAATATAACTGGTAGTTTTTCTCAATCTGAAGTTGCAAAATTATTCCGCATCAATGCGGAAACCATCTATCAGATTTAATTTTTTGACATACCAATCAGATCAATAGGACCGAATCAATAAGCCGTTGTGGGGCTGGCATTGATTTTTATCATGGCGATCCAACCAATCACTGGTACCATCCAAATCAACAACCACCACCATTTTTTATTTTGATCATGCAGACGTCTAACACTAATCGATAGTGTGGGAGGTAGCATCACAAGCCAAAATATTGTGGTGAGGGGATAAAAGGGTAGGGAACTCAACAAGA
>Ga0066366_10000131_pt1 | contig 16173 bp, 17 predicted proteins | sample Knorr_S7_td_250__FD_77334 | JGI IMG/M metagenome (GOLD analysis project Ga0066366, IMG submission 77334) | Marine microbial communities from Southern Atlantic Ocean transect - Knorr_S7_td_250_ad_252m_LV_B | ecosystem: Environmental > Aquatic > Marine > Oceanic | place: Atlantic Ocean...
AGATGTATTCTTTTTATTTTCCTATCATACTTAATAATGGAAACACTTTGGTCTTTGGGGACAAGTAATTGGGGCACAGCTACAAGGCACCACTTGCCAAGCCTTGGGTTACTTTTAGTCGCGGGTTTTGCATATCGAAATATGACATCACCGAAATATAATCGCTCATATAAATCCTGATATTGATTAGTGATTCTTTATCCATTTTTTTCGATTAACAATTATCTTTTCTTGTTGGCGGATTGCTGCAAATGGCTAAGTATGTCTAATGAGGCCTCATATGGGAAACAGTCCTAAATGTGTGGAATAGCTGGTTTTCTCGGTGGTGATTACACAAATACCACTTTAAATGAGTCAACTTTATTGGATATGGCTGACCAGCTTTTGACGCGTGGCCCGGATAGTAGCGGAATTTGGCTAGATGCATCTGCCAAAATTGGTCTTGCTCATAGAAGGTTGGCTATAGTGGATTTGTCGGCCGCAGGGCATCAGCCCATGAGCTCGGGTTCGGACAGATACGTAATAACCTACAATGGGGAAATATATAATAGTTCTGAGATAAGGCATGACTTAACCAGTGCTCGGCTTCAACCGAAATGGCGCGGTCACTCTGATACGGAAATACTTTTGGCGGCTTTTGATGTCTGGGGAATTAAAGAGACAATTAAGCGTGTCAAAGGGATGTTTGCAATTGCTGTATGGGACAAGGAGTGCGAGGAACTGAGTTTAGTCAGAGATAGGATTGGAGAAAAGCCGCTGTATTATGGCTGGCAAGGATCTGGGTCAAAACGAACATTCTTGTTTGGTTCTGAACTCAAGGCTTTAAAAAGACACTCTTCGTTTACTAATGACATCGATAGAGCTTCGTTAGCTTTATATATGAGGTATTGCTATGTTCCTACTCCACACTCAATTTATAAAGGCATTAAGAAGCTTGAGCCTGGAACGATTTTAACGGTATCACTTAAACAAAATAGTTGCAGATCAGAAAAATATTGGGATACTTTAGATGTCGTAAGAAAAGGCGCTAAAGAACCATTTGAAGGTAGTGTATCTGAGATAACAAATAACTTGGATACCGTTCTAAAGAAAACTGTTTCACAGCAAATGATGGCTGACGTTCCTTTGGGTGCGTTTCTTTCAGGTGGTGTAGATTCCTCAACAGTCGTCGCGCTGATGCAAACTCAATCTTCAAGGCCTGTAAAGACTTTCACTATAGGATTTGAAGAGGCCGGTTTTAATGAAGCAGAATTTGCAAAATCGGTAGCCGAGCATTTAAAAACAGAGCATACAGAACTATATGTCTCGTCAGAAGACGCTTTAAATGTTATCCCAAAGCTGCCGGAACTTTATTGTGAGCCCTTCGCCGATTCTTCCCAAATACCAACATTTATAGTTTCCTCTCTTGCGCGGCAACATGTCACGGTCAGCCTTTCTGGCGACGGAGGAGATGAATTATTTTGTGGCTACAATAGATATGTGTTCGCAGACAATTTATTATGGAAAGGATTGAATCTAGTGCCAGAAGCCATAAGAACATTAATTGGCAGGAGTATAGAAAACTTACCTGCAGGTGCTTGGAACAAAGCGTTCTCGGCTATAGATAGGATGACGCCTAGAAAATTTAATGGAATAAGCTGGGGAGATAAACTGCATAAGGGTGCTGGAGTCATTGGGTCTAAGAATCTAAATGATCTCTACATGCGACTGGTCTCGAATTGGCAAGATCCATCGTCAGTTGTGATAGGATCCGAGGAGCATCAGAGCAGGTTCTCAACCGATGATTCCTTGCTTGCTGGGCTTGACGATATTACAAAAATGATGGCCGTTGATATGGTTTCTTACTTACCCGACGACATTCTTGTTAAAGTAGATAGAGCTGCCATGGGTGTTTCTTTGGAGACTAGAGTCCCTTTCTTAGATCATGATGTTTTTGAGTTTGCATCTAAAATTCCGTTAGAAATGAAGTTAAAGAAGGGAGTAGGGAAAGCAGTATTAAGGGATATCCTGTACAAGTATGTACCAAAAGACCTAATTGAGAGACCAAAAACGGGGTTTGGGATACCAGTGAGCGATTGGCTCAAAGGACCTCTTAAAGAATGGGCTGAAGAATTGCTAGATGAATCTCGGCTCAGGTCTCAAGGTTTTTTTTACCCCGAGATAGTTCGTCAAATGTGGTCAGAGCATCTTATGGGAACTCGAAACTGGCAGTCTCAATTATGGGCTGTTTTAATGTTTCAAGCGTGGCTCGAGGATAATATTTGAAGCATGGAAGACAAATTCAGAAGTATTCTCATATGGTCGAATCATACATGGCATGCATTTGACGTAGTATCAGCTGACGTAGCACCGCAATGCAGTTTAATGGAGATAAAGTGTGATTATGTGCCAGTTGATGATGCAGTTCGGGAAACCAAATCTTATAGCATGGGTTATTTATGAAAATATGTCAGCTTTGCGCGGTTGATTTTACGCTAAAGCGGTTAATTATTCCCTTAGTTGATGCTCAGCTGAATCAAGGTCATTTTGTTAAGTCAGTATGCTCATTTGGTGGGCATTTGGATGATTTGAAAAGAAAGGGATACAAAATTGAAGTCATTCCTATTGAACGAAACCTTTCTCCTGTGAAAGGGCTTGTTTCTATTTGGCGTCTTTTTCTCTTTTTTCGTAGGGAGTCATTTGATGTAGTTCACGTCCATACTCCCGTAGCAGCATTTTTAGCACGGATCGCGGCTTTTTTCGCAAGAGTTCCTTTAGTTGTGTACACCGCACATGGCTTTTATTTCCATGACGAAATGCCAGTTTTGAAGAGATTGATATTTATTTCAGCAGAAATTGCTATGCGTCCTCTAACTGACTTACTTTTTACTCAAAGTCAGGAGGATGCTGTAAATGCCGCTTCACTTAAAATTATGAATAAAAAACGAATCTTTTGTATTGGAAACGGAGTGGACACCAAGCGATTTAATCCGGCTATCAAATATAATATTGAAGACTTAAATTTACCTAAGGACAAAGTTGTGATTGGTATGGTCAGTCGACTTGTTCAAGAAAAAGGTATAGTGGAGTTTCTTGACGCAGCTAAAAAACTTGCTTTAGATTATTCTCATGTATATTTTCTTCTAGTAGGCTCTCGGTTACCTTCTGATTATGACTCAAGCGTAGATAGTGCTATTCAGGATGCTGAAACAGTTTTAGGCAATCGATTGATTCTTGCTGGTGAACGTGAGGATATACCAGGTTTATTAGCTTCGATGGATATTTTTTGCTTACCTTCATGGCGAGAAGGTATGCCTAGGTCCATCATAGAGGCGATGATGATGGAGTTACCTGTTGTAGCAACTAATATTCGGGGATCACGCGAAGAAGTTGTCGAGGGTGAAACTGGCTTTCTTGTCCCAGTAAAAAATGTTAATCGACTACATGAAAAACTTGAATATCTCGTAAATAATCCTGAGATACGGAAAAGAATTGGCCGAAGCGGAAGATCCCGTGCCATGAGGTTGTATGACGAAGATGTGGTGATAAATCGTCAATTGAAGTTAATTTCTAAATACACAATTAATGACTAACCTAAGTATTTTTAGAATATCGGGAAAAATTTTAGCTATCTTTATGAGCCGACTCGGTCTAATGTGGTTGTTTATCGCTAATAAGAAATGGCCTTGTTATTTCTTCAAGAGTGTCACAACGGGTGAAAAAGACTTCGAAGAGTTTTTTACTGATAACGAAGATTTAGATATGAAGCGCTTTGAGACGGTTGGGGTTATCAGAAATCAGCCTGAGTTTGTTAATAAAGAGACCGGTAAATAACTAGATCAGAGGATATAACCTTTTATTAAAATGATTAGATTTATAAATTTGGTGTTTAGTTTGTTAATTGCCTTTATTCTCCTACTACCAATTCTTCTGATATCAATTCTAATATTCTTAAAAGATAGAGAATATCCTCTGTATTTTTCTTCCAGAATAGGAAAGAATAATAAAACCTTTTTGATGCCTAAGTTTAGGACTATGCGCTCAAATACTCCTCAAGAGCCTACTCATTTATTAAAAAATCCAGATGATTATCTGCTTTCTACAGGACGTTTTTTAAGGAAATATAGTTTAGATGAGTTACCTCAGATAATTTCAGTCATAAAAGGTGACATGGCATTTGTAGGCCCTAGGCCGGCTTTATTTAATCAATATGATTTAATTAGTCAAAGAGATCGGAAAGAGATAAATCAATTAAAACCAGGAATTACTGGGTGGGCTCAAGTTAATGGAAGAGATAATCTGTCTATAGAAGAAAAAGTTCAATATGATGAAGAGTATTTAAGAAGGGCTTCCATGGGTTTTGATCTCTATATAATTTGGCTTACTATCATTAAAGTTATTAAGGAAGATGGAATTTCTCATTAAAAGGTCGTAATTGTTATTTAAATGAATCTTAAAAAAACCTTACTCTCTACTTCAAGACTAAATAAGAAACTTCTAGCTTTAACTAGTGATTTTCTTTCAATGTCTTTTGCTATTCTTTTGGCATTAGTTATCAGTAATGTAGAAATTTATTCTATAAATCTTGAAGAATTTTTAAGGTTATTTTGGATGCCCTTACTTTGCGTAATCACATTTTGGTATTTTGGTGTTTATAGTTCAGTAGTTAGGTACATAGAACTTTCAGTAATTTTTATTCTTGCTAGAGCTATTTTTTTTGCTTTTGCTTTAGGTCTTATCTGTAAATTTCTTTATATCTATTTATTGAGTTATTTTATTCCTAGATCTTCTGATTCTTTAATTAGCTTTGAAGGCTGGTTAGTAGGTTTTATTACTTTTTCTTTTTTAATAATTACCTCAAGACTTACAGCCAATTTTTATTTATCTGACAGACTTTCTGAGAAAAGGGTAGTAATTTATGGAGCGGGTGATGCCGGAATACAATTAGCAAGTGCATTAAGGGTTAGTAAGGAAATGCAACCCATAGCGTTTATTGATAGTGACTCTTCCTTGCATGGAACTTACTTAGGAGGGATTAAGGTCTTACACCCTAAGAAGTTAGAGCGATTTGCTTTGAGGGGAAAAGTAGATGAAGTTCTCATAGCAATGCCATCTGCCTCTAAATTAACCCTAAGAAGTCTTCTTAAAGAAATAGAAAATTATTCAGTTAAAGTTAGGATTTTACCAGGTCTTGCAGAGTTGGCCGAAGGAAAGGTCTTGGTTTCAGAATTAAAAGAAGTTGATGTCTCAGATCTACTCGGTAGGAAGGAAGCCGAAGCAAATCAGGATTTAATTAATAAAAATATAGCTCAAAAAGTAGTACTTATTACAGGCGCTGGGGGTTCTATAGGCTCTGAAATATCAAGACAGGTAGCAAGAAAAGCAAGCAAGGTTATTCTTTTGGATACCAATGAGTATGCTCTTTATTCTATAAAGAACGAAATAGAAAACCTTTTACCTGAAACAGAGTTACATGCTGTACTTGGCAGCGTAACTAACAAGAAAAGAATAACTGAAATCTGTAAAACTTTTGCCGTTGATACTGTCTATCATGCTGCTGCTTATAAACACGTTCCTTTAGTTGAAGAAAATCCTTTTGAAGCAGTTTTCAATAATATAATTGGAACGCAAGCTTGTGTTCAAGCAGCTATAGATGCTGAGGTTGAAACATTTGTTCTTATTTCTACAGACAAGGCAGTGAGACCTACAAATATAATGGGCGCAACTAAGAGGTTTTCAGAGATGATACTGCAGTCACTTGCCGCGAAAGAAGATATTGCTAAAAGAACAAGAATAACAATGGTTAGATTTGGAAACGTGCTTGGTTCATCTGGTTCAGCCATTCCTTTATTCCAACAACAGATTAGTGATGGTGGTCCTTTGACTGTCACAGATCCAGAAGTAGTGAGATATTTCATGACTATTCCTGAAGCTGCCGAACTTGTTATTCAAGCTGGGGCCATGGGACAAGGCGGGGATCTATTTGTTTTAGATATGGGTGAACCAGTTCAAATTTTAGAGTTAGCTAAGAGACTTATCAGTTTAAGTGGAAAGGAAGTGAAGAATGAAGAAAATCCTGAAGGCGATATTGAAATAATTTTTACAGGTCTAAGGCCTGGAGAGAAACTTTTTGAAGAATTACTTATAGGAGATGATGTGAGAGACACTCAACATCGACAAATATTTAAGGCCAATGAAGAGTATATTTCTTGGAAAAAGGTTGAGGAATATTTAATTGAAATAAAAGAAGCCTCCTCATCTTCTGATCACATTAAATTGAGAAATATTTTTCAACAAACTGTTTCAGGCTTCAAACCTGAAAAAGATATTGTTGATGTTATTTATTTAGAAAAAAATAAGACTCCTTAAAGCACATCAACAATGTTTACGCTTATAGAAACATCAGAAGACTTATTGTTTTTAAATCAAGAACTATTGCAATGTCCTTGCGTTGCTATAGATACTGAATTTATTAGAACAACTAAAGATAATATGAAACTGGCTTTAATGCAGGTCAATGACTCAAATGAGATTTATTTAATAGATTGTTTACAAATTAAAGAACCTAAAGAAATCTGTAGTTTCCTTTCCTCTCAAGATACTAAAAAGATATTCCATTCTTGCAGAGAAGATATTGAAGCTATCTATTCATGGACTAAACAGGGAGTTTTAAATATTTATGATACTCAAATTGCTAATTCTCTTTTAGCGGGTTCATTCTCAATTAGCTATCAAGCTTTAGTTAAAGAAAAGATAGGTCTTGTGGTAAGCAAAGATGAAACAAGAACAAACTGGTTAAGGAGACCTTTAACAGAATCTCAGCTTAATTATGCTGCGTTTGATGTTTATTATTTAATAGACTTATATAATCTCCAAATAGAAGAATTTTCTAAAACTAACAAATTGGAATGGCTTGAAGAAGAGTCAAACAAATATTCAGTATTAGATTCTTGTATTGAACTTCCTAGAGACAAGGAATTTAGCATTCAAAAAAAAGAAGAAAAAGAAATACTTATTGAATTTAATAACATGGTTAATAAAATTTCTAGAATTGAAGGAATCAACCCTACTTTATTTTTTTCAAAACAAAATCAAAAGATACTATTGCTGAATACTTTATCTTTGGGTTTAGAAGGAGCTCTGCTGGGTATTACAAAATGGAGGAGTATGTTAATTAAAAAGCATTTCTCTGCATTAATGAAAAGCTATGGGATCTCTTAACAATAAATGTTCTTTTGGTTTATTTATATATTTAGTAGCTTGATAATTAGCTATATTCTTTCCACCTTTTTTTCTAAGAGAATTAAACCTATTATTCTTTTTTCCGTTTTAGCTCTAATGTTAACTCCAGAAAACTTGGGGATAGGTTATCAGAAGCCAAGTCCTGCTATCTCCTCTTTTATATTCGATTTAATTTTTGAACAAAGTATATCTATTCAAACCTTAAGACCTTTAGTATTCAGTTTACCTTTAGCTTTCACTCTTTCTCTTTTGTTTTGGAGATTTAAAAAAAGATTCTCTCAAAACTAAGATCTTCAAGATCTATTAAACCTACTGCGTTCTTCCCTTTAAAAATACCAGCACATTCTCCTGGGTTAATTATCTTTACATCTCCCATCTTTTCATTCCTGTATCTATGAGTATGCCCATGAATAATTAATTGAACAGATGATTCTTTTTTTAAGAAATTTTTAATGTCTTCAGGTACATGAAATATAGCTATCTTCTTATTACTTATTGTTAAAAAGAAAGGAGGATTCTGAAAATTAAACCCATTTCGTTTTGCAATGTCCTTTAAGCCTTTTTCTTCCAGGTCATTGTTGCCATAAACTCCAATAAGTGGGCAGTTTAGCCTAGAGAATCTACTGAGAGTTTTTGCCTGAGTTATATCTCCAGTGTGAATAACTTTATCAACATTCTTTTCATTAAATATATCGATAATTTTTTCAACATTAGAGAGGCGATTATGTGTGTCGCTTACAACACCCAAAATCATGCTATTTTTTTTATTTTAGTTTACTTTTTCTAAAATATGGATTCCGCAAGCACTTCCCAAGCCTATTACGTGAGTTAAACCTAACTTAGCTCCTTCAACTTGCCTTTCACCTGCTTCGCCCCTTAGATGAGTAGATACTTCATATATATTTGCTATACCTGTAGCTCCCAAAGGGTGGCCTTTAGACAGAAGACCTCCCGAAACATTTACAGGTACCCTTCCTCCTAGAGCTACTTCACCTTCATCTATCATTCTGCCGGCATCACCATCCTTACAAAGACCAAGATTTTCGTAGTGAAGCATTTCAGCAGTAGCAAAACAATCATGTAGTTCTACAAGATCAATATCTTCTGGACCCACCCCTGCCATCTCATAAGCTTCTTTAGCAGCTTTTCTTGTACAAGTATTAACATCAGGCATAACGAGATCTCTTTCTTGATAAGGGTCGCTAGAAAGTACTGATGCTTTTACTTTTACAACTCTTTCCATGCCGAGTTCTTTTGCTTTCTTTTCAGACACTAGAACTGCTGCGGCAGAACCATCCACGTTTACCGAACACATCAATTTAGAATTTGGATAAGAAATCATTTCAGCATTCATTACGTCTTCTAAAGGAGTTTCAATTTGATACATTGCTTTAGGGTTCATAGTTGAATGATGATGATTCTTCACTGAAATCTTTGCAAATTGCTCAAAAGTAGTTCCATATTTTCTTGCATGCTCCATTCCTGCTTCTGCAAATACAGCTGGCATAGTGCCCGAGCCAAGCAATCCTTCTTTGGGGATACCCTTGCCAGCTCCTGTGCCTCCTAGCAGCCCCTTACCCATTTGTTCTACGCCTACAGCAAGGACTACATCATAAAGACCAGCCTTAATAGAAGTCCAAGCTTCTCTAAATGCTGTGGCGCCAGTTGCACAAGCATTTGCACAATTAACTACTGGCATACCTGTCTGGCCTATCTCTTGAAGAATTCTCTGGCCTACCATACCGCTAGACTGACCTAAATTCCCACAATACAAAGCCTCCATATCTTTTATGGTAAGACCGGCATCATCCAAAGCCAATAAAGCCGCTTCAGCGCCAAGACTTGGTACCGTTCTGTCTGGGAATCTTCCAAACTTAATCATATCCACGCCTAAAATATATACATCACTCATTTCTTTCTCCTAATTTACAGGTTTAAAAAAGTAGCTGATATAGGAATTTCCTTCAGCATCTTTTCGTCCCAAAGCATCATCAAAAACAACCTCAACTGGCATATCAAATTTTATTTTTTCTGGATCAGGGTCACAGTCAATAAGATTACCCTTAAGCGTACCCCCATCATCCAAATCTACGATTGCAGAAATATACGGAACATCTATACCAGGAAAAGACCTAAAAACTATAGAGTATGAATAAAGCTTGCCTTTACTGCCTAGAGTTATTGCTTCCATCTTATCCCTTGAAGAACAACTTGAGCAAACACTTCTTTCCCCAATAAAGATAGAATTGCAGCTACTACATTTATGACCCTCTAAATAAGGATCACCGTCTTCAGGTAATTTTAGATAGTCAACAACTGGAAGTGGCATAATTCTCTTCTATAATTCTATAATTAATTGTGATTAACAGTATCATATTATTCGAAAATTTAAACAATAGTTAGAAATAAATATATAAATGTCTTTCTGGAATTCAGCCATAGGAGCCATGATAGGGTTTACGTTAGGTGGGCCTATAGGTGCTTTGCTAGGAGGCGTCATAGGATCTCGTTTTGGTTCAAGAGGAAAAAGAAGCAGTTTCAGTACTAACCAACAACATCAAGTAGCTTTCTTTACAGCACTTTTTGCCTGCTTAGCTAAATTGGCTAAAGCTGATGGAATTGTCAGTAAAGAAGAAATTCAAGCTGTTGATAGATTTATTAAGGAAAGGTTTAAGTTTGATTCTGATCAGAGAAAGTTTGCTATAGATATTTTTAATCACGCTAAAGAAGATAACAATACTTATGAAGATTATGCCCAACAGCTTTCTGCTCTTCTCAGAAACAATAAAAACGCCTTACTAGTTTTTTATGAATTACTTTTTGAATTAGCCATGGCAGATGGAGTACTTCATGAGAAAGAAGAAGCGTTATTAAGAGATACAGTTCATATTTTTGATATTGATCCAAATATTTTTGAAAATTTAAAGTCCCAGTCCTTTAATTCAGATTTAAGTCCTTATAGTGTTCTAGGAGTTTCTGAGGATATGGAATTTAAAGAAATCAAAAGAATTTACAGACAAAAGCGCAAAGAATTCCATCCTGATGCTTTAATATCTAAAGGCTTGCCAGAAGAATTGATGGAAAGAGCCAAAGAAAAATTTATTGAGATACAAGAAGCTTATGAAGCCATAGAAAAAAAGAGAAACCAATAATGGTTGTTTTCATTCCCTTTTTCCATTACGTTTATTCTTGATTTTATAGAAAATTGTTATGTCTGTAGTGATTAGTGGAACCGGAATTTATACCCCTGAACAGAGTATAAATAATAAAGAGTTAGTTGAGAGCTACAACCAGTACGCTGACTCTTATAATGAAAGGTATAAAGAAGATATCTCAAAAGGCACTATAGAAGCTTTAACCCACTCTAACGAGGATTTCATTAAAAAAGTTTCTGGGATAGAAAGTCGTTACGTTTTGGACAAAGAAGGCATTCTTGATCCTGAAAGGATGAGGCCCTTGTTAGCAGAAAGATCTAATGAGCAACCTTCAATCCAGGCAGAGATAGCTGTTTCTGCTTGTTTACAGGCTTTAGAAAATGCTAACAAGAAGGTAGAGGATGTAGATGCTGTTATTTGTGCTTGTGCAAACATACAAAGGGCTTACCCAGCAGTAGCCATCGAAATACAAGATTTACTGGGAATAGAGGGCTATGCATACGACATGAACGTTGCTTGTTCTTCATCAACGTTCGGAATCCAAAATGCTGTTAGTGACATAAGTGCTGGATTAGCAAGAAGTGTTTTGGTAGTTAGCCCTGAAATATGTAGTGGACATTTAAATTTTAAAGATAGGGATGGTCATTTCATCTTTGGAGATGTTTGTACAGCTCTTCTTTTAGAACAAGATGTAGGATCTCATAAAGAAGGCTATAAAATTATAGACTCAAAACTAAAAACAGTTTTTTCTAATAATATTAGAAATAACTTTGGCTTTTTAAATCAAGCTGAGAATAGCGATTTAAATTCTCCTGATAAATTATTTATTCAAGAAGGAAAAAAGGTATTTAAGCAGGTCATACCCATAGTAACCTCTTTAATAGAAGATCATTTACAAAAAAATAACATACCTATTGATGCAGTTTCACGTCTTTGGCTGCACCAAGCTAACTTAAGTATGAATCAGCTCATAGCTAAAAAATTATTAGGAAGAGATCCTGGAGCTGAAGAAATGCCAATTGTTCTCGACGAATACGCCAATACAAGTTCAGCTGGATCAATAATTGCTTTTCATAAATACCAAGATGATTTAAACATGAATGACATAGGGGTTATATGTTCTTTTGGGGCAGGATACTCGGTTGGCAGTATAATAGTCCAAAAAATTTAATCCTTAATGAGAATATTACTTAGTTTTGATAGATTTCTTAAAAATTTAAAAAACCTTGATTTTATAGGCTTTTTATCTATAAGACTGTACCTTTTTTATATTTTTTGGTCTGCAGGTACAGATAAATTAAATACTTTTGATCAATTTACAGAGTGGTTAGGTTCATTAGGGTTAATCTTCCCTGAAATATTCAGTTGGGTGGTGATAGTTACAGAAATTGGTGGAGCTTACCTTCTTTTGATAGGACTCTTTGTTCGATGGGCTGCAATTCCTTTGCTTATCGTCATGGCAAGTGCAATTTTTCTGGTACATTGGCAAAACGGATGGGCACTAGAATCTAATGGTATTGAAATGGCAGTCACTTATTCCATTATGTTAGTAATCCTTCTTCTTTCAGGAGGAGGAAAGTACTTTAGCCTTGATTACTGGATTTCTAGAAAATAATCCATGAAGCCCTTTGAGAGCTCAAATCTTTCTCATGAACCTCTGGTTAGGATAAATGAATGGATAGAAGAGGCTTTAAAGTTAGAAGTACCTTTGCCGCATGCCATGAATTTATCGACAGCGGATGATTTTGGTCAACCTTCTTCAAGGATGGTCTTACTTAAATCTATTTCAGATGAAGGCATGGTTTTTTATACAGATTATGAAAGTCATAAAGGGCAAATGTTGAACAAAAACTCTAAAGCAGCTTTAAATTTTTGGTGGGCTAAAACAGATAAACAAATAAGAATTGAAGGAGTTTGTATTAAAACCTCTGACCAAGAGTCAGATGAATATTTTCAGTCGCGACCTAAGGGGTCACAAATATCTGCCACTGTTTCCATACAGAGTAAAGAGATAAGAGATTATGAAAATCTTGTGAAAGAAGCAAAAGATTTAGAGAAAAGGTCTTCAGGAAGCAATTTAAAAAGGCCATCTAGATGGGGAGGCTACAAGTTAATTCCTAATAGGATAGAATTTTGGAAAAATGAAGCAAACAGGCTTCACAGAAGGGAACTTTTTATTCTAGAGTCAAATAAATGGCAGAAAAGATTGCTTTCTCCTTAGAGGTTTCTTGCATGGAAAGCCAAACGAAAATAGAATGTTAATAACAAGTGGCCTTTAGTTAGGGTCACCACTGAATATGCCGCAGATTACCCTACCAGATAAAACAAAGAAAAGAATTAAGGATTCGATAACGGTCGAAGATCTGGCTAAAGAAATTGGACCAGGTCTAGGAAAGGCTGTCGTAGCTGGAAAACTAGATGATATTTTAGTTGATGCTTCTGAAGAAATAACCGAAGACTGTAAAGTTCAAATCCTCACAGCTGAGGATGCTGAAGGTCTAGAAATTATAAGACATTCTTGCGCACACTTATTAGCCCATGCCTTGAAGCAGCTTTTTCCCAAAGTTAAATTGGCTATTGGTCCAGTAATAGATGAAGGGTTTTATTACGACATTCTTTTAGATAAATCTTTGAGCGATAAAGACTTAGAGTCCATAGAAAAAAGAATGGTGAAGCTAGCAAAAAAGGAATATCAAGTTGTAAGAGAAGTAGTGAATAGAGAAAAAGCTAAAGAAGTTTTTAAATCTAGAGGAGAGACCTACAAACTTAAAATTATTGATGAAATACCGGCTGGAGAAACAATAGCTTTATATCACCATGAAGAATATGTCGATATGTGCAGAGGTCCACATGTCACTAACACTAAGCATTTAAGAGCTTTTAAGCTTACCAGAATTTCAGGCGCCTATTGGAAAGGTGATTCCAATAATGAAATGTTGCAAAGAATATATGGAACAGCCTGGAAAACTAAGAAGGAGCTTGATGTGCACCTTAACAGATTAGAAGAAGCCGAAAAAAGAGATCACAGGAAACTGGGAAGAAATCTTGAATTATTTCACTTTCAAGAGGAAGCTCCAGGAATGCCCTTTTGGCATCCTAATGGAAAGACTATATTTACTCAAATTGAGAATTATTTAAGAGAGCAACAACTCCAGAGAGGATACCAAGAAATACATACTCCTTCGATTTTAGATATTAGTTTGTGGGAGAAATCAGGGCATACTGAAAAGTTTGATCAAGGGATGTTTAGGACTGAATCTGAATCACGAGAATATGCTGTGAAGCCTATGAATTGCCCTGGCCATGTTCAAATTTTTAATCAAGGATTAAAAAGTTACAGAGACTTGCCTCTTAGACTGTGTGAATTTGGTTCTTGCACTAGAGATGAGCCTTCCGGAACTTTACATGGACTAATGAGAGTGAGAAGTTTTACTCAAGATGATGCTCACATTTTTTGTACTCATGACCAATTGGCAACAGAAATAAGTAACTTCATTGATATGGTTTTTGATGTTTACAGGGATTTTGGTTTTGAAGATATTGGAGTAAGAATGGCAACTCGGCCTGAAATGAGAGTTGGAAATGATAAGGTTTGGGATGAATCTGAATTAGCCCTTGAAGAAGTTTTGAATAGTAAAGATTTGAAATGGGAGAGGCTTGAAGGGGAAGGAGCTTTTTATGGACCGAAGGTTGATTTTCATTTAAGGGATTCTCTAAATAGAGTTTGGCAATGTGGGACTGTACAAGTCGATTTCTCTATGCCTGAAAGACTAGGAGCCAAGTATGTAAACGAAGAAGGCAACAGAAAAACTCCCATTATGCTGCACAGAGCTACACTGGGTTCATTCGAAAGATTTATTGGTATTTTAATAGAACACTATGCAGGTGCCCTGCCTGTTTGGTTGTCTCCTGTTCAAGCAGTTGTACTGAATATCACAGATAAGCAGGCTGTTTATAGTAAAGAAGTAAGAGATTCTCTTAGAAAAAATGGATTTAGAGTTAAAAGTGACTTGAGGAATGAGAAGATCACTTATAAAATTCGCGACCACTCTTTGAATAAGGTCCCTTATTTATTAATAGTAGGGGATAAAGAACTGGAAAAAAATTCAGTTTCTGTACGAGTAAGGGGTGCTAAGGATCTGGGTTCTATGTCTGTTAAAGAATTTTCAAGCATGGTATCCAAGGATATTAAAGAAAAGAATTAATAAAGGAGAAACTAATAGCTATAAGAAGAAACTCAGATAAAGCTGCAAAAAGGTTACCTATTAATGATGAAATAAGAGCCAATAAAGTTCGCCTTATAGGCATCCAAGGAGAACAGCTTGGAATTCTTTCCTTAGAAGAAGCTTTAAGCAAAGCTAAAGAATCATCTCTAGATTTAGTGCAGATGGCTAAGGAGGGCGATCCGATGGTTTGCAAGTTAATGGATCATGGAAAGCATATTTTTGATTCAAAAAAACAGAAATCTGCTTCTAGAAAGAAACAAAAGAGAATTCAAATCAAGGAAATTAAATTTAGGCCGGTAACAGAGGAGAATGATTATCAAATCAAAGTTAATAAAATTAAGAGTTTTTTGGAAGATGGAAACAAAGCTAAAGTAACTTTAAGGTTCAGAGGAAGAGAAATGGCACATCAAAATATAGGCATGAAACTATTAAAAAGGGTTGAAAAAGATTTAGAAGATATGGCTAATGTGGAACAATTTCCTACTCTTGAAGGAAGGCAATTAGTGATGATGATGGGTCCAAACAAGAAATAAATAGAAATGACTAAATTAAAGATACATAGTGGAGCAAGTAAAAGGTTCAAGAAAACCGGAAGTGGCCTTAAAAGAAAAAGGTCTAACAAAAGTCATATCCTTACAAAAAGAACAACCAAAAATAAAAGACAACTTAGGGGTACGGTTCCTATATCGGAGGGAGACAAAAAGAAAGTTTCTCGTATGTTAAAGAAGAATAATTAATTAAAAAAAATGGCAAGAGTAAAAAGAGGCGTGCAATCAAAGAAGCGCCATAAGAAAATCCTTAAACAAGCTAAAGGTTATCGAGGAGCCAGGAGTAGGACTTATAAGGTAGCTAAACAGGCTGTTATGAGAGCAGGTCAATATGCTTATAGGGACAGAAGGCAGAAAAAGAGAGTTTTTAGATCATTATGGATAGTAAGAATAAACGCTGCAGCTAGGGAAAATGATATTTCTTACAGCAAACTTATAGCAGGTCTTAAAAAAGCTAATATAGAGCTTGATAGAAAATTACTTGCTGATATAGCAGTTAATGATAAAGAAGGCTTTTCTCTTCTTGCTGAACAAGCCAAATCTAATTTAGCGGCATAATATTTTTACCACATAGTCTCCTACATAGAGATATATTCTCTATAATAATGGCTATCCCTTGGAGACCATGAGTTGAATATATCTTCTTTATCAAAGAAATCTAAGTCTAAGCTTCAAAAGGCAAAGAATTTAAGGACTTTAGAAAGTAGCTATACTGATTTATTGGGAAAAAATGGGGAAATCAATTTACTCCTTAAGAGCTTAGGTAAGTTACCACAAGAAAAAAGGAAAAAGTTAGGAAAGGCTCTTAATGAATTAAAAAGCAGCCTTGAATCTATTTTTCAGTCAAGACGTAGTCACCTGAAAGAAAGAATTTTTTCTGAAGAGTTAAAGAAAGATTCTTTAGACGTCACTTTACCCGGTCGGATAAGGGAGTTCGGAACCCTTCATCCTGTTACCTCAACAATAATTGAAATATCAAATTTCTTTGTATCAATGGGTTTTGATATCCGCTCTGGTCCAGAA
>Ga0066366_10000136_pt1 | contig 16065 bp, 8 predicted proteins | sample Knorr_S7_td_250__FD_77334 | JGI IMG/M metagenome (GOLD analysis project Ga0066366, IMG submission 77334) | Marine microbial communities from Southern Atlantic Ocean transect - Knorr_S7_td_250_ad_252m_LV_B | ecosystem: Environmental > Aquatic > Marine > Oceanic | place: Atlantic Ocean | collected...
ATGGTCTCAAGGGCCGCGAAGATGGAAGAGGATGAGATTTTCAGGCCTCAAAACCCCAAGCATCCGCGATGGGGCATAGTTGAGAACATGAAGAAGCGCAAGCCGATTACTCCGACCTTCTTCCTGATTACCTTCGTTGCTCCGATAGTGTTCCTTCTCGGCACCATGGCGATGACTATGATTGGTGGTTCGACATGGGGCTTCCTGCTGGTGTTCGTATTCATTCTAGCTTGTTTCATGGTAATCACCAGACTAGCATCCGGTCTGCTGCATAAACTGAACAGGCATGCTCTGGACTTGGATAGGGCGATTGACTACGAAACCACTGCAGGAAGGGTCTGTATTCCTGAGGCCATTAGGTACAGCAAATTGTACAATGCAATGGTCTCGAATCGCATGCCTGCCTTGGCTGAGCGATTGGAGTTGATTGTCGAGTCTGGCGACAAACTGCAAATTAGATGGAAGCCGGAACTCCCAAAATTCACGCTAATGGAAAGTGTCTCCGAAGATTCTGACGAGCCTGGAGAGTGGTGGTCTGACTCTGAGTTGGAATCTTTGGAAGACTAGGTTCCAGCACTGAAGTCGGCCAAGTAGGTAATCTGATCCGGCGTCAGTTCGTCAATGGCGACTCCTGCTGTTTCCAGCTTGAGAGCAGCCAGTTTTGCATCCTGCTCAGGGCTGATATCATAGACGGTATTTTCGTAATCCTCTCCCTCAGCAGCGAGTCTGCATAGGGCTAGGAATTGGTTGGCGAAGGACATGTCCATGACCTCACTGGGATGGCCTTCGGCTGCAGCCAAATTGACCAATCTACCTCTAGCAAGGAGATGAATGGTACGTCCGTCTTGCATGTGGAAGGCCTCATTGTTATCTCTAATCAGATCTGACCCGGTCGATGCATCCTCTAATTCGGAGATATTGATCTCACAGTCATAGTGACCTGTGTTGCATACTATGGCTCCGTCCTTCATTGAATCGAAGTGTCTCCGGACAATCACATCCATCATTCCAGTGGCCGTACAGAAAATGTCGCCGAGTGTCGCGGCCTCGTCCATGCGCATAACTCTGAAACCATCCATTACAGCCCTCAATGCCGCAATTGGGTCAATCTCCGTGACGATTACATTGGCACCCATCCCACGGGCTCTAGTAGCGAGTCCTCTGCCGCAATGACCGTAGCCGGCGATGACAAAGTCCTTGCCAGCGAGGAGTACGCTGGTTGCTCGGATAATTCCGTCTATCGTCGACTGCCCGGTGCCGTGTACATTATCGAAGTCCCACTTCGTTTCAGCGTCATTTACGGCTATCACAGGATACATCAGTTCCCCAGCATCTGCCATTGCTCTCAGTCGGTGTACCCCGGTTGTCGTCTCCTCGGTCCCTCCGATGATGCCTTCGGCGAGCTCGGGGAAGGTGCTATGCACACGATAAATCAGGTCAGCGCCATCATCGAGAGTAAGGGTCGGCTTGAAGTCAAGTGTTCTATCTATGCACTTGTAGAAGTCCTCTGTGGACTGGCCGTGCCAAGCATGGACACCGTAGCTCTCACTCGCCAGCCATGCAGCAACATCATCTTGCGTGGACAGAGGATTGCATCCTGACCAACTGATCTCGGCTCCCGCCACAGATATAGTCTCAATCAGTACCGCTGTCTCCTTGGTGACATGCAGGCATCCTGCCACTCTATGTCCCTTCAAAGGTAGGTCACGCTCAGCAGATTCACGCAGAGCGGCTAGGGCAGGCATTCTGCTGCGTGCCCAAGCAACCTTCCTCTTACCTGAGTCTGAGAGGGTGGGATCGGCGACCGTACTGTGCCCGGATACATCCATGACTACCGCCCGATATGCAAGCATTTCAAGTTGCGTCTAGGTACCCTATTCAGGTCAGCCGCCGCCCTTGCGTTGCTGTTCATAGTAAGATGCGTAATACTGCTGGGCGTAGGTCCGCGCAGTCTGCTCGTCGTATCCAGAAGCGACCATCTGCTGGACATAGGCCTCAACAGGATCCATCTCCTCTACACCGCCGAACTGCTCGACAGTGTCTGTGACGGAATCGTCCTTCCCGCGACCGCGCATGGTCAAGGTGGCTATCACTACGAGTACCAGTACCAATATTCCGGCGCCAGCGAACAGGAGCATGTTTGAGCTGTCTCCCTCTTCATCCGGGTCGGTATCGGGAATTACCGGCACTAGAGTAATTGCTATCTCTTGCGAAATATCGTATCTGCTGCCATCACCCTCAATGATTCTGACATAGACCTTAGCAGCTACACCAACCTCCTGATAGAGGTCGGATATGTCCAATGTCATAGTGAACTGCTGATTATCTGCAAGTGGTTCGGTGTTGTTGAACTTGCCAATTGACTTCTGAGTAGCCTTCTGGACAGGAGTGTAGTCCAGCACCGCTTCAGTCAGAGCGACCTCGATGACTACATCGCTGTTCTCTGCACCCGAAACGAGAGTTCCAGAGATAGTCACTAACGAATCCTTCTGATTGTCATTCGGACCCGGGTTGCTGAACTGCACAATAGGCTCGTCATCGCCGAAGTCCTCACCGACGACGATGAAGTACATTCTGTGCTTCTCACTCTGCTTACCGGCCTTATCGTAAACGATGAGTTCGACTCTGATTTCATTCTCTAGATTACCGTCGGTACTGGCCGTCAGATTACGGAACACATAGGTCCAATCCTCACCTCCGGCAGCAGCTGGAATCTGGAACACATGACCCTCCAATGTTGGATCTGAGCTATCCCATGGGTAATCGAAGAACACCTTCCACTCATAGAGCTCAATTCCCGACTCTCCTTCTGGGGCGTCCGGGTCGTAGCTCGAGCTTGCATCGAATGAGATACTCAGGTCTCCTGTATCTGACAGCCTGGCGCGATAAATCGGCCAGTCGATACCTGCGACAGTCTTGGTTCCGTCCAGAGTGACAAATTCACTGCTGGTGGCGTCGTCGACCATGATGGCGTCTGCCATCGGTCTGAATTCATCGGCGAGCGTGTCGTCGGTGACCAAGCGAATGTAGGTCATTCGTGTGTGTCCATCGTCATCATGCAGATACAGAGTGAGTAGCCATTCGGCGCCTATCCTGCAACCCTGCTCAGTGGTCGAGTCGCCAACACAGAAACTGCCCAAGGTAGGGATTGATGGGTCCAGCTGTTGGGTGTGGCTATATTCTCCAGCATCGATCACCATGCCGTCCCATCCAGTGACAGAATCATTGTTACCCGACTCTAGCGTCCAGTCTGCGACTACACCTTCGACTATGGTTTCGAAGTTGAAGTCTAGATCGGAATTGCTCTTGATGTACTTCGTCGAATAGGCCCCAGTGATGGGATCAATGGAAAGAGTCTCGCCGTTGATGGTCAATTCGAAACTCTCGCCGGCTATTCCGAAGTCCACAGGATAAGGTGTGTGGTGGTATGCTAGCATGTTGGATAGTAGAGGAATAGTCGCCCCTCCGAACTCCTCGGATACACTAGGGTTCTCCACATCAATAGTGGTAACAATCAGACCACCTGCTCCTCTGTTGCATACGGAGAGCAATGACTGGGAGTCGTAGACTGAGTCTCTGATCAAGGTGTGGAAGGTTCCAGTCGGGTCGCTGATGCGTCCTCCACAAACCTGTGGAATCTGAGTCAGTTGCACTTGAGCCGTGTCAAGTCCTGCAAGCGCCACATGGGATCCGCCGTTGATTCCGCTGAATGCAATTGGGTCAACATTGCTCAGAATTGGATGGAACTGGTCAACGATAGTGATGTTTGTATGTAGAATTCTGTTGTCTACTGTGAAGTTAACTTGGTTCCTCATTGCTATGTCCATTCCGAAAGGCAGTCTATTCGGCTGGTATTCGTTACGATATGGACCTATGTGCATCTGAACAGTTCCGCCTCCGGTCATATAATCCTCTAGAGTCTCGGTAAGGCTGAGTCCATCGCTATCTCTGGTCTGGGCTAATTTCTGATAGTACTCGCCGTAGTAGACATTGTAGTCGGTCTGCCATGGCAGTAGGACCTTGTCGTAGTGCTCTACCCAGTCAGGGGTCCCGTAGGTATCCCAATTCTCCATACGCAGTTGCGTGTATGTCTTGCCCATCGCCTCGAGATCCTTCTTGACGCTCTGTAGGCGGTTCTGGTCAGTTGGGTTAGACAGGATTGCAATGTCTATATCATCATAGAATAAAATCTCGAAGAAGCGGTCGTTTCCTGATGGTTCCATGGATCCATCCTCCTGCATTATCTCAGCGTGGAAGCTGATGTTGTAGGTGTGGCCATCGTACCAATCACTGTAAGGCGCTGTCCAGTTAGCCTGGCCCCTCTGGTGAGGTGCTAGGTCGAATGGACCATTCTCACTGGATTCCTCGTAAACGGTCTGTCCAGAAACCAAATCAACAATCTTCATCGTCAGAGTGTACTCGCCGGCAATGACACCGTTCAGTAATGGAACTGAGAAGTCGTGGGCTGAGGTTTGTTGGCGATGGTTAGTTGAGTAGACGCACTCGTAGGTGATATCGGAAACGCACTCAAGCACATCGGGCTGGAGCAAGGTGATGTCTGCACTCGCGATGCTGAAGATGATGGATGAGTGGTTATTGGCGGTGGTGACCTCAGACTCGTTATACCATGCGGTCAGTGGGTCAGAGTTGTCGAAAATCGTAGTCACATCAATTTTGTAAATCCCACTCTGGAAGTCGTGTGTACCAAGTGTGAGAACCTCCTTCTCGGCTGCGTCCAATCCGGTCACATCGACAGTGTACGAACCATCATCCTCGAAGGTGAACTGCTCTACTCTGATGTTGTCAATGCCGAAACCTGCTAGACCAGCGTTACCGTTGACGCCGTCGTCATTAGACTGGAATCTCCAGGTCAGGGTGACATCGGAACCAGATAGGGTAGTACACTCGTCTCTCCACTCAGAGGTGTCGTTGCTGGTGCGGTTGAGGATGACGATGTGAGTCATGTCGACAGTGACAGACTTCAGGATGTTCTCAGAATCGAACCATACTACCGAGTTGATGTTGTCAGAGTGGTCACCAAAGTACTCCACCTCATCATATCCGTTGAGGTCGAAGTCCTCGCAACGGTGGAAGTTGGGGTCATCTGGGTTGGTGTTCTGGATGCCGTTCTCGTTTAGGTCAGTCCAAGTTCCGTACACGACCCCTTCGTAGTACTCGCCATCCTTGGTCCAAGTTATCTCCAGATTGGCGGCGTCGCGGACAGCGAGGATGTTTCCGCCGCTGTCCTTGAGATAGTCTCCCTCGGCATAGTAGTCGAAGGTGAGGTAAGTGAAATCTGCTCCTGACGCTGCTACTGGAATCGGATCAAGAGTCATGGTCTCATCCCAATTGTCACCATAGCCGTTGCTCGGATGGCCTAACCAGTAGGCATGGCTGTTGAATACGCCAACATTCTGAGGTAGCATGTCATTCGAACCGGTCGAATCATCGATTCTGCTACCATTCCCATTCCCATCATCTGTCCACAACGGATCGACTCCGGAGAAGTCCTCAATCGCAACCAAGTCCGGTTCGGCGTTCTGTATGAAAGCCTCCAGCTGGAAGTCGGTTAGGGTGTTTCCACAGTTCTGAGCCTTGACTCTGATATCACGGTCGCCGGAAGCATATCGGACGCCGTTCTCTAAATCCATCCAATGCTCCTCAGCTAGGCATGGATCGAACAAATTGTTTACAGTCAACTGGAACTTGATTTCGTCATTCAAGTCGTCCATATTGGTGAATCCATTGGGGTTGGTCAGTTCAGTCTTGACATAGTAGGTCGTGTTGTCTATGAAGTCCGCTGTCAGGACGACCTCCTCAGTGGCTCCAGCAGCGAAGTTGTTGAAGTTCAGTGTCTGGCTAACAGTCTCAGAGGTTCCGAAGGTCACATCTCTCTTCCTGATGGTGATATTATCGAAGGCGAAGCCATCGAGCCCTGTGTCTTGAGAAGAGCCTGCAGGCCCTACTGAGCCCATCAATCCGCTTCGGAAGCGGAATCTGATATCGATAACCTGTCCTGCGTATGGAGTCAAGTCAATTGACTCCAACTCATTCAGATTCTCGGAAGTTCCCCCTCCCTCGGTATAGTTGGTCCAGCCGGTCGCTGTATTGGAGTAGAAGTTGCCATTGTATGTATTGTACTCCGGGTCTACTCCTTGGGCCAGTATGCGGAAGAAGCGTTCATTGTCCCAGCCACCATTGAAGAATACTGATTCCCAACCGTTTCCATCGCTCCATACTTCGATACCGCAGGAGTCCTCATAGAGCCATCTCTCGACCACGGAATACTGCTCTGCGAGATAAAGTTCGAAGAATGCTGAAGTGCACATAACAGAGATGTCCATGTAAGCCGCATCAGCGCCAGTCAGATCGACATTCTCGAGGATGAGTGCTTCGTCCATGTTGTTGTAGTAGCCCGAGTTGTTCTCATCGTCACCACCATGGTCCATTCCTGCCCAGTAGTAGTTGGTTGGGTTGTTATCCGCCTCATACCACGAGACATTCTCGGTGGAAGCCGTGGAATTGGACTCGATGTGCCATGAAGAGGCCCCGGCTCCGTACATCCCTGTGTAGGATTGCTTAGAGAAAGCGCAGTTAGAGCAGTTGCTGGTGTCCTCATTACCTTCAAAGTCGTTTGAGTAAACGACTGTGTCAGTTCCGCCGAGAACCTCCTTGACCTCCAAATCGACATCTATCGATCCGCTCAGAGGATTCAAGCCGGTGTTCTTCACTGTAACATTGACCCATCTGGTTCCTTCTCCAATCTCGGCCTGGCCGGTCGAGGGATTGTAAGCCGCAGGAGCAATAGTTACACCAGTGATTCCGACATCCTCGTTATCAAGAGTCAGCACAGAGAGGAAGTCTCCAGCCCCAGCCCATCCCTGGGTGTCCAACCACATCGCATTGTTCGCGAATCTGTATGAATAGTCCTTCTGCCCAATGATAATTTCGTATGCGCTGTCGTCTCCGCCAGCGAGCTGCCCGGGTATTGCCATCGTAGGTCTGCGTCCGACATCGAACGAAAGAGAAGACAAGTATCCGGGCCCGTTTGGATTAGCGAGAATAATCTCGACCGAGTTAATCTCTCTTAGATTGTCCAGTAACAGATAGGTCTGATTCTGAGCCGATGAGTCCTGAACACGCGTTAGTGTCAACTCGGTTGGAACGAAGAAGTCTACCTCGCCATCTTGATTCACATCGACGATGGTGATATCTGCGCCTAGGTAGTCCCCGAGTTGGACATAGTTCTGAGTGTTCCAACTGCTTCCTGATTTAGTAGCATATGAGATATTACCAGTAATTCCGTCCACCGCGGCAATCATGTCGATTTCGCCATTATCATCGGTGTCGGCGATGTCCATGCCGTAGAGTGGATAATTATGCTCTGCGTCCAGTTTGAATTCATGGATTCCCTGTGCAGTTGCATCAAGTGGATTGGGGTAGGTATTGGTGAGACAATCGAACTCTAGGACTGTCATGTTATCGTAGTGTCCAACAGAAGTCCCTACTCCGGTATTGTAAGGAGGGGTTCTGAGAAGCCAGAGATCCAGATCTTCGCAATCACCTAGGCTACCACCCGGTATACCGCTGCCTTGTACAGTCTCCCCCCAGTGACCGAGACGAGCTTCCATGTACATCCCGTTGGTGAGGGGTACAGGGATAGATTGCTGATTAGTCAGCAGAGAAGGATCTGTTCCTCTGTAAATTTGGATGTACTGATTGGTTGCAGTTGCATCCATGGTGATTAGGATGATGTCATCATTGTCATCTTCATCTATGTCTCCAACCTCCATACCAAGATGATATGGATTGGAAACGGTAATCTCAGTATCATCCCACTGATTCACCCGCTTTGAGCAGTCTCCCCACATTGTAGTGAGGTTGCCCGGCCTCACGAAGCTCTCTCCGACGAATCTGATGTTCTCCTGATAGTACACTAGATCGTTTGCACCGTCTCCATCAATGTCAGCAACTTCGACATCGACCGAGTTTGCAGTATCGACGAAGCCAGCGCGCTGAGAGGCATTATTTGAGATGAATACATCCTGTCTATCTGCGAAGTTGCCTGAGCCATCGTTGTATAGAACAGTGATGAAGTGACCCATCTCGCTGACCGCGACAATGTCATTGTGATCATCGCAGTTCAGATCGCCAACAGATAGGTGCGATGGATCTCTCTGTACAGCGTACTGGGTGATATGCGAGGCACTCACTGCTGGCACTAGTGATACCATCAGAGAGGTCAGCATTAGCATGACCAGCATCAAGGCTCTGCGAGCCTCTTTGTTTCGGTTTCGGGCAGACTCAGACGTATGCAACATGTTCCCCCGGAGTTTCAGCCATCTCTTATGCCTTCGCCCCCGATGAGTTTAGCAACCCCTTTGGGGTTGAGTAGACAATTAGCGATTTAGATTGCTTCAAGTGGACTGCATCCAACTGGGATTCGGGGAGTATTCTGTCTCCGCTCCTCCATGAATTCTCTCTAGTCTGCCCATCATCCATAGTCTGTCAAGGAATATTTCCAGATCGACCCCCTCGCGGTTCACTCGAGTTCCCAGTGCCATCTCGATTGAGCTTAGGGGAAGAGATGTGTGGCCGTGCTCTCTGACTACTAGGGTGAGCAGTAACTGAATCCAAGCCTCTGCGAGTGGATCGCCCGACATTGTGTCTGTGAGTGGTTCGACCTCCTCCTCCAACTCGTCGAGTATCTCGCAGATTGCTGACATGTTCGGCTCGCTCCGCTTTCTTCCACCTAACTCAGCCATACTTGAGTCGAAATCGAACTCGCCAATCTTTCTGATTACAGAGGGTATCCTAGATGGATCGGGAGGAGGCCCTGGCAGAACTGCCTCATCCTCTTCCTCAGGCAGATTCTCAGACTCAATATCACCTACAGCGGATTGGAATTCGGGTTCATCGGGATCGGCGAATCTGGCTGCCAGAGGTTGGAGTACCCCGACATCTCCGGAGAGCTCTATTTCTTGTCTCAATTTCTCGACCCACATGGCCTCTCCCTCAAGCAGAACATCAACATCATATTCGGTTGAGCGGAATCTGAATCTGACAGTCCCACGCATCTCCATCTTAGCACCCTATGTCTCTTGCGCAAGATTGACGGCTTTCATGCTTCGGCCAGATTCCTGAGTACTGCCGGCAGAATCCCACCGTTCCTGTAGTACTCGACCTCGACTGGCGTATCCAGCCTGACCACTGCATCGAACTGGACTTCGCTGCCGTCTGTTCTAATCGCCGTAATCCTGATGGAAGACATCGGCTCAAGATCAGCACTGGCAGGGATGTCGAAGGACTCGGTGCCATCTAAACCGATGGTATCTGCGCTCTCTCCCTCGACGAATGTCAGAGGTAGAACTCCCATCCCGACTAGATTCGACCTGTGGATTCTCTCAAAGGAAGTAGCGATTACGGCTCTGACGCCAAGGAGGAGAGTCCCCTTTGCTGCCCAGTCCCTACTGCTTCCTGTACCGTACTGGGAGCCAGCGAGTACAATTAACGGGGTCTGATTTTCTTGGTATCTAGTGCTGGCCTCGTAAATCGAAGTGACTTCGTCGGTTGGGAAGTGAGTGGTGAAGCCCCCCTCTGTGCCCGGAGCGATTTCGTTTCGCATGCGGATGTTGGCGAAAGTACCTCTAACCATCACCTCATGATTGCCTCTGCGGCTTCCGAACGAGTTGAAGTCCCTGGGCTCGACTTCCTATGAGATTAGATACTGTCCGGCTGGACCGTGATGCGGGAAGGCACCGGCTGGGCTGATGTGATCGGTAGTCACCGAGTCTCCAACTTTGACCAGAACTCTGGCTCCTTGAATTGGCTCTATCGGCGCGGGTGCATGCTCTATGCCCTCTAGGAAGGATGGTAGTCGGACATAGGTGGAGTCCTCATCCCACTCGAATAGTGAGCCTGTCTTGCTTGGAATCGCATCCCAACGGGGTTCGCTTAGCACATCGGAGTAACGCTCAGTGAACATCTCTGGCCCGATGACACTCTCAACTGTGGAGCGGATTTCGTCATCACTAGGCCAGATGTCAGCCAGCATAACTGAGTCCCCATTGGGCGAATGCCCTAGCGGTTCAGAAGAGAAATCAATATCGAGGTTTCCGGCTAAAGCATAGGCGACTACGAGCGGAGGGCTTGCCAGATAGTTTGCCTTGATTTTCTGGTGTATTCTACCTTCGAAGTTTCGGTTCCCAGAAAGTACGCTGCCGACCACAAGGTCAGCCTTCTCTATCGCCGATTCGATTTCAGAGTCTAGAGGCCCGGAGTTGCCTATGCAAGTGGTGCATCCGTATCCGACAACACTGAAACCGAGAGCATCTAGGTCCTCGGTCAAACCTGCGGCATCAAAGTACTCAGTAACCACTCGGCTTCCAGGGGCTAAGCTTGGCTTTACCCACGGCTTGATTGTAAGCCCATGTTTTCTTGCCTTGCGTGCCAGTAAGCCTGCCGCGACCATGACACTTGGGTTACTGGTATTGGTGCAACTGGTAATCGCAGCAATCACGATGTCACCATGCTTCAGTTCGCAGTCACGCCCCTCGATAATTGCGCTGGCTCCGTTTCGGGATGCGTCTACTCCATGCCCCTGATGCCCCACAGGGGCGTTGAGACTAGTTTGCCAGTGGGACTTCATCGCTGATAGATCGACTCGATCCTGAGGCCTCTTGGGGCCCGCTAAGGATGGCTCAACGGTAGATAGATCCAGAGAGAGTGATGAGGTGAATCTAGGAGAGGGAGTGAACTCTGTGTGGAACATACCTTGCGCATCCAGATATCTTCGGACATTCTCCACATGTTCAGGGTCACGCCCTGAGAGAATCATGTAGTCTAGAGTGGTTTGATCGACCGGGAAGAAGCCGCAAGTGGCCCCGTATTCGGGCGCCATGTTGGCTATAGTAGCCCTGTCTGGAAGGCTGAGGTTGGCCAGACCTGAGCCATGGAACTCGACGAACTTGCTCACACAGCCGTGTTCTCGCAGCATCTGGACTACTCGCAGGGTCATGTCAGTAGCTGTGACTCCAGGATTCAATGAACCGCTGAGTTCGAAGCCGACAACCTCGGGAAGCAGCATGTAAATTGGTTGGCCGAGCATCACCGCTTCGGCCTCTATCCCTCCTACTCCCCATCCGAGGACTCCCAATCCATTGATCATCGTCGTATGAGAGTCGGTGCCGACTAGTGTGTCAGGCATCCAGACGCCGTCTTCCTCACGCGCAACCGTGGCAATCCATTCGAGGTTGACTTGGTGCACAATTCCTCTTCCAGGAGGTACTGCACGGAAATTGTCCAGACTGTGCTGGCCCCACTTGAGAAACTCATAGCGCTCTAGGTTTCGCTGATACTCCATCTCTAGGTTCTTCTCTCTGGCGTCTGGGAAACGGCCGGAGACATCGACTTGTACGGAATGATCCACCACTAGGTCGACCGGGACTTGGGGATTTACCTTCTCTGCATCTCCTCCCATCTCTACCATTGCGTCCCTGAGAGCGGCTATATCGACCACTGCCGGGACTCCAGTGAAATCCTGTAGAATCACTCTACTGGGACTGAAGGGGATTTCAGAGGGAGTCATCTCGGGACTCCACGAGGCGATGCGGACGACATCCGCCTCGGTCACTAGAAAGCCGTCACACTTGCGCAGTGCGGATTCGAGCAGGATGCGAATCGAGACCGGCAAATCTGCGAGTTCGCAGATTCCCGCCCTCTCCAGTGCGCCTATATCTGCGAAACTGGATTTCGAGCCGTTCGCGGTGTCGAACTGGGAAAGGGCATCGAATGGCAGTGGCTCGCTCAAGTCATCACCTATGGTGATGCGGCATTGGCTCTATCCATGAAGTTGACCCAATGAAGACTGCTCGTGTTCATCTAGTCATTCACGGTGACATGCATCAAGCGGACCTCGTCCTGTGGGCGATCACTGCTATCAGTGGCTACCTCGCTGATTGCCGTCACATGATCAAGGCCACTAACTACCATGCCGAAAACTGTGTGAACTCCGTCCAAGTGGTTGGGGGTGCTATCTTCAGGGACGATGTAGAATTGGCTACTTCCAGTGTTGGGCGAAGAGGTCTTGGCCATAGCTAAGACACCGGGAATGTGTAGAAGGCCATTGTCGGCTTCATCTGGCAGAGTCCACCTAGATTGGTCGCATGATTCTGGGGAATATCTGTTGTTGGAACTGTCGAACTGCTTGCCGTCGCAGTAACCGTACCACTTTCCGGTGTAACCCCCAGATCCATCCCGATTCACAAAATCGCCTCCTTGTATCATGAAGCCATCAATGATACGATGGAATGTAGTGAAGTCATACCTCGATTCCTCGGCTAGTAATATGAAGTTCTCAACATGAAGCGGGGCTTCATCCTCATAGAGCTCAATCTCGATGAAAACCGTAGTTCTCTCAGTCGATCCTGTAGGCATGTAAGAGATCTCCAGTGTGACCACAGGGTTCTCAGATTCATCAAACCAGTCAGAAATGACCTTGAAAGAGACAAGAAGTAGCATTGCTGCTACCAGCATAGCAACGAGACCCAGAGGAGTAGGGTTGCCCTCATCGAACATCTGGAGGCCTCCTCCCAGGGAGATTGCCTGCTCATCCATCATTGAGGCCAGTTTGTTCATACTGCGGCGAGTCGCCTTGTCCTTGGGATCGAAGTTTAGGGCGTTTCGGTAACTCTTGTGTGCCCTCTGCCAGTGACGCTTCTGGCGTGCAGTATCCATTTCTCCGAGCATTGTCCCAGCATCTCCTGCATATCTCAGTGTACGGGCTTTCTGCGCATTGTTCTCACATGCATCCCACGCCTCGGAACGGAGTATTTCCAAAGCATTCTCTGGCGTCTCGGACTCGAGTGATTGGTTAGCAGCGTCCCAAGCTTTCTGCAGGACTTCAGGGATGGGCATAACGCGGCGGAAACAGCATCCATTGAAAATGGCAGCGATTGGATTCTCTTCATGAATTGCTGGAGTTTATACGGGAACGGCTAAGACCGGAATAACACCGGGACATGCTGCCGAGCACGGGATTGTGTCGAGTCTGACTATGGAGATGCATGTGAAGATGGAGCGCATCTGCAACGATTTCACTATTAATATCGCTACCGCAAACGGCACTGGCTCGCAGTCATCGAACCTCATCATCCTCAACTCAATGTTTCACATGGCAGATCCTGTTAGCGGGAAGAATCTCTTCCCAAGTAATATCTCCGGTCTACCTACATGGTTCATCATCCGGGCTAGCGACAACGGCTACCAGTCGCCCGGAGACAAGGCGCACATTCAGGTTCTGATGAACAAGGACACATGGTTCAAGGATTTGGAGAGCCTAGAGCCAGGAACTATCGTAATCTACAACGAGGATGCTAAGCTCCCAGTAGACAGGGATGATTGCCCATCCTTCGGCATGCCGATGACCAAGATGGCCAGAGGAATCAATCCCAAGCTAGCCCGTTTGATGTGCAACATGTACTATGTGGGTGCGCTGGCTCATTTGTTAGGAATCGAACAGAATGCCCTAGAAATGGCCGTGAGGAATCAGTTCAAGGGCAAGGAGAAGGCCATCGAGTTGAATCTGCGAGCAATCTCAGAGGGTCTCGATTATGCAACCGAGAATTGGGAGGATGAGATTCCCTATCGTGTCGAGAGCAGGGAAAAGGATCCTGACAGTTTCTTAATCGAAGGCAATGAGGCGATTGCTCTGGGTTCGATTTTTGGAGGAATCAACATGCTTTCATGGTACCCTATTACGCCATCATCATCCCTTGCAGAGGGGATAATACAGTGGTTACCTGAACTCAGAGATGCTGACGACGGTGGATCAACTTGCGCGGTCATCCAGGCCGAGGACGAGCTCGCGGCTGCTGGGATGGTAATAGGAGCAGGATGGGCCGGTGGGCGTGGTATGACTTGTACCAGTGGGCCCGGAATTTCACTGATGTCTGAATTCATCGGTCTAGCTTACTTCGCCGAGGTTCCAGGTGTAATCTGGGATGTAAACAGAGTGGGTCCGTCGACGGGTTTGCCTACGAGGACTCAGCAGGGCGATCTCTCAATGCTCTACGAGGCCAGTCATGGCGATACTCAGCACATTGTGCTGATTCCAGGCACGGTCGACGAGTGCTTCGAGTATGGTTGGAGAACTTTCGACTACGCTGAAAGATTCCAGACCATTGTATTCGGATTCAGCGACCTCGACTTAGGTATGAATCGCTGGTCTACTTCAGGATTCGAGTACCCTGATTCTCCAATGGACAGGGGCAAGGTGCTGCGATCTCAGGAGGAGATGGATGCGGTGGAGAACTACGGAAGATACCGAGATGTAGATGGCGATGGGATTCCGTACAGGACTCTTCCCGGAAGCGGCCTTGACCCCATCCTGTACAGAGGGACTGGTCATGACGAGGATGGAATATACTCAGAGGATCCTGATGTCTACTATGCTACAATCTCCCGACTTAAGAAAAAGATCGAGGGCGCGAGGGACTTGCTCCCAGCACCCATCATCAGAGAGGAGGAGGAGCAGCAAATCGGTGTCATCTACTATGGTTCCATGGAGAACTCGATTACCGAGATTGATGACATGCTTGAGTCCACAGGACTGTCTGTCAGTACCTGCAGAGTGAGGGCCCTTCCATATCACTCCGAGGTCGAGGCATTCATCGAGAGGCATGAGAAAGTAATCGTGCTTGAGATAAACAGGGACGGGCAGATGTACGGGATTCTGCGCAAGGAGCTCCCAGCACACCTCATTCCTAGGCTGCACAGCGTCGCCTATACCGATGGGTTACCTCCGCGTGCGCGCGTTTACGCAGATATGATTCTCGACACATTGGAGGTGACTGCTTGACTGTCATGAAACTCAATGTAATCGACCTTGAGAAGTCCGAATACACAGGAGGAAAGTCATCTCTGTGTCCGGGGTGCGGACATGATCAGATTTCCAATGTCATAATTCAGGCCGCTTGGGAGAATGGAATCCCGCCCGAAGGAATCGCCAAGATGAGTGGAATAGGCTGTTCGTCCAAGACTCCTGCTTATTTCCTCGGCAAGAGTCACGGATTCAACACCGTCCACGGAAGAATGCCTTCGGTAACTACTGGTGCGAGCATGGTCAACAGGAGTCTTTCCTTCCTCGCCGTCTCGGGTGATGGAGACACAGCCAGTATTGGCATTGGCCAATTCATCCACGCAATAAGACGCAATCTCGACATGGTCTACATCATCGAGAACAACGGAGTCTATGGCCTGACCAAGGGACAGTACAGCGCTACTGTTGAGAGGGGTTCTAAGAAGAAGAAGGGCGCAATGAACGAGCAGCCTCCTATCGATTTGTGTGCTATGGCAATAAATCTCGGATGCAGTTTCGTTGCTCGCTCTTTCTCGGGCAGTAAAAAGCAACTTACTTCAATAATTCGAGCAGCAATGGGACACCGTGGAATGGCAGTAATCGATGTCATCTCACCTTGCGTGACATTTTCCAATAATGATGAGTCATACAAGTCGTACAACTATGTCAAGGAGAATGACGAGGTCCTGCATTTGCTCGACTACATCCCTCACTTCACACCCATCGAAGAAGTGGACATTCCTGAGGGGGAGTTCGATGACATCCAGATGTTTGATGGTTCCACTCTGCGCCTTGAGACAGTCGGTGACGAACACGATCCTTCTGACCCAATGTCTGCTCTATCAGCCATCCATCGAGCCGAAATGGACAACAAGCATGTTACGGGTCTATTGTATTACGACAATAGCATGCAGACAGCTGAAGAGGCGCTCGGGCTGACTGAGACTCCTCTATCTGCACTCAGTGAACACGAATTGCGTCCTAGCGCAGACGCGCTGGACGATATCAACTCAAGATTTAGAGGGAACTGAGCTTGATTTATCGGCTCGGATTCGTTGAAATAGCGAATCCGACTCCGTCGCTCGCTAGTCCCTTAGTGTAGTGGTCCATCATACGAGACTCTGGATCTCGTGACCCTGGTTCGAATCCGGGAGGGACTACCAACCCGCGTCTCATTTCGACTTTCGTGGTAACCTTATGATGCTGGG
>Ga0066366_10000147_pt1 | contig 15723 bp, 15 predicted proteins | sample Knorr_S7_td_250__FD_77334 | JGI IMG/M metagenome (GOLD analysis project Ga0066366, IMG submission 77334) | Marine microbial communities from Southern Atlantic Ocean transect - Knorr_S7_td_250_ad_252m_LV_B | ecosystem: Environmental > Aquatic > Marine > Oceanic | place: Atlantic Ocean...
ACCTGGCGAATTGCTAATAGATGCTTGCGAGAGAAATGGAACTTATATTCCTAGATTTTGTCATCATTCGCGTATGCAGCCTGTTGGTATGTGCCGAATGTGTTTGGTGGAAATCGACACAGGTCGAGGACCGGCTCTTCAACCTTCCTGCATGATTGAGTGTAGTAATGAGATGGTTGTTGACACTCAATCTGAAAAAGCTGTAAAGGCCCAAGAAGGAGTACTTGAGTTCCTACTAGTAAATCATCCTCTTGACTGCCCTATTTGCGACAAAGGAGGGGAGTGTCCTTTACAAGATCAGACGATGACCTTTGGTGCGGGAGAGAGTCGGTTCATCGAAGAAAAACGAACTTTCAGAAAACCCATTCCAGTTAATGAGAATGTCTTTTTAGATCGTGAACGGTGTGTTCTTTGCGATAGGTGTACACGTTTCGCAGATCAAGTCGCAGGGGATTCTTTAATACATTTCATTGATCGAGGCAACAAGACTCAAGTTAATACATATCCGGATCAGCCCTTTAGCTCTTATTTCAGTGGCAACACAGTACAGATATGCCCAGTAGGGGCGTTAACAGCCGCGCCTTTTAGGTTTAAAGCGAGACCATGGGATTTAACTGAAGTTGAATCGACTAGTACTTTTGACAGTGTCGGAAACAGAATTTCTGTTCAAGAATCAAGAGACAGAGTTTTACGTTTTATGGGTGTTGATTCTGACTGTGTTAACTGGGGCTGGTTAACTGATAAAGAAAGATTTATTTTCGAGGCATACTCAAATGAAAACAGACTCGCTGAACCACTTATAACCAATGAACTTGCCGAAGGCAAGAAGAGCCAGTTTGTAGCAACTTCATGGTCTGAAGCTTATGAAAAATTTACAAATGTAATAGCTGAAACTACGCCAGAAAGAATAGCCGTCATTGGTGGAGCGCGTTTAACTAATGAAGCTCAGTACGTTTGGAGCAAAATCACAAAAGGAATAATCGGTACTGACAACGTTGATGCTCAACTAGGCGATGGGTTTTCACCGGAAGTGCTCCTCAGCTTAAATCCAGCGACCATAGATGAAACTTGCGAACCAGGTGGAGTAATAATTCTTTTAGGCGCTGATCCGAAAGAGGAATTAGGGACTCTTTATTTAAGGTTAAGGCATGCAATAGTTCAAGATCAATGCAAACTCATTGAACTAACTCCAACAAAAACAGGACTTTCGAAATTAGCCACACATTCAATAAGAGTTCCACCCGGAAAAACTTTTGAAGCAGTAAAAGCATTATCTGGCGAGTCTTCTGAATTTGAAGATGACATTCTCAAAGAGTTGCTCAAAGTTGGAAAAATAATTAAAAAAAGTGACTCGGTTTCAGTTCTATTTGGTCGCACCTCGTTAGCAGAGACTTCTTCAATCGTTGAAGAAGGAGCTATCGCACTTCAGGAATATCTACCAAAAGCCTCTTTCTTACCTTTGTTAAGAAGAGGCAACATCAATGGTGCAATGGATATGGGACTTTCTCCAGGTTTATTACCAGGAAGATGCAACTTAGAAGACGGGTCAGAAGAATTACAAGAGTATTGGCCAAAACGCCCCACCTATAAAGGCTTTAATACCAAAGAAACGCTTGAAGCCGCTGTTAACGGACAGATAGATGTTCTGGTTCTTTTGGCATCCGACCCTCTGATGGACTTTCCTGACTCTCAACTTGTTCAAGAAGCTCTTGAGAGAATTGAAACAGTGGTCGCAGTTGACATTTTTGCGTCAGATAGTGTCCTCCAAGCTGATATTGTTTTGCCAGCTGCTACTACTACAGAAATAGACGGCTCATTTACTAATCTTGAAGGCCGAATAAGCCCGATAAGAAAGAGTGTTACGCCCCCGGGAACAGCTCGGCCAGATTGGATGATTGCTTTAGACCTAATTCAGTATCTTGCTCCAAACTCAGGTCCGACTACATTTAAAGAATTGTGTGAAGAGATTTCTATAGTTTCGGGAATACATAAAGACCTTGACTTTTCAAAAGTGGAACAAATAGATCAAGAAGGGGTTATTTTGAGTAGGGGTTTCAATAAAACACAACCCTCCTTAGTAAAAATTCCAAAACAAAAAACTAATTCTTTTCGACTAGTTGTGACAAGAAGTATGTATGACAAGGGAGTTCTTTCAGCTCACAGTGCAGCTCTCAAAGGGCTTGCACCCGGAAGTCAGATAAAAGCTAATCCAGAAGATATGGAGAAACTCGGAATCACATCTGAGTCAACAGTTCGTTTAATCGGTTCAAAAGGTGAAATTAGAACCAGACTTACTCCTGATCCAGAAACAACTCGCGGGACCATTCACGCGCTTTGGAATCAGGAAGGCCCAGATATTCGAAAACTGATTGATTCATCACTACCTGTAAATGATTTGAAGATTGAGAAAACATGATGATAATTGCTTCGGATCCACTTCTTAGTTCAGATATTGGTTTCTCGGTAGTTGCCGTGATGTTATTAAAAGTTGTACTTGCTTTCGCATTGTTAATGGTTTCGGTAATGCTTGTGATTTGGTTCGAAAGAAAAATCGTGGCAGATATGCATAACCGCGTAGGACCTTCTCTAGCAGGGCCTTGGGGAATATTGCAGACCTTGGCAGATGGAATAAAACTTTTTTTCAAAGAAGACTTATTACCTGAACGAGCAGATCGAGTCGTTTTCCGTTTAGCCCCCTATCTTTCATTGGTACCTGCTTTTTTATCTTTCGCAATTGTTCCAATCGGCGGTGACTTTACAAATGGTGGAGATGGAACAGTTTCTATTTTCGGACATAGAACTCTTCTGCAAGTAGCCGACCCACCAGTGGGCATTCTTCTTTTTCTAGCCCTTTCTTCCATTGCTGTTTACGGAGTGATGCTTGCTGGATGGTCGTCAGGATCAAAATACCCTCTATTAGGTTCAGTAAGAGCTTCAGCTCAGATGATTAGTTATGAAGCGGCTTTAGGCCTCTCCATGGCAACAGTTTTTCTATCTTCTGGCACTCTCTCAACAAGTGGCATAGTTTCAGGTCAAGCAACTTGGAACTGGAATCTGGTAGCAACAGGGGTAATCCCTTTTGTGATTTTCGTGATCGCAGGCACTGCAGAACTTAATAGGCCACCTTTTGATTTAGTTGAAGCAGAGCAAGAGCTTGTTGGAGGTTTTCACACGGAGTACAGCTCTATACGTTTTGCTCTATTTTTCCTAGCAGAGTTCATGAACATGATTACTATGTCCGCAATTGCGGTAACTCTTTTCCTAGGTGGGCCAAACGGTCCAATTTTGATAAAACAAATCGCATGGGTGTGGCCGATACTTTGGTTCTTCTTAAAAGTGATGGCATTCTTATTCACTTTTGTCTGGCTTCGAGCCACTCTCCCAAGGTTGCGTTATGACCAACTTATGGATTTAGGTTGGAAACTGCTCATCCCAGCTTCTCTAGGATGGTTTCTTTTAATTGCATCATTAAACATAGGTGAAGACAGAGGTTGGTCAACTTTTCTGGTAGTCCCGATAGGTCTAGCCGTCCTCTCATTGGCTGCTCTTTTATTAAATGGAGCTATCAAAAAAGCCAAAGATTCCAGTCTTAATGCCGCTGATCTCTCTGAAATATCTGAAGGTATGGATCAATGAGTTATCTAAAAGGCTTCTTAGTCACCTTTCGCCAAATATTCCAAAAACGTGTTACAACCCCTTACCCAGAAGAGAAGCGGGCAAAACCAGAAAGGCTTCACGGAAGGCATGTGCTTGGGCGTTATGAAGATGGCATGGAGAAGTGCATAGGATGTGAACTATGTGCCGGTGTCTGTCCCGCAAATTGCATTTATGTAAGAGGGGCAGATAACCCAACTGATAATCCGGTATCACCCGGAGAACGTTACGGCTTTGTTTATGAGATCAATTACTTACGGTGCATTCATTGCGATCTTTGCGTTGAAGCTTGCCCAACAGGAGCCATTACTGAAAGCAAGATGTTTGAATTCTCATTTACTAATCGAAATGATGCCATTTACACACGAGAAGAACTTTTAGTTGATTCAGAATCTGGCAAACCTAAACAGTTGCCATGGGAAGATTGGCGTGAAGGCGAAGATCTTAATACTTCAGGGTGGTTACGGGCGACCTCCCCAAATGGAGATGCTTCTTATGAAGGTCAAATTGCTTGGTCAGGTGACTTGGGTTACGGAATTCGTAAAGCTGAGATAGGTCAAAGTGATACGAAAACTCCGGAAGAGGAACAGTAATGGAAACGGTTGTCTTTTTAATAAGTGCAGCTGTTATTTTAAGCGGCGCATTAGGGGTTATATTTTCGAAGAACCCTGTCCACTCAGCTTTATTTATGGTTCAAACGTTATTTGGGGTAGCGGTCTTGTTTGTCCTTTTAGAAGCGACATTTCTTGCTGCAATACAAGTAATTGTTTATGCCGGAGCAATAGTAATCCTTTTTGTTTTTGTAATCACCTTATTAGGAGTTGACCGAGCAGAAGATCTGAAAGTCGAACCTATTTCCGGACAAAGACCTCTAGCTGTTGTTTTGGGAGCTTCGATTTTTGGGATTATTTTGACAGTCTTGATAGTTGCTGTCGGAGGCCCAACAGGGGGACAAGCGGCAAATACTCCCATCGGGGATGCAACCGATAACACAAGAATTTTAGGAGAAGCATTATTTTCCACACAAGTTTTTTCCGTAGAACTAACTGCTCTTTTGTTAACAGTTGCCGTCGTGGGAGCAGTTGTTCTTTCAACCCGTCCGACAAAACCTCTTATATCAACCCTAGATGAGCAGCAAAATGACACCTTAGATGATGAGTTGGAAGAAAAAGGTGGAGAATGATTATCACAACCACCTGGTATTTGTTGCTGGCAGCAATTCTTTTTTCAATTGGTACTGTAGGTCTTTTAGTGCGACGGAACCCGTTGATCATGTTTATGTGCATTGAATTAATGTTAAATGCAGTCAACATCACATTTGTGAGTATTGGATCTCATCTAAATGACTTGGGGGGTCAACTGGCTGTATTTTTCGTTTTAGTTGTAGCGGCAGCGGAAGTAGTTATCGGTTTGGCACTAGTAGTTGCAATCATGCGAAGACGCTCAAGGACCAATGCTGACGATCTAAAGATTTTGGGCGGATAAAAATGATAGATCTGGTTTGGCTGATTCCTGCTTTCCCCCTTCTGGGTTTTTTGACTCTTATTTGTTTAGGGAAATCAGTTAGAGAACCGATTTCAGGATGGTTAGCAACGACCGCCATGGCAGGTTCTTTTCTATCAGTTTTGATTGTTTTCATTGGAATGCTTTTAGAAAAAAATGAAAATAGACAAACAGTTTTTACTCTTTTTGATTGGATTCCAGCCGGAGATTTCAAAGTTGATATAGGTTTTTTAGCTGACCCCTTATCAATCACGATGTGCTTGTTTGTTACAGGAGTCGGCACTTTAATTCATCTTTATTCAATTGGATACATGCATGGTGATCCAGATTTCAATCGTTTTTTCACATATCTGAATTTGTTTGCATTCTCAATGTTGATGCTTGTATTAGGTGATAATCTTCTGCTGACTTTTCTTGGCTGGGAGGGCGTTGGAGCTTGTTCCTATCTCTTAATTTCGTTTTGGTTTAGAGATCCAGCAAATGCAACTGCCGGAAAGAAAGCATTTATAACGAATCGGGTTGGCGACTGGGGGTTTATGGTCGCAATGTTTCTTATTTTCTTCAATTTCGGTTCCCTCCAATATCTAGAAATATTTAACATTTTAGAATCCAATCAAATAGCTAAAACCACTACTACGTTCATAGTTTTAATGCTTTTTGTTGGTGCTATGGGAAAATCGGCACAATTTCCCTTGTACCTATGGTTGCCGGACGCAATGGCTGGTCCAACTCCGGTTTCAGCATTAATCCATGCAGCGACCATGGTTACTTCAGGTGTTTACTTATTAATTAGAGTCAATCCCATCATGGTAGAAGCTTCTACATGGTCGACCGATTTGATTGCTTGGGTCGGAGTCGGAACAGCTTTATTTGCGGCTTCAATAGCTGTCGCGCAAACAGATATAAAAAAAGTTCTTGCATATTCGACTGTGAGCCAACTGGGATACATGGTTTTAGCGGTTGGATGTGGTGCTTACACAGCAGCCATTTTCCATATGGTCACACACGCTTTTTTCAAGGCTCTACTTTTTCTTGGTGCAGGATCAGTAATTCACGGAATGGGTGGCGAGCAGGACCTTCGTCGCTATGGAGGTCTTCGTTCCTTGATGCCAATTACCGCTGGAACTTTTATTATTGGGTGGTTAGCAATTGCCGGTGTCCCACCATTCTCAGGTTTTTGGTCGAAGGATGAAATTCTCGCTTTTGCATGGGATAAGAATCCATTACTTTGGCTTGTCGGAATAATAACTGCACTTTTGACAGCTTTTTATATGACTCGTCAAGTTATTCTTACATTTTTCGGTAAGCCCCGATATTTGGATGCTGGTGATGATGGTGAGATTAAACCTCATGAGTCGCCTTGGACGATGACCTTCCCGCTTGTGGCTTTGGCAGTTCTTTCAGTGGTTGGAGGTTTAATTCAATTACCATTTTCATCTTCAACTAAACGGTTAGAGCATTGGTTGGAACCAGCAACATTCCATAATGAGACGCATTTACATCTTTCGGGTTCTACTTTATGGATATTGGCACTTTTAGCTTTAGTCTCCGTAGGCATAGGAGTCGGTATAGGACTTTCTACGTATCTTAAAGAAAAAATTGATAGGCAAATTTTTGAAAAACCGATCTTGAATAATGCTTGGAATCTTGATTCCACAGTTTCAAAATTCATGGGCGGACCCGGATCTAAAGCATTTACAGCCGTAGCAAAATTCGACAAGGAAGTAATAGACGGTGCCGTTGATGGGACAGGTCAAATAGTAAAAAAGATTGCCGCAATACTTCGACGCTCGCAGAATGGTTTAGTTAGAACCTATGCATTAGGTATAGGAATTGGAGCTGTTGGCTTACTAATTTGGTTCTTAACGAGGACAACACTATGAATGTCGTAATCGCAGCCTCCTCTTCAGCAACTTTTCCAGTTCTTCCATCTTTGTTAATTGTGCCGGCTGCTGGCGCTTTAGTTATAGCTTTTTTACCCCGAGTCAGAAAAGATTTAACAAAATTAGTTGCACTAATATTTTCAACAACTACATGTGCTTTATCGCTTTGGTTGCTTAGTGATTTCGAATACGAAAAACATTCAGATATGTTCCAATTCGTTTCTCGACAATCTTGGATTAGTGATTTTGGGATTTCTTGGTCATTTGGAGCAGATGGAATTTCACTGTTTCTAATAGTTCTGACCGGTCTTTTATTCCCAATTGCTTTCCTTGCAGTCGACCCTGAACATAATGATCGCTCTTATTTTGCTTGGATGCTTTTATTAGAAGCTGGAGTAATGGGAGTTTTCTGTTCATTAGACCTAATCGTGTTTTTCCTATGTTTTGAAGTTGTCCTTGTCCCGATGTATTTCTTGATTAGTCGTTGGGGCCACGGTAATCGCTCTTATGCGGCAACAAAATTTTTCTTGTTCACTATGGCTGGTTCTGCGCTGATGCTAGTTGGAATCATTACAGTTGCGTTTCTACATGCAGACAGTGTTGGAGGCTCAATTACCTTCGATTTAGTTGAGATTGCCGAATCGCAAAGCATTACTCGAGGAACAGCACGTTGGCTATTTTTAACTTTTGCTCTTGCCTTCGCAGTCAAGATTCCTATTTTCCCACTACATACATGGTTGCCAGATGCCCACACTGAAGCTCCAACAGCAGGTTCAGTAATTCTCGCTGGCGTCCTCTTAAAGCTTGGGACTTACGGTTTAATAAGGTTCGGTTTGTATTTATTCCCAGAAGCTTCTCACTTCTTCGCACCAGTTTTTTTAACCTTAGGAGTAGTCGGAATTATCTATGGCGCAGTTGTGGCTGCCATGCAGAAAGACCTGAAGAGACTAGTTGCTTATTCATCAATTGCCCATCTTGGATTCATTGTTTTAGGAACGTTCGCTTTAAACACTGAAGCTATTGTTGGCAGCGTCCTCCAGATGGTAAATCATGGTATTTCAACTGGTGCATTGTTCTTATTGGTTGGAATGATTTATGAACGCCGACACACAAGGCAAATAGATGAACTTGGAGGCTTGCAACACTCAGCGCCTCTTATGGCAGGTTTCTTTACCGTGGTAATGCTTTCTTCAATAGGACTGCCTGGTCTAAATGGTTTCGTAGGAGAATTCTTAATTTTATTAGGAACATTTACGGCTCATAGATGGTGGGCCGTCGTAGCTACAGTAGGTGTTGTTTTAGCAGCTCTGTATTTGCTTTGGGCTTATCAACGTGTTTTCCATGGTCCGGCAGAAAAAGAAAATGCAGAAATGACTGACCTTAAAACACGAGAAACTCTTGTATTGCTTCCGTTGCTTGCTTTAATAGTTTTTTTAGGGATTTATCCGAAACCTGTAATAAACAGAATGGAAACCTCTGTAAAAACCCTGGTAGTCCATATTGAAAAACACGTTTCAGGTTTTGAAGAGCCTGTAAACCGGTACTCCTTAGGAGAAATTAAAATAGATATACAACAAGTAGAAGAGGGACACTAAAAATGTTTGTCGCTTCTAATTCTGTTCCGACTCCTGAAATTGTATGGTGGGCTTTACTACCAGTAATTGTTTTTGCAGTCTCCGGAGTATTGCTCCTAACAATTTCTTCCTTATTAAAGAAAGAAATCAGTTGGTTAGCACCTGGTGTTACCTTGACAGCCGGAATTTTTGTCTTATTTTCGTCAATCCCCATGTGGAGTAGAATTCAAAATGATGGACCGATCTCATTTTTAAATGATTCTGTGGGAACAGACGGATCTACTATTTTTCTAACTTCATTAATAGCTATCGCATTAATTTCAACTTCTATTCTTGCTCGTCCATACCTATATAGAGAAGGCATTCCTGATTTAGAATTTTATGTTCTTCTTTTAGTCTCAGCCGCAGGTGGCGTTGTTATGGCCGGAGCAAATGATCTAATTGTTCTATTCCTAGGAATAGAAATCCTTTCCATAGCCGTTTATGTTCTTGTCGCTCTCCATTTAAGAAAAATTGAATCCCAAGAAGCCGCAATTAAATATTTCTTATTGGGGGCGTTTTCTTCTGCTTTTTTACTTTATGGAATTGCCTTGGTTTATGGCGCAGTTGGAACCACGAACCTCGTTGGAATTAGAAACTTTTTAGCCAATTCGGTTTTGATCGAAGATGGAATGTTAATGATCGGTTTTGCTCTAATGCTTGTTGGTTTGGGTTTCAAAGTAGCTGTATTTCCCTTTCACACATGGACTCCCGATGCTTATCAAGGCGCCCCCACACCCGTTGTTATTTGGATGGCTGCCGGTGTTAAAGTCGCAGGGTTTGCTGCAATATTAAGAGTTTTCCCTTTGACATTCGCATCTTACGTCAATGATTGGCAAATCCCTTTAGCCGTGCTTTCGGGTTTAAGTGTTGTGTTTGGTTCTGTGGTTGCAGTGGTACAAACGAATGTAAAAAGAATGCTCGCTTATTCTTCGATAGCTCATGCTGGGTTCATTCTTATCGGAGTTCAATCATCAAATATGGATGGAACAGCTGCCGTGCTGTTTTATTTAGGGGTCTACACATTCCTCGCTTCAGGAAGTTTTGCTATAGCAACAGTTGTAGGTGGTGAAGGTGATTCAAATCACGACATAGACGCATACAAAGGATTGGCAAAACGTAAGCCAGCTTTGGCTGCCCTGTTCACAATTTTATTATTAGGACAAGCAGGGATTCCTTTCACAGGAGGGTTTATAGCAAAACTCGGTGTTATTTCATCAGCGGTTGATACCGGATATTATTTTCTTGCAGGAGTAGCAATGGTGTCAGCAGCTATTGCTGCATACGTATATCTTCGAATACTTATGGCAATGTATTCTGATAATAATGAAGGAAAAATTGAAGATACCCATGTTTCAAAAGGAGTCTGGCTAGTTACCGCTCTATCTTCTGCAGTCGTTATGGTTACGGGTTTCATTCCTGGGCCGTTCGTGGAAATAACCAGAAATGCAGTTCCAATTTTGGTAGGTGGTTAGGTGATATTTAAATACTTCATTCAGGCCTTCCAAACGCCTCCGAAAGCTATAAATTACGGTAACCTTCGTCAGGTACACAGCTTTGGCTTTGCTTATTTATCAAAGGTAATTGGGTCTTAAAACGATGTCTGAATTTCTTCGCAACTGGCTTACAGTTTTAATCTTTGGAGGCGTAGGAATTCTTCTTGTTTCCGTTTTTTTAGGGTTAGGAAGTTTGCTTAGACCCAGTCGAGACACACCTCAGAAAAGAATTAATTATGAGTCAGGTGTTGATCCGCAAGGTGACATGTGGAGCCAAGCAAATATTAGATATTACGTTTTCGCTTTGATGTTTGTTCTATTTGATGTTGAGGCCGTATTCATTTTCCCATGGGCTGCGCGTCTCGAGGTGTACGGTCTTTTTGGTTTAGTCGAAATGTTCATTTTTATCTTTATCTTGGCTTTGGGCCTTCTTTACGCCTGGAGAAAGCGGTTACTACGATGGGTTTAGTTGAAAATGGCAAATTGCCAGGTCCTTTGACCAAGTTATTGAATATAAGTCGAAAATATTCGCTTTGGGTATATCAATGGGGACTTGCATGTTGTGCAATAGAAATGGGTGCTGCTTTTGCTTCTCCGCGCTATGACGTTATGAGATTAGGCGTTATTCCTTTTCCTGCAAGCCCGCGTCAAGCTGATTTAGTTGTTATATCTGGGACAGTTACAGACAAGATGGCGCCCGCTGTAAGGCGACTTTATGAACAAATGCCTGAACCGAAATATGTAATTTCTATGGGATCTTGTGCAAATTGTGGAGGCCCTTATTGGGATAGCTATTCGGTTACTAAAGGTGTTGATCAGATAATACCCGTGGATGTCTATGTCCCCGGCTGTCCGCCTAGACCGGAAGCATTACTAGAAGGAATTGTTTTATTGCAGGAACGAATAGCTTCAGAAGACATGACTGATCGATGGAATCGAGATCCAATTGTCGTCACCTGATACCAACGCAGAAGAAATTATTGAAGAGTCAATAGAGCCTCAAGAGGAACCCATAATTGATGAAAAGCGTGAAGCCTTTGTCGCGAGCATCAAGCAAGATTTGGGCAGTGGTTTTATTGATTCTCACATAGACCCCGAGATTGATGTGTGGATACGAGTAACTCAAGAAGCTTGGTTAGAAACCGCAAAGATTCTTTTTGAGAAACATGGAATGAACTTCTTTAATTTCCTTTCCGCAATTGATTGGAAACCCTCACCATTTGGTCGAGAGATGGATGCAGCGATAGATAATGTTGATGATGAAGTGGCTGTTGAAACTGAAATGGAATGGGGTGCAGCAGGTGGCGAAAAGCGTTTTCAACTGCTTGCTCGAGTTCATAACCCTGTTACAAATTTGGGGGTTAATGTAAAGGCTGATTTGGAAGGTGATTTTCCTGAAGTTGAAACATGGACTCCTGTGTATCCAGGTGCCAACTGGCATGAACGAGAAGTAATGGAGATGTTTGGAATTTCGTTTAAAAACCATCCGAATATGGTGAATCTCTATTTACCAACTGAATTTGAAGGCCATCCACTTCGAAAGGACTTTCCTTTACTTTCCAGAAGAGCTAAACCCTGGCCTGGAATTGTTGATGTTGAGCTTATGCCTGGAGAGAATGATGACGAGACCGAAGAATCAGGAGAAGAAACCTGATGAATTCTGAAGCTTCAACCCAGCAGCTTTCTTATATAGCAAATCAAGCAAGTGATGCAAGAGTCAATATTGAACTTGAAACAGAAGGTATGACTCTAAATCTAGGACCTCAACATCCAGCTACGCACGGGACTTTACGAATAATTGTTCGTTTAGACGGTGAACAAGTTGTGTCCGCAGAACCTGTGATGGGTTACATGCATCGTGGATATGAGAAACTTACAGAGGTTAGAACCTATCCGCAGGTAACAACTCTGGTAAACAGAATTGATTGGTTGGGGAGTTTTGCTAATGAGGTTCCGTTCATCCTTGCAGCCGAAAGGCTTATGGAGGTGGAAGCTCCCGCAAGGGCACAATGGATAAGAACTGCTTTATTCGAACTATCCCGAATAGCGAATGTTGTTTTGTTTCTGGGCGATATGGCAGTTCAGTTAGGAGCAACAACCCCTGTCTTTTATGCATTTAGGGATAGGGAATTTGTTTTAAATCAAATCGAGTCAGTAACTGGTGGGCGATTTCATCCTAATTTTGATCGGATAGGTGGAATAAAAGACGATTTACCAAAGGGTTGGATACAAGAAACTAAAGATGTGCTTGTCCGCATTCATTCTTTTTGCGAAGAGATGGAGGATCTTGTAGTTGGGAATGAAATTTTTCAAACCAGAACTAGAGGAATTGGAATAATTCCCGCTGATACAGGTCTTGCTTACGGACTTTCAGGAGCGAATATTCGATCGAGTGGAGTTGATTGGGATTTGAGGAGAGATGGTGGAGTAGGTCTGATTCACGACCAGCTTGATTGGAAAGTTTGGACACATCCCGATGGTGATTCATTTGCACGATATTGGGTACGTCTGCAGGAAGTCAGGGAGTCTTGCAAAATGGTAGGTCAAATTCTTGACGGAATACCCTCAGGTCCAATAATGGCTAAAGTGCCAAGGATTATAAAGGTGCCTCCTGGTGAAGCTTATGTAGAAACAGAGAATCCTCTTGGAGTAATGGGTTATTACATTGTTTCTAAGGGTGATTTGGTTCCTTATAGAGTGAAAATACGTTCAGCTTCGTTTAATAATGTTTCAATTACGCCATGGGTTTTGAAAGGTGTTTACGTCCCCGATGTAATTTCTATTTTGGCGAGTTTATATTTCATTTTAGGAGATATTGACCGATGACAGTTTTTAATCTGGCTATAGAACTCGCTTACTGGCAGCAAACTGTAATTAGATCAGTTCTGGGATTGGTAGCAGTACTTCTTCCTGCAGGAACTCTTGTTTATCTTTATTTATTTAAGATGATGAGTTTTATGCAAAGTCGATTGGGCCCGATGGAAGCTGGTCCTTACGGTTCTTTACAGCTTTTAGCAGAAGTTGGAAAATTTCTTCAGAAGGAAGATTTATTCCCAAGAGACGCAGACAGAGTAGTTTTCAAAGCAGCTCCATTTGTAGTTTTAGCTTCAACTTTTTTACTAGTTTTGGTGTTACCAGCAGGTCCAGATGCTTGGTTCATAAATATTGACACTGGGGTATTTTTAGCTTTAGCGGTTTCTTCAATCTCGGTAATAGGAATTCTCATGGCGGGTTGGGGCTCCGCCAGTAAATACTCATTGATTGGTGGATTGCGAGCAGCAGGACAACTTGTTGCGTACGAGTTACCTCTTGTTTTAGCCGTAATGGGTGTTGTGATACAGGCAGGTACTTTAAACGTTCAAGAGATTGTTCTCGCTCAAGCAAATGGAGAAATTTTTGGCTGGGGAGGAATTGGTAATCCTTTTATAATTACACAATTCTTAGGTTTTATGATTTTTCTTGTAGCGATTCAAGCTGAATTAACTCAACCACCTTTTGACATGCCTGTAGCTGAATCAGAAATCGTTACCGGTTATTTAACTGAATATACAGGAATGAGATTTTTACTTTTCTTTATAGGGGAGTTTGCTACCGCTGGAATTTTCTCAGCTTTAGCAGCAACATTTTTTCTAGGTGGTTGGTACATTCCAGGTTTGGATCCGACGGATAATCTTTTCAATCTCATAGGGCCGTTGGTTTTGGTAGGAAAGATGTTGCTCGTGTCATTCCTTATCTTTTGGTTCCGATTTACATATCCCAGATTTCGTGAAGACCAATTGCAACAACTTGCTTGGAAAGTATTAGTGCCTCTTTCATTGGTAAATATTGTTGCTACTGGTGTATTGAAAGTGATTTTCTGATGGGTTTATCGATAAGAGTTCCGGGGTTAATAAAAGGTTTAGGGGTGACTTTTAAGACTTTAATTAGAACCCTAACGAAAGGTTCACATACAGTTCAATATCCTCGAGTGAAAGAAGCGCCCACCCTTCGTGCTAGAGGAGTGATTGCATTACACGAAGAAAATTGCACTGCATGCATGCTTTGTGCACGTGAATGCCCTGACTGGTGCATTTACATTGAAGGTCATAAATACAAAGCTCCACCTAGAAGACCTGGTGGTAAACCTCGACAGAAAAACGCTTTGGATCGTTTTGATATTGATTTTGCACTTTGCATGTATTGCGGTATTTGCGTTGAAGTTTGCCCTTTTGAAGCTCTCTTTTGGTCGCCAGAATTTGAATTTTCTGAGCCAAAATTGGCTGACTTGCTTCATGACAAAGATCAATTATCAAAGTGGATGGAAACTGTGCCTGACTTTGAAGAATATGAAACTGGTAGTGAAGCTAAACAACTAGAGGTTCCACGTTAATGACTCGTTTCTTTTTGTCTCAAATCGAAGGACTGGATCCATTAACAAGTAGTGAGGTGTTAGTCGCTCAAAATGTCTTTTTTGCACTTATTGCTTTAGTGATGATTTTGGCAGCATTGCGAATGGTTACAACAGAGAATATTGTTCACGCTGCTCTTTATCTGGTGATTGTTTTGGCTGGAGCGGCGGGAATGTTTATCCTCTTAGGAGCTGAATTTGTAGCAGTTACTCAAATTCTCGTTTATATAGGTGCCATAATTGTTCTTTTCCTTTTTGGAATAATGCTAACAAAAGGCTCATTTGGAACAGAAGAAGGAGAGTTCAGAGAAAGAAATCGAATGGCTGTTTTGGTAGGAGTTTTGATAGTTACAGTTACTTCAGGATCTTTCATAGATAGTTTTCGGGATGCGGAACTAAACCGTGAATCGCCAAGCACTACAGCTGAAATAGGCGATACGATTTTCGGACAGTTCATTATTCCATTTGAAGCTATTTCGGTCTTGTTGCTTGCAGCTTTAATTGGATCAGTTGTTATCGCGAGAAGAGATCTGTAATGCTATTAAATCAGTTTTTGATTCTTTCTGCAGTGCTTTTCTCTATTGGAGTTTATGGAGTATTGACACGACGTAATGGCGTTATGGTTTTGATGTCTATAGAACTGATCCTCAACTCAGTCAATATCAATCTTGTTGCTTTCGCCGCTTTCAGAGAAGCAATTCCAGGGGAGGTATTTGCACTTTTTGTAATTGCAGTAGCAGCAGCTGAAGTGGGTGTAGGTCTAGCTATGGTTTTATTGCTTTATCGCAACCGTCGAAACATCGACCTTGCTGGAATTGATTCGATGAAGGGCTAATGTGATGATCCAATTATTAGCTGCTACGACTTCGTCTGTAACTTCAATTCCGTTGGGAATAACACAAGAAGGAAATTGGTTTTTACAGAACGCATGGCTTATACCGCTTATACCAGCCTTGTCATTTATAGGGATACTTTTTTTCGGTAAACGTTTACCACGTGGAGGATCGGAACTTGGTATAGCCGCTTTATTGATTGTGTTTCTTCTTTCAATATGCACTGGATTCGCTTGGATGGACCACCGCGATAATTTTCACGGAGAGGAAATAAGTCAAGCTCTTATAAGCGGTGAGCATGGTGAGCATGGTGAGCATGGTGAGCATGGTGAGCATGGTGAGCATGGTGAGCCA
>Ga0066366_10000154_pt1 | contig 15450 bp, 10 predicted proteins | sample Knorr_S7_td_250__FD_77334 | JGI IMG/M metagenome (GOLD analysis project Ga0066366, IMG submission 77334) | Marine microbial communities from Southern Atlantic Ocean transect - Knorr_S7_td_250_ad_252m_LV_B | ecosystem: Environmental > Aquatic > Marine > Oceanic | place: Atlantic Ocean...
GAAAAAAGTTTTGGTTGTTGCCTATAATAATTGTATTTATTCTTTTTGGGGGATTACTTTTTTTAACATCAGGTACAGTTATAGCCCCGTTTGTTTATACTATTTTTTAGAAAACTAAATAATTAAGTCATATCTTGTTTTTTATATCTAAAGTATATAAATTAATCATATTGAAGGGAGGGGTGGCCGAGTGGTTAAAGGCGGCAGTCTGTAAAACTGTTGACTTATGTCTACGTTGGTTCGAATCCAACCCCCTCCACCAATGCGGGTGTAGCTTAATGGTAGAGCTTCTGGTTTCCAACCAGATGACGAGGGTTCGATTCCCTTCACCCGCTCCAATTTTTTTTTTTTTTTTTATTTGATTTAAAATAAAATTTGTTTAATTTAATTTTATTTAATAGAATATTTATATGGCTGAAAAAGAAAAATTTGATAGATCGAAACCACATTGTAATGTTGGCACCATAGGTCACGTGGATCATGGTAAAACAACACTTACTGCTGCAATAACAAAAGTTTTGTCAGAAACAGGGGGTGCGGATTTTACAGCCTATGATCAAATTGATAAAGCACCTGAAGAAAAAGAAAGAGGAATTACTATTGCCACTGCTCATGTAGAGTATACTACTGAAAAAAGACATTATGCACACGTTGATTGCCCAGGACATGCAGATTATGTAAAAAATATGATTACTGGAGCAGCTCAGATGGATGGTGCTATTTTAGTTATTAGTGGGACAGATGGTCCAATGCCACAAACACGCGAACATATTTTGTTAGCTAGACAGGTTGGCGTTCCTGCAATCGTAGTATACATAAATAAAGTCGACCAAGTTAAAGATAAAGAAATGTTAGATCTTGTTGTTGAAGAAACTAGAGAGTTGTTATCGTCATATGATTTTCCAGGTGATAAAATTCCAATTATACAAGGATCAGCATTATCAGCTGTTGAAGGTAAGGACGAAGAAACTGGTAAAAAATCCATTTTAGAGCTAATGAAAGCTATTGATGAACATATTCCGCAGCCAGACAGACCTAAAGACAAACCTTTTTTAATGCCTGTCGAAGATGTTTTTTCAATTTCAGGCAGAGGAACTGTTGTTACTGGCAGAGTGGAACAAGGTATAATCAATGTTAATGAGGAAGTAGAAATTGTTGGTATGAAAGAAACCCAAAAAACAACAGTTACAGGAGTTGAAATGTTTAGAAAATTATTAGATTCAGGAGAAGCTGGTGATAATATTGGAGCTCTTTTGAGGGGTACAGAAAAAGATCAAGTAGAAAGAGGACAAGTTTTATGTAAACCAGGATCTATTAAACCACATACAAGTTTTAAATGTGAAGTATATGTATTAAAAAAAGAAGAAGGTGGTCGACATACACCTTTTTTTACAAATTACAGACCTCAGTTTTATTTTAGAACAACTGATGTTACTGGAACAGCTTATTTACCAGCAAAGGTTGAAATGGTAATGCCAGGGGACAATGTTCAAATGGAGGTTGATTTGTTACAGCCAATAGCAATGGACAAAGGTCAACGTTTCGCTATCAGAGAAGGTGGAAAAACAGTTGGATCAGGAGTTGTTAGTGAAGTTATAGAAGGAACTCCAAAAAGAGAACCTGCTAAAAATGTTAAACCAGCTAAAGAAAAGGGTGGGGATCAAGCACCACCAAAAGCTGATGCTAAAAAATCTTAAATCTAAAATAAAAGCACCTTTCTTGTTAATTTTTCCATTATTTTTTTAATTTGTTTACTATGTTATTAAATATAGATTTTTTTAGGAGTGTAGCTCAATTGGTAGAGCGCCGGTCTCCAAAACCGGAGGTTGCGGGTTCAAGTCCCTCCACTCCTGCCATTATATAAAGACTTATGTTGAAAAAAATTAATGATTTTATTAATGAAACTAAAGCAGAAGTTTCTAAAGTTACATGGGCAAAAAAAAAAGAAACAATGATGACTTCTGCATCGATTTTGTTTATGGTTTTTTTAGCAGCATTGTTTTTTTTGTTTGTTGATTGGTTTTTCTCAACAGTTATAAAATTTATATTTTAAAAAATGGTTGAAGATAATAAAAATAATGATACTAAAGAAGAATTAAAAACATCATCAAATGAGAATGATATGGATATACAAGAAATAAATGAAAATAAAGATTTAAAAAATACTGAAATTGATCAAAAAAAAGAAGTTTCTGACAATCAATTAGAAAAAGATCAGAGCGAAAAAATAGAAGAAAAACAAGATGAAAAAGTAGATGTAAAACAAGATGAGAAAGTAGATGTAAAACAAGATGAGAAAGTAGATGTAAAACAAGATGAGAAAATAGAACAAAAACAAGATATCAAAGAAGGTGATGAAGAAGAAAATGATGAAAAAGAAGAGATTGGAGAAGATAACGAAAAAGATGATCCTAATGCAAAATGGTATATAGTTGGCGCTGCTTCAGGTTTTGAGGAAAAAGCGGTAAAAACAATTCAAGATAATGCAAGAAAAGCATCTTTAAACCACTTTTTTTTTGATTTTCAAATTCCAAAACAAGAAGTTGTAGAAATAAAAAGAGGTAAGAAGATTAATTCTGAAAAAAATTTTTTTCCAGGTTATATGTTAATAAAAATGATAATGAATAATCAAACTTGGCAGTTAGTCAAAAATACAAATAAAGTTTCTGGATTTACTGGAAATGACCATAAACCTATTCCATTGTCTCAAAATGAAGCTATGAAAATGCTGAAAAAAGCAGATGACAGTATTGAATATATTGCACCAAAATACGTTTACGAAGTAGGACAACAAGTAAAAGTAATTGAAGGGCCTTTTGCATCATTCAATGGAATGGTTGAAGAAGTAGATGAAGAAAGAGGGAGATTAAAAATTTCTGTTTCTATATTTGGAAGATCTACACCAGTAGAATTAGAATATACACAAGTAGAAAAAATTTAATATATTGTATAAATAATATGGCTAAAGAAATTGACGGATACTTAAAATTGCAAATACCTGCTGGTCAGGCCAATCCCGCCCCTCCTGTTGGTCCAGCTATAGGTCAAAGGGGTTTAAACATTATGGAATTTTGCAAAGCTTTTAATGCTAAAACTCAAAAAGAAAAGCCCGGCATGCCCATTCCTTGTGTAGTTACTGTTTATAAAGATAAAACTTTTCAAATTACAGTTAAGAAATCTCCGGCATCACATTTTTTAAAAGAAGCTGCAAATTTAACAAAAGCTAGTAGAAACCCAGGTAGGGAAATAATTTGTCAAATTCCAATGTCAACAATAAAAGAAATAGCGGAAAAGAAAATGGATGATCTTAATGCTAAAGATGTTGACCAAGCAGCAAAGATTATTGCTGGAACCGCAAGATCAATGGGGTATAAAGTTATAGAAACTGGAAAATTATCAGTTGATGAAGAAATAAAAAAAGCAACTTTAATAAAACCAACTCCGACCGAAGATAAAAGCGCAGAAAAAACAGAAGAAGGTGGTGAAGCGACTGACAAACAAGAGGATCAAAAAAAATAATGTCAAGAAAAAGAAGCAAAAGATACTTAGAAAATAAGAAAAAAGTTTCTGAAATAAAATCAACTTCACTTAATGATGCAATCAAAGCTTTTAAAAGCAACAAAGGAGTAAAATTTGATGAGACATTAGATATTTCAGTTATGCTCAATAAAGAAAAAAACAAAGGAGAAGGATTAGCAAGAGGTTTTGTACAACTACCAAGCGGAACAGGAAAGAAAATAATAGTAGCAGTTTTTGCAACTGGAGATAAGGCAAAAGAGGCAAAAGAAGCAGGAGCTGATATTATAGGTAATGAAGATTTAATTAAAAATATAAAAGATGGAAAAATTAATTTTGATGTTGCTGTTTCAACTCCTGATATGATGAAAGATATAGCTGTATTAGGAGAAAAATTAGGCCCTTTAGGGATAATGCCTAATCCAAAAACTGGAACCGTTACAGACAATTTATCTAAAACTATAAAAAGTATTAAAGGTGGACAAATTCAATTTAAATCAGAAAAAAACGCTATAGTACAAGCAGGTATCGGAAAGTTAAGTTTTACAGAAGAAAATCTTGTTTCAAATATTAAAGAATTTATCAGTTCTATTAATAAATCAAAACCAGACAGTGTAAAAGGTAAATTTATTAATAAAGTTTATCTAAGCACTTCAATGGGTCCAAGTATAAGAATAGAAAATATTAAATAATTTTCTTGATTAATCTATTTTTTTTATTATTTTCTAAAAATATTCAAAGATTGTAGGTGTTTAAAAAAAACTTAATTTCCTACATGAGGATAACAAATGAAAAAAGATCAAAAAAAGAAATTCGTAAAAGATTATAAGGACATTTTAAATAACGTTGGTATTTTAGTGGTAACTCACTATTCCGGATTAAAAACTACACAAACCGATGAACTTAGATTAAAAATCAATGAAGTTGGTGGAAAATTTATAATCGTTAAAAATTCTTTAATGAAAATAATTCTCAAGGATCATAAAAGTAAAGAATTTAAAAGTTTATTTAATGGCCCTGTAGCATTAGCATATTCAGAAGATGAGGTTTCAGCAGCTAAAGTTGCTGTTAATTTTTCTAAAGAAAATGAAAAATTACTAATACTTGGAGGTATTTCAGGTGATAAATTTTTAGAACAAAAAGATGTTTTGGAGATAGCGTTATTACCATCACTTGACGAAATACGCACTAAATTAGTGTCATTAATCCAAACTCCTGCAAGAAATATAGCATACGCGCTTAAATTTTCTGCAAATAAATTAGCAAGAGTTTTTAATGAATATTCGAAACTTGATATCCCAGAAGAAAAATCAGAAACTGAAGCAAAATCAGAAGAAAAATCAGAAACTGAAGCAAAATCAGACGAAAAGCCAGAAACAGAAGTAAAGACAGAAGAAAAGCCAGAAGTTAAAGAAAATGAAGATAAATAAAAAATTATAAAAATAATGTTGAAAAATATAAAAATATTGTTAATTTGTTGGAGGTAAGTATGTCTAGTGATACTCTAAATAAAATTGTCGAAGATTTGTCTAAACTAACTGTTAAAGAGGCTGCAGAATTAAGTAAATTACTTGAAGAAAAATGGGGAGTTGAAGCTAACGCTCCTGTAGCTGCGGTAGCCGCTGCACCTGCAGGCGGAGATGGTGCGGCAGAAGAGGATTCCGGTGGAGGCGTTGTTAATATTGAATTAACTGCAGCAGGAGACAAAAAAATAGACGTAATTAAAGAAGTTAGAGCAATTACAGAACTTGGTTTAAAAGAAGCAAAAGATTTAGTTGAAAGCGCACCAAAACCGTTAAAAGAAGGTGTGAAAAAAGAAGAAGCTGAAGAGATTAAAAAGAAGCTTGAAGCTGTTGGAGCAAAAGTAGAATTAAAATAGTTTTTTACTAAAAAGTATAAGCTCCATATTACAAAATATATGGATACAAATTTACTAGCCCGTGAACGTTTCAGAAAAAGGTTTGGAAATATTCCAGAAATTTTGGATATTCCTAACTTAATCGAAGTTCAAAAAAAATCTTATGAAGAATTTTTACAAAGAAAAGTTGAGGCTAATAAAAGGGAAAACATTGGTCTGCAACAAGTTATAAAAGAAATATTTCCAATATCTGATTATGCTGGAAAAGCTACTCTTGAGTTTATTAAATATCGTTTAGAAACTCCGAAATACGATGTAGATGAATGTAAACAAAGAGGTTTTACTTATGCCTCTCCTTTGAAAGTCACGTTAAGGATACTTCGATATGAAATAGATGAAGAAAACCCAGATCAAAAGTCTTTTAGAGACTCTGTAGACGATGAAGTTTATTTGGGAGATATACCTCTAATGACTGACAGAGGTACTTTTGTTTTTAATGGCATTGAAAGAGTGGTGGTTTCTCAAATGCATAGATCTCCAGGAGTTTTTTTTGATCACGATAATGGTAAAGGACATCCATCTGGAAAATTATTATATTCTGCAAGAATTATACCGATGAGAGGATCTTGGATAGACTTTGAATTTGATGTAAAGGACATAATGTATGTTCGAATAGATAGAAAAAAAAAGATGCTAGCTAGTACTTTTTTTATGGCTTTAGAAAAAGATTCAAGTGCAAAAGATAAAAAAAGAAAAAAAGAAAGTAGAACGCCTGAGGATATACTTAATTTTTTTTATTCAAACATTGGATTATCTGAGGTCGATAAAGGCTGGACCGCTTTATTTGATGAAAATCATTTTAATAATATACGAATAAGTTTTGATTTAGTTGATGCAAAAAATCATACAGTTAAAAAAAAATCAGGATCAAGAATTTTATTTGATGAAGCAAAAAAACTTAAAAAAGAAGGATTAAAAGAATTTTTCTTAAACGATCAAGCGATTATAGGAAGGTATTTAGCAGAAGATATTATTAATGAAAGCACAGGAGAAATTCTTTTTGAAGCAGGAGATGAAATAACCGATAAAGATTTAGAAAATTTTAAAAAGAATAAAATTAAGAATATTAAAATTTTAAATGTTGATCACGTTAATGTTGGAGCAGCTTTACGAAATACAGTCCATTCTGATTTAAATTTAAACAGAGAGGAATCGTTAATAGATATTTATAAGAATCTTAGACCAGGAGAACCTCCTACTTTAGAAGCAGCTGAGAATCTTTTTAATAATCTTTTTTTTAATCCTGAAAGATATGATTTATCGAAAGTAGGAAGATATAAATTAAATATTAGAAGCGAATTAAAAATTAAAGAAACAGTAAACGTTCTTACTTCAAATGATATTTTACAAATTGCAAGACATCTTTTGCTTTTAAATGATAAAAAAGGAAATAAAGATGATATTGATCATCTAGGTAATAGAAGAGTTAGATCTGTTGGCGAATTAATAGAAAATCAATACAGAATTGGCCTCGTTAGAATGGAAAGAGCAATTAAAGAAAGAATGTCATCAATTGATATTTTTACAGCAACAGCTCAAGATTTAATTAATTCAAAACCAGCAGTTTCAATTCTCAGAGAATTTTTTGGAACATCTCAATTATCACAATTTATGGATCAAACAAATCCGCTCTCAGAAATTACTCATAAAAGAAGAGTTTCATCATTAGGTCCAGGTGGTTTAACTAGAGAAAGAGCAGGTTTTGAAGTAAGAGATGTACACCCAACTCATTATGGTAGAATATGTCCGGTTGAAACTCCTGAAGGACCTAATATCGGTTTAATAAATTCATTAGCAACATACTCTAGAGTAAATAAATATGGACTAATAGAAAGTCCTTATAGAAAAGTTGTTAATGAAAAAGTTACTGAAGAAATTGTTTTTTTAGCAGCTGACCAGGAACAAAAATATACAATAGCTCAGGCCAATACTAAAATTGATCCAAATGGAAAGATAATCGATCAATTAATAAGTGCTAGACAAGGAGGAGAATTTCTAATCGCTAATCCATCCACTGTAGATTTTATGGATGTTTCTCCAAAACAATTAGTTTCTGTAGCAAGTGCATTAATTCCATTTTTAGAGAATGATGATGCAAATAGAGCATTAATGGGATCCAATATGATGAGACAAGCTGTTCCTCTATTAAGACCAGACGCACCATTTGTTGGAACTGGAATGGAGGAGTCAGTAGGAAAAGATTCAGGCGTTACAATTGTTGCAAAAAGAGATGGAAAAGTAGATAGTGTCGATTCAGGAAGAATAGTTGTTAGTGCAACTAACCCATCTCAAAATCAATCCGGAGTAGATATATATAATTTGAAGAAATTTCAAAGATCCAATCAAAGTACATGTATTAACCAAGTGCCATTGTTAAAAAAAGGAGATTATATAAAAGCAGGCGAGATTATTGCAGACGGGCCAGCCACATCTAAAGGTGAGCTAGCTTTAGGTAAAAATATTTTAGTAGCATTTATGCCATGGCAAGGTTACAACTTCGAAGATGCAATAATTATGTCTGAAAAAGTTGTAAAAAATGACACCTTTACCTCTGTTCATATCGAAGAATATGATGTTATGTCTAGGGACACTAAGCTAGGGCAAGAAGAAATTACCAGAGATATTCCAAACGTAGGAGATGAAGCATTAAAAAATCTTGATGAAGCAGGGATTATTTATATAGGTGCTGAAGTAAAAGCAGGAGATATTTTAGTAGGTAAAATTACTCCAAAAGCACACACAACAATTTCTCCTGAAGAAAAGTTGTTAAGATCAATTTTTGGTGAGAAATCAACTGATGTAAGTGATACTTCTTTAAGAGTTCCGCCAGGGGACGCAGGAACTGTTGTTGAAGTAAGAGTTTTTAATAGAAGAGGTATAGAAAAAGATGAAAGATCTTTAGCTATTGAGAGATCTGAAATTGAAAGTTTAGCTAAAGATAGAGATGATGAAAGAGCAATATTAGAAGAATCATTTTCACAAATTTTGAGAAAAAATCTTATTGATAACCAAGTATCAAAAGGACCAAAAAATTTAAAAAAAAATCAAAACATAGAAATGAATGATATTGAAGATATTGGAATAAAAGATCTTAGAAAAATTTCTATAAAAAACTCAAAAAAACAGGAGAAAATTCAGCAATTAATTAAAAGTTTTGATGATGAACTAAAAAATTTAGAGAATAGATTTCAAATAAAAGTTGAGAAGCTACAATTAGGAGATGAATTACCACCTGGAGTTATGAAAATGGTAAAAGTTTTTGTAGCAACGAAAAGAAAATTACAAGCTGGTGATAAAATGGCAGGTCGCCACGGTAATAAAGGTTGTATTTCAAAGATTGTCCCGGTGGAGGACATGCCTCATTTAGAAGATGGCACACCAGTTGATATTTTATTAAACCCTCTTGGCGTTCCATCACGTATGAATGTTGGACAAATTCTTGAGACTCATTTAGGTTGGGCTTGCGCTGGTTTAGGAAAACAAATTTGCAAACTAATTGATGAGTATTTAAAAAACAATCAAAAGAAAGAGCTTGAGGAAAATTTAAAACTTTTATATGACAAAAATATTGTGGATCAAATATTTAGTAATAAAAAAGAGTTGCTAGATTATAAATCTGAAATAAAAAAGGGCGTTTCTATTTCAACTCCAGTTTTTGATGGAGCAAAAGAAAATGATATTAATTATTTTTTTGAAAGATCAAATTTAGATAATTCTGGCCAAGTTAAGCTTATAGATGGAAGAAGAGGAGAGTATTTTGATAGACAAATAACTGTCGGCTATATTTATATGTTAAAATTACACCACTTGGCAGATGAGAAGCTACATGCAAGATCAATTGGACCTTATAGTCTTGTTACACAGCAACCTTTAGGTGGTAAAGCACAATTTGGAGGGCAAAGGGTTGGAGAAATGGAAGTTTGGGCCTTAGAAGCATACGGAGCATCATATACTTTGCAAGAAATGTTGACAGTAAAATCTGACGATGTAGCTGGAAGGACAAAAGTATATGAAGCAATTGTAAGGGGACAACACGATTTTCATTCAGGTATACCAGAATCTTTTAATGTTCTAGTAAAAGAATTAAGATCTTTGGCTCTAGATGTACAATTAAAAAGTGCAGAGGTTTAAAAATATATGTCATTAACTAAAAAAATTTTTGAAACAACTAAAAGATCTTCGGCTGAAGTAGAAGATTTTGATACTATAAATATATCTATTTCAAGTCCTGACAAAATCCGTTCTTGGTCTTTTGGAGAAATTAGAAAACCTGAAACTATTAATTATCGAACTTTTAAACCTGAAAAAGATGGTTTGTTCTGTGGTAAGGTTTTTGGCCCAACAAAAGATTACGAATGTATATGTGGAAAATATAAAGGAATGAAATATAAAGGTATCATATGTGAAAAATGCGGTACAGAGGTTACACTTTCAAAAGTTAGAAGAGAAAGAATGGCCCATATAGAACTAGCAGCACCAGTTGCACATATTTGGTTTTTTAAATCGCTTCCAAGCAGAATAGGCACGTTACTTGATATTACTTTAAAATCATTAGAAAAGGTTTTGTATTTTGAAGAATACATAGTGATAGAGCCAGGCTTAACTGATCTTAAACAACGAGAAACTATAACTGAAGAAAAATATCAAGAACTGATTGAAAAGTATGGAGAAGGAAAGTTTGAAGTAGGAATAGGCGCTGAAATAATTAAAAGATTACTTAGTGAGCTAAAAATTGAAAAAGAAATTAAGGCAGTACAAGTTAATATTGAAACAACAAAATCAGATATTACAAAATTAAAACTTTTAAAAAGACTACAATTATTAAATGCTTTTTCTAAATCTAAAGTAAAACCCGATTGGATGATATTGGAAGTTTTACCTGTTATTCCCCCTGACTTGAGACCTCTTGTACCATTAGATGGTGGTAGATTTGCTACGTCCGACCTCAATGATTTATATAGAAGAGTTCTTAATAGAAATAACAGATTAAGAAGATTAATAGAGTTAAATGCACCAGACATAATTATAAAAAATGAAAAAAGAATGCTTCAAGAAGCAGTCGATGCGCTTTTTGATAATGGAAGAAGAGGAAGGGCAATTCTTGGATCAAATAAAAGACCACTTAAATCTTTGTCTGAAATGTTAAAAGGTAAGCAAGGAAGGTTTAGACAAAATTTATTAGGTAAAAGAGTTGATTATTCTGGAAGATCTGTAATTGTTCCAGGCCCTCATTTATTATTACATCAATGTGGAATTCCAAAAAAAATGGCTTTAGAACTTTTTAAACCATTTATATATTCAAAATTAGAGCAGTACGGATTATCTAATACTATTAAAACTGCTAAGAAATTAGTAGAAAAAGAAAAACCAGAAGTTTGGGATATTTTGGAAGAAGTTATAAAAGAACATCCGGTATTATTAAATCGCGCTCCAACTTTACATAGATTAGGAGTCCAAGCTTTTGAACCTATGCTAATTGAAGGCAAAGCAATTCAGTTGCACCCATTAGTTTGCACAGCATTTAATGCAGATTTTGATGGCGATCAAATGGCAGTCCATGTTCCGCTATCATTAGAAGCGCAACTAGAAGCAAGAGTTTTAATTATGTCTACTAACAATATTTTAAGTCCATCTAGTGGAAAACCAATAATTGTTCCCACCCAGGATATGGTTTTAGGAATTTATTATTTAAGTTTAATGTTTGAAGAAGATAAAGGCGCTGGAATGGCATTTATTGATATTGCAGAAATAGAACATGCTTTATTAGCAAAAAAAATAACATTACATTCTAAAATTAAATGTAGATGCAATTTCATGAATGAAGACAATAAAGAAGAAAGTGCCATAATTGAAACTACTGCTGGAAGGATGATGATTTATGAAATTTTACCTAAGCATCCAAAAATAGAATTAAGTTTGATAAATAAGATTTTAACAAAAAAAGAAGTAAGTAATGTCATAGATGCAATTTATAGACATTGTGGACAAACAGAAACCGTTAAATTTTGTGATAAAATAATGGTTTTAGGTTTTGAACATGCGTGTAGAGCTGGCATTTCTTTTGGTAAAGATGATCTTATAATTCCAAAGGAAAAAGATCAGTTAGTAAATGAAGCTAAAAAAGATATCAAAAACTATGATCAACAATATTTAAATGGAATTATTACCAAAAAAGAGAAATACAATAAAACAATTGATACTTGGTCTCAATGCACAGATTCCGTTGCCTCAGCAATGACTGATGAAATCGAGAAAACAAGAAACACAAATAAAATTAATTCTGTATTTATGATGTCTGACTCAGGAGCAAGAGGTTCTGCCGCGCAGTTAAAACAATTAGCAGGAATGAGAGGTTTAATGGCCAAACCTACAGGCGAAATTATTGAAACTCCAATAACTTCAAATTTTAAAGAAGGTCTTACAGTTCTTGAATATTTTAATTCAACACATGGCGCAAGAAAAGGTCTTGCAGATACAGCATTAAAAACTGCAAACTCAGGTTATTTAACGAGACGTCTTGTTGATTCTTCACAAGACGTTGTGATAGTAGAAGAAGATTGTAATACTAAACTCCACATCGAAGTTTCAGCTGTAATTAGAAACGGCGCTGTAATTGCATCGCTTGGAGAACGAATACTTGGAAGAACTATAGCAGAAGATTTATATTCTGTTGAAAAAACTAGTAAGAAAAAGATTTTATCTAAAGGGGATGTTCTTGATGAGAAATCTATTAAACAAATTTATGATGCTAATATTGAAACTGTGAAAGTAAGATCACCTTTATTTTGCGAAACAATAGATGGAGTATGTCAAAAATGTTATGGAAGAGATTTAGCTAGAGGTATTATAGTTAATATGGGCGAAGCCGTAGGCATACAGGCTGCTCAATCAATAGGCGAGCCTGGGACACAATTAACAATGAGAACTTTTCACATAGGTGGGGCAGCAACACAAGCTACTGTTCAATCAAGTATAGTTTCAAACCATAATGCAAAGATTAAAATACAAAATAATTCTACTGTTAAAAATAGTGAAGGCCAATTAATAGTAATGAGCAGAAATTGTAAGGTGCTTTTTTTAGATTCTAGTACAAATAAAGAAAAATCATATAACCATATTCCATATGGAGCAAAATTATTTGTAGATGATGGAAAAAAAGTTAAACCAGAAGATGTAATAGCTTCATGGGATCCATATACTATACCAATTATTTCAGAAAAAAATGGGATAGTGGAATACGAGGATGTTCTTGATGGATTTACATCAAGAGAAACTGTTGATGCATCAACTGGTATTTCGCATAGAGCAATTATTGATTGGAAATTAAATCCAAAAAGTAAAGATTTAAAACCTCAAATTAAATTAGTAGATGAAAAAGGAAAAATAATTAAAACTGCAAAAAATAAAGAAGCTAAATATTTTCTTCCTATAGAAGCAGTTTTAAGCGTAGCTAAAGGAACAAAAATAACAGCAGGAACCGTTATAGCTAGGATTCCTAGAGAAACATCTAAATCAAAAGATATCACAGGTGGCTTGCCAAGAGTTGCTGATTTATTTGAGGCACGTAAACCAAAAGATCATGGTATTTTATGCGCTACTGACGGTGTTGTAAAATGGGGTAAGGATTATAAAGCAAAAAGAGCAATTATTGTTGAACCAACTGATAAAAAAGAACCAGAAAAAATATATTTTGTTCCAAAGGGTAAACACGTAAATGTAAATGAAGGAGATTTAATAAATAAGGGCGATCTAATTGTAGATGGCCAACCAACACCTCATGATATTTTAGAAGTTTTAGGAAATGTTGAATTTGCAAATTTTATGATAAATGAAATACAAGATGTTTATAGATTGCAAGGTGTCCAATTAAATGACAAACATATTGAGGTAATTTTAAGGCAAATGTTAAAAAAAGTAACTATTTTAGAAAGCGGTGATTCAACTTTTATTCCTGGAGAAACAGTTTTTAAGGATGTATTTAATGAAACTAACAAAAAATTAGAAAAAGATAAAAAAAAACAAGCGACAGGAAAAGTTTTATTACAAGGTATTACTAAAGCTGCATTGCAAACAAAATCCTTTATTTCCGCTGCTTCTTTCCAAGAAACTACTAGGGTTCTAACAGATGCTGCTGTTAATAATAAAACTGATAGGTTAAGTGGCTTAAAAGAAAATGTTATTGTTGGAAGATTGATACCGGCTGGTACTGGTAGCAAAGTAAGGCGATACAAAAAAAGTGCAATAGAAAAAGATAAAGAAATTCTAGCTCTAATCGAGAAAAAAGCTGCAAAAAAACCAAAAACTAGGCAAAAAAGCACAAGATAAAATTAATTAATTTTCTTGTCTTTTTTAGTTGATTACATATGTTAAATACATATTATCTCCACAAGATTTATTAATTATTTATTTATGGAATTTATTCTAAAATGCCAACTATAAGCCAATTAGTTAGAAAAGGGAGAAAAAAGGTAATTTCTAGGAATAAAGTGCCTGCTTTAAAGAGTTCTCCTCAAAAAAAAGGCGTGTGTACAAGGGTATACACAACAACGCCAAAAAAACCTAATTCGGCATTAAGGAAAGTAGCAAGAGTAAAGTTAACTAACGGTTTTGAGGTTACTAGTTATATCCCAGGCGAGGGTCATAATTTACAGGAACATTCAGTTGTAATGATAAGAGGTGGTAGAGTTAAGGACTTACCAGGTGTTAGATATCATATTTTAAGAGGAAATGCAGATACAGAAGGAGTTGGTGATAGAAAACAAAGAAGATCGCTTTACGGCACTAAGAAACCTAAATAATTTAATCAAAACAATATTATGTCAAGAAGAAAGAAAATAAATAAAAGAGATATTGAACTTGACGCCCGATATAAAGACAGAATTATTTCTAAATTTGTAAATGTTATAATGCTTGATGGAAAAAAAACTAGAGCAGAAAAAATTATTTATACTATTTTAGACAAAATTTCAAAAGAAAAAAAAATCGATGCGATTAAATTTTTTCATGATGTTTTAAACAATGTGAAACCAAGAGTCGAGGTTAGATCTAGAAGAGTTGGAGGAGCAACCTACCAAGTTCCAATGGAAGTTAAAGTTGATAGATCGCAAGCTTTAGCAATTAGATGGATTATAGACGCTGCTAGAAGAAGAGGTGGAAAGAATATGGAAATGAAATTATATCAAGAATTTTTAGATGCTCATCAAAACAAAGGGGGAGCTGTAAAAAAAAGAGAGGACACCCATAAAATGGCAGATGCTAATAAAGCTTTTGCTCATTTTAGATGGTAAAGATTTAATTTATATGGCTAGAACAACAGAAATAAATAAATATAGAAATATTGGAATATGCGCTCATATTGATGCAGGAAAAACAACAACTACAGAAAGAATTTTATATTACACAGGAAAGTCGCATAAAATTGGAGAAGTTCATGACGGAAATGCAACTATGGACTGGATGGAACAAGAACAAGAAAGAGGCATAACTATTACTTCAGCAGCAACAACATGTTATTGGAACGATTATAGAATTAACATCATCGATACACCTGGACATGTAGATTTTACTATTGAAGTTGAAAGATCGTTGAAAGTTTTAGATGGAGCAGTTTGTTGTTTCGATGGCGTTGCAGGAGTAGAACCACAATCCGAAACAGTCTGGCGCCAAGCTGATAGATATAAAGTGCCTAGAATTTGTTTTATAAACAAAATGGACCGTATGGGCGCGGATTTTGATAAGTGTGTTGAAATGTTTAAAGATAGACTAAATGTAAAACCAGCAGTAACACAATTACCAATAGGGTCAGAAGAAAATTTCAAAGGAGTTATAGACTTAGTTAAAAATAAAGCTATTACCTGGAAAGAAGAAAAACTTGGAGCAGAGTTTGAAATAGTAGACATACCTGAAGAATTTAAAGAAAAATCTGAAAAAGCACGCAATGAATTAATAGAATTAGTTGTCGAGCAAGATAATGAAATTATGGAAAAATATCTTAATGGAGAAATTCCTACAGAAGA
>Ga0066366_10000161_pt1 | contig 15328 bp, 16 predicted proteins | sample Knorr_S7_td_250__FD_77334 | JGI IMG/M metagenome (GOLD analysis project Ga0066366, IMG submission 77334) | Marine microbial communities from Southern Atlantic Ocean transect - Knorr_S7_td_250_ad_252m_LV_B | ecosystem: Environmental > Aquatic > Marine > Oceanic | place: Atlantic Ocean...
CAGGGTTCGCGGAGCGATTGAAAGCCTGGTCGGTTCAAACTCGCTGGTGGATCATCATTTTCTGCATTTAGCGCTTCCAAGTTCATTTTACGAAGCCGCCAGTCTGCCTCAGCGATCGCAGCATACCCACCAAGATTCCACCATCGACCCTCGTCGCGCCTTCGATATACAGATCTTCTATTTTCCTCACGAGGTGGGCCCCCACATGGGGGGCACTCGTTACGTACCTGGCACGCACTTACGAATCGTGAGCGAATCTGCAATCGCGCGATATCAGAACATTCGGGGTCAACGGCACGTGGTTTGTCCGGCAGGCACGCTAATCTTCATGCATCACGGCATCTGGCATGGCGGCGGCGTCAATCGCTCCGACGAGGTTCGTTACATGTTTAAAATTCGGTTAAACCCGAGCGTTCCTCAAGTGCGGCTCTGGGATACATCCGATCTATCGGATGAAGATTTCCAACAGCGACCGATCTTCTTTCGCAAAGAACCCACGAATCCTAACGACATCGCTTCGCTTCTAACCCGTCCACAACCCTGGTTCGAAGGCGACACCGGCCGTCTTGAATACATTAATCGCATACGTTTTTGGCGATATTTGCTTGGCGACGAAAGTTTCGATGCCGACTATTGGGTCACCAGAATCGAAAACGAACCCTCCACTTCGGTTTAACGGTGACGTAGCGACATTAGTCCATGACCTCGGTGATGATCTCGCCAAGTCGTTCGACCGATTCGTCAAACTGTTTCGCTAACGTGAATTGAGCGCGGGCGCGATCAAGATTCTGACCTCGACGCGTCACACCAAAATAGCGGTCATTATCGAAATGATCTGTCAAGAATCGCGTGCCCAGCATAAAGCTCATGTGGGCGGGTGCTGCGGCGAATTTCTCAACATCTGTTAACGGACCATAGGTAGATACAAAGCCTCGAACCACCTCTCTAACCCGGGCATCAGAAAACTGAGCTTCGCGTGTCGACTCCTCGGTCCCCGCAAATATCGACCGGACTAAATCGCCGAAATCCCAGGACGCGGACCCACGCATCAGGGTATCCAGATCGACGACTTTGATCGCCTTGTCGGTCGACAGATCGAACAGGACGTTGTTGACCTTGCAATCACCGTGGATGATTTGCGTGTCATCTTTTGAATCGACCAGGCGTTTGCGCCGAAAATCCACGTACTCGAGCTCTCGGTCTGCCTCTCCCAGAGTACGCACCGCATCTAGGGATCGTAGATAGAGCTGGATGTCATGAAACCCAGGGATTGACGTTTCCAGTTCACGATCAAGAGTCCTCAAACGACTTAGCAAATCACCAAATATCGCGCCGACTGGCGTCAAGAGGGAATGCGGCAGCACGTCAAAATTTCGACTAGGCACGTACGGATACATACGCCATGCCCGACCTCCTTCGTCGGACCAGTAGGGCTTACCTTGTTTCGATGGGAGGTGTTGAACAATTAATTCGCCTGCAACGCTAGCGATTTTTTCCGCGTTTCGCATGAGCGCGGGGGGGTTCGGGAAAACATCACCGTTTATGCGTTGCAGCACGTGCGTACCTCCAACCAAAAAGGTTGAATTAATACGACCCTTGGAGATTCGTTCGATCGCTCCGTCTAGATTCCACTGTTTCGCTGCATCCTCAGGATTCATGTGCCGATACCGCAAAAACAGCAGGCAGCAAGTACTCGCCATATGGGCCGGCTAAAGCCGGACTGACCTCGCCGCCAGCATCAACGATATCCGCAAGTTCGGCTAACGCCCGTGAAGCCTCTTCGAGCTCGGCAAGTTCCGGTCGTTGGGACAAGAGTCCAATCAAAATCCGATGCTGTTCCCGCCAACCCGACGTCCATCCCGTCGTGTCCTCGCCTGCCTCGAGCGCGCTAACAAAGTGACGAGTCGCCACACTTTCAGGCGCTATCCGATCAATCACTCGGTCGAGCAACGTGTCGGCCGTGTAAGGTCGTTTGATCTGCGTGCCATCACGCCCCTCTTTTCTTGCCGACGATAATTCCTCCCCAAGTACCCGCGTGTACCCCTTGACCGGCTCAAGCATGTCGATCAACGCCTCCAGTCCAAGTACGCCCAACATATCCCGATCGATCACCGCGTCGACACCGCAGAGTTGTTCGAGTCTTGTGTGGTGGAGCTCAAGCCTCCGGTACATGTCACCCTCATCGCGGACTTTGCGTTCACTCCAGAAACGTTCGGCTATCGCGGGCATGCGGCTCCATACACGTCGATCGAACAACTCATCGCTCACGAGCTCCGTCCAGATGCAGGCTTCTGCACCCAGCACTCTCCCCTTCTTTGAGGTCTCTAGCTCTAGATAATCGGTGAAACCCTTTCCCCACCCGATATCGCCCACGACATGGGCAAAGCGCGAATCGTTCCGCAACTGTCCGTCAATCCCCGCCAGGTCCGCCGTTGTCGCTTCAGGGTCGTACCGATAGTGAACACCCGCCGGCATAAATAGGTCGAGATAGTACGGCGCTGAAACCAGGCAGTCGTACCCAGCTCGGAGCGCTTCATCGCGCCCAAACATCCCTCGCCAGCACTGAATCACCACGTTGTCCGGCAGGTTGGGATGCAAGATTTCATCCCAACCAACCGGTTTCTTGCCAAGACGCCCCAGCATCGATACCAGCCGTCGATTGAAGTCCGCTTGCAGTCCGTTTACGTCGTCAATTTTCTGGGTCCGCATGTAGTCTTGAATGGCCGCCGAACCTTGCCACTCGTTCGACCGCACCTCATCGCCTCCAAAATGAACGTATGGATCGGGGAACACCTCAGCGATTTCGCCGAAAATATGCCCCAAGGCGTCCATGAGTTCTGATCGGGTGGGATCCAGGACCGTTTCGTGAGGGCCGAAGGCTGACGACGCCGATACCTCGCCGCCGGCGCCCCACTCGGGATGTGTTACTAACCAGCTCGTGGTGTGGCCTGGCACATCCAATTCGGGCACGATCCTAACGCCTCGGTCCGCCGCATAGGCGACAAGTGCTGCGAGGTCGCTTGCTGTGTAGTGCTCGGCGCTTGCCATTTCGGGATACGAGGTCCCTCTATAACGAAACGCCTGATCATCGGAAAGGTGGATGTGCAGGACGTTGAGCTTAAAGTACCCCATCGCGTCCAGGGTTCGCCTCAATGTTTCAAGGCTGATGTAATGGCGGGCCACGTCCACCATGAGACCGCGCCATTGAAACCGCGGCGCGTCAGTAATGGCGCAACAAGGGATCGAGTCGTCACTCGTTAATTGCGTCAAGGTCGTAAGGGCAGCGAGCGCACCCCACTGTGTATCGGCTTCGATCCGAACCCCGGTCTCGCTGACAACTAGCCCATATGCGTACGAATCGTTCAGCCTCGGTTGTTCGGCTGTTGATTCGACAATTTCGACCTCGATGGGAAATCCTGCGAGAGGCAACCGCGCCACTGCACGAAGAACACGCCCGGGTGCCCTCACTTGCTCCGACGACACGTTTTCTTTCGACCGTCGCAGATAACCATCACCGGATTGAATAGACGTCGGCATTGGAAGCAAGTCGACCATGCCCCGCAATCTCGGTCTTGCTCTAACCGATGTCAATGTGTTGCACGTTTACCCGCTCGTTATACTGCTGACACCTTGTCACTTGATAGAGACACTCCGTGAACTACTTTCGAACACCAGATTCTTGCTTTGAAGACCTAACGGATTACGCCTTCGAACCAAACTACGTCTTTGTGTCCGACATGGAAGGCGGCGAATTGCGGATGCATTATCTCGACGAAGGCCCGCCGGATGGCGAAATTATCCTGTGTTTGCATGGGCAACCGACTTGGTCCTTTCTGTATCGACACATGGTGCCGATTCTCAACGCGGCAGGCTATCGCGTCATTGCACCAGACTTCATCGGTTTTGGCCGATCCGATAAACCTCTCCAAAGGAGTGACTACACGTACGCTAACCACGTGAGTTGGCTCGCATCCCTGGTCGACCAATTGGGGCTTCGAAATATCACCTTGGTCTGCCAGGACTGGGGTGGCTTGATCGGGCTTCGCTACGCCACCCAAGCGACCGATCGTTTTGCTCGCATTGTCGCTGCAAATACCGGCCTTCCGGATGCCAAGGGCGTGGAGGACGGCGACATCAAGTCGGTCAGCGAAAGTATGCGGGCACATTACCAGACGCTACCGGTCTACGAAGAACCCCAAGCCATGGCAATGGGCATGATGGCGGATTCTGGAGGCATGGGTTTCCTACACTGGGTTAAGTTCTGCGCCGACGCACCCGTATTGCGAGTAAGCGACGTCGTTCGATTTAGTAGCGGTGGTCAGTTGGACGACGACGATGCGAAGGCTTACGACGCGCCCTTTCCGAGCAACGAGTCGATGGCCGGGGCTAGGCAGTTTCCGAGCCTTGTCCCGATCATCCCGGATAACCCTGCCATTCCAGCCAATCGCGAAGCGTGGAAAGTCTTAGAGGATTGGGTGAAGCCATTTCTCACAGCATTCAGCGACTCGGATCCCGTCACCGCCGGCGCCCACGTCCGGTTCCAGGAGAGCGTGCCGGGGGCAAAGAACCAGCACCACACCACCATTGAAGGTGTCGGTCACTTCCTGCAAGAACAAGCACCAACGGCCCTATCAGCAGCGGTCATTGAGTTCATTAGAAACAATCCGCTACCCGCGTAGTCACGCGTACACCTTAATTTTGACGGTTCGGGTTCTAGAGCCCCCGCCGCCAAGCAATAATTTCGATGGCCGCCACTGCCGCTTCGATACCTTTATTTAATTCATCATCCGCGGCGCGCGACCGTGCCTGCGAAAGATCGCTTACCGGCAAGATCTCGTTGATGATGGGAACCCTTCCCTGCCGAGATACCTCACCAAGTCCTCGAACCACCTCGTCAATAATCATCTCGAAGTGCATCGTGTCTCCCTTCAGCACCACCCCCAGGCAAACGATCGCATCAATATCAGGATCGTGACGGATGAGTTCATTCGCAGCGTAAGGAAACTCCAAGCAGCCCGGCAGCGTGTGCGAGGTGACGTCGGTCACTCCGTTGTCATTCAAGACCTCGACACACCGATCGCGGAGGGAGCGAACTAGCTCGTCATACCACTTGGATGTCAGGACCACGACGCGCGCGTCGTTTATCTGAGGCAAGTTCGAAGTGTCAACAACGTTTTGGGCCATAACCAAAGTCTACTCGGGCTGGACCTCCAATCGAAGCACCCCATTTTTTCGCGGGTTAAACCCACGTCGCTCAAAAAATCGGCGTCCCTCAGCGAAAACGACTTCAATCGAGCGACCGCCCCGAGCCTCGGCCAAACCTATGGCATGACCGAGCATCCAGGTACCCAGGCCTTTTCTGCGATGTCCGGCCTCGACGTGGATCGATACCAATGCAAATTCAGTCTCCGTCATTTGCGTCAGCTGGTATACCGCGACCACTTCGCCGAGCCACTTGGCCACTCTGACCAGCTCCAGGTCCGGCGCTTTGAGAACGCATAGCAGCGGGTCAATCGTGGCTTCAATAGCGTGGGGTCGAAATATCGATACATCTCTCGGTCGAGAAAACATGATCGTTTATAGTCCACTCGTTCCTGGGTCACCCTTGAACGGGCCGACCAGTTCTGACGTGATCCACCCGCCGTAGTACCCGCCCCCTTGAGGCAAAGCCTTTTCACCGTCGATCCGACAGTCGAGTTTCCCCGGGTAAAAAGCATAGAACCCGCCTATTTCCGTGAACTCGGGAAATGTGTCTATGTACCGCCAACCAACATCCTTTGGACCAGCGATGAGATCAACGCTCACGGCTAATCCCTTCCACTCACAAACCGATGTGCGGTTGCTCGACACAAGACAGCCCGTGTCGACGTCACCGCTTGCGAAATAAAACGTGGGGGCTCCTGCTGTTTCCACCACTCTCTTCGTGGAAGCACTCCCTGCGATCTTTCGTCCGTCGTAGGAAACGTGAAGGCACCGGGTATCCAGCGATATGTCAGGTGGTCGTGGGTAGTCCCAAACGGATTCTTGCTCCGCGCCAGGTTGAATAGCGAAATCGGGGCGACGTCCACCCCGGTACCGCCACTTACTGCGCATGGCGCGAATCTCCGCCGTTATCTCCAAAAGCGCCACCACTTCCTTCGACCCGACGTTCGACCCAATAACCGCTCCGTAAGCCAAGGTGCCATCTGCTCGTACGTCGCCCAATTCGGTTCGTGCGTTTCGCCAAGCCGAACGTTTGCTTCTTCGAGAAACGCCTCATACCAACGCCTGGCAAAAATAATGCCTCTCTCCGACAAGTGTTCCTCGTGAAGCTCGCCGCCAAGTGCAGCGACGAGAAACTCGCCGCCTGTGATTTCCCTGTATTTCAATCGCACCACGGACCTTTCAACATTCACGAATTCCGCGGGGTTAACAAGACCCATGTTGACGCACCAGGCGATGAAGATGCCGGGGATAACGGCCGCTGACTCTATGGAGTCGGCCGCGGCCAAATGACGGTCAATGGAATCAACGACCAAGGTTATTAACAACGGCGACCACGGTTATCAAAACCAAAGAACTCACGTGGCAACACCTCTTAACTGGGAACTTCGCCGGCAACGGTGACCCGGTGCATGACACGGGTTTGCGGCAGGAAATCGTTGACTGGTCGATGTTGGGTCGTGCGATTATCCCAAATCGCGAGGGTGCCGGGTTCCCAATTGAGTCTGACAGTGTGTTCGACCGTCGTCAGATGTTCAAAAAGAAGCTGCATCAGCGCATGGCTTTCGGGTCTGCTCAATCCCATTAAACGCGTGGTGAATAACGGGTTGACGAACAAGGCTTTCTTACCTGAGCGAGGGTGAGTGCGTATCACGGGGTGGGTGACCGCTGGGTTCTCCCTGACCGCTTCGCCCAGCCGTTCGACACCGCCTGGCTCCTCCAAACTTTCTCGGAAACCGTGGGCAAAGTCGTGTTCCGCCTCAAGGCCCTCTAATAAGCGTTGCATCGGTTCGGAGAGCGATTGGAAGGCTGCTGCCGCGCTTGTCCAAAGCGTATCGCCACCATGGGTTGGAATCGTCTTCCCGTACAAAAGCGTGACCGCGGGTGGTTGCTGGCGAAAAGTCATGTCGGAATGCCACACTTCGATTTTGCTTGGATTCTCGGAAGTACTTTCAAGAATCTGAACGTCGGGACAATTGTCTAGCGTTATGTATGCAGGGTGCGTCTCAATCGATCCTAAACCACTGGCAAGCGCGGCGAACTCTACGGGCGTGAGTCGTTGGCGACGAAAGAAGAGAACCTCATGTTCGTCTAACGCTGCTTCGAGTTCCCGAATCAGCGAGGCGTGGTCAAGTTGGGCAGCAAGATCAACGTCAACAAATGCGCCCAACGCACCAGCTGCTTTATGGATGGCATCAAACATACATGTCTTACGCGCCGCTCCTGAGCACTTAAGGGCGAATCATATAGCGAGGGGCAGAAAAGCTCCCCTTAGCTGTTGCGCGTACAATCCATCTCACCTCATCCACTCCGTCACTTCAACGATTCCCTCATGACCCGCTACCGTTCGCCTAACCCTAAATCGGCCCCTTACGTTACGCCCTCCGGGTTCGCGCAACTACAAGAAGAGTTACGGGTCTTATGGAAAGTGGAGCGTCCCGAAATTACAAATCGAGTCGCCGAAGCAGCTGCCCTCGGCGATCGTTCGGAAAATGCGGATTACATATACGGCAAAAGGCGTTTGGCAGAAATCGACCGTCGTATTCGTTACCTCTCCAAGCGCTTGGACGAAATTGAAGTCGTGGAACGGTTACCCGACGACACGAATCGCATATTCTTCGGTGCAACCATCGACTTAGAACGCGAAGACGGTGAAGCGTTGCGTTACCGAATCGTCGGTGCCGACGAATTCGACCAGTACGCCCATTACATCAGCGTCGATTCGCCATTGGCACAGCGGCTGCTCGGTAAACGGAAAGGCGATTTGATTTCCTTGAGCCTCGAAAGCCAAACCACCCGCTATACCGTCGTCGCCATCAACTACCCGCCGGTGGAAGATCGACGGAAAAACTCTTCTAATGCGTACAAAGGTTAGCTCGATTAAGGGAGTCAAGAATATGGCGTGGAAATTGTTACTACTAGCGGCGGCGTTCACAGGGATTACCGCCCACGGTGATCGACACGAAAACGAGCGCGATTTCGGGATCGATCTGGAAGAAGCCAAGAGACAAGAGCAGGCTGCTTTTTCGAAGATGGATGGCGATGGCGATGGACGTCTAAGTCCCCAGGAATTTTCGGCCACCGCAGTCGATCGAAACGAACCGGGTCATCGTCGTCCACACCACGATCGAACGAAGGCCCACCCCGGCCCTCGAGGCATGCCGAAGCACCGACCCGGCGCTAAACGCAGAATGAGTTCAAAGCGTATGGGTAAACCAATGCGCCACGGTACGCACGGGCCGCGCATGAATCCGCGCGAACGCGGTCCAAAAATGTCTCGCCGTGGACGACCCAATCCAGGCAATCAGCAAGAGTACCGACCTGGCGACGAGCGCAACCGGGAAATGAGAGAACGCCGGCTTTTTGGGTTAGCCGATATCGACAAGAGCGGGGAACTGTCTATCGATGAATTTCTCGGACGTGAAAAGGCTGTCCGGGCGTCGATGAGATCTCGCGGCGTGAAGGCAAGATTTGACGCGATGGATAAGAACAAAGACGGTCAAGTTGATCGGGAGGAATTCCCAAGTCGACTACCGATGCTCGAGAAGATGGACGCCGACGGTGACGGACAAATCACGCGCGAAGAAATGTCCAAGGCCCGACGACCAGAGGGCCGAAGGTAACTCGGGTCGCCCAACGTTTCGATGCGTTAACGGTGTCCGAGGCGGACTCAGATGAAGCACTTATGGAACTGGTGAAAACTCGCGATCAGGCCGCGTATGCACAGCTGGTGGATCGCTATATGGGGCCTATCCATGCGTACATCTACCGGATGTGCCGCAACCACAGCGATGCCGATGAATTGACGCAAGAAACCTTTTTACGACTCTGGTCTCGCGCAACAACCTGGAAACCGGGACAGGTTCAGCTAACCACCTGGCTCCATCGCGTCGCCCACAACGCGTGCGTGGATGCGTTCCGGCGACGCCGTCCCGAGATCAATGCGGACATCGACCCAGATACCATTGCCACGAACGACGATGCTCCAAACGATGATCGTCGGCTGGCAGTGCTTAACGCCATCGCCAATCTGCCCGAACGGCAGCGAACGGCCTTGGTGCTATGCCAGCTACATGGGTGGTCAAATAAGGACGCTGCCGAAGTGCTTTCGGTGTCTGTTGATGCGCTGGAATCGCTCCTGGCAAGAGCACGACGCGCGTTAAAGCGGCAATTGGCCGTGTACCAAAACGAGATTTGCGCGTGACCGCAGACGAATTCAGCGACCTGCTGGAACGCCACGGTAGCAACATTGCCGAGTGGCCGAGTACGTTGCGAAACGAAGCGCATGGCTACGCCCGTGTATCCGACCATGGTCGCCGATTGTTGGCCGAATCAAGAGCCTTCGACGCGTTGCTCGCGGACTCAACCGATGTGCCAACACCGCTGCGATTGCGCGCCCGTATTCTAGAGCGCGTTGCCGCCAACGAATCTCCAGTGTGGTGGACGTGGATTACCGATGCTTTCTGGCGTCCTGCGCTGTTGGCTATTCTGCCCTTGGTACTTGGCTTCGTCTTAGGCGACATGACGTCGCAGTTAGACAGCGATTCCACGGACGCAACGATGTTCCTTGCGTTCGCGGATCTTGAAAATTTTGCCGAAGTGGTCGAGAGCACTGCAGCCAATGATTGAACGGAAGTGGTTAGTCACAATCGTCGCGATTTCTGTCGCTGTAAATTTGCTGCTGGTCGGCTTTTACATCGGTCAGCAGCTCCTGCCAGTCCGAACCAACGTGAGTATCGATCCCACCATGGGTTTGCCGCGCATGCTGCAGGGCTTACCGGACGATCGTCGCCGTGCATTGCTCCAGGATGTTGACGTGAGCCGCCGTGAAATCGCGTCGCGGCATCGTGCGCTTCAAAAGGTCCAAATTGATATCGAACGCGCTATGGCGATGGAGCCTTTCGACGCCGAGAGCCTCGCCAACGCTTTAGAGAACTTTCGTCGCCGCTTCGACGAAAATCAAGAAGACAGCCACCGTTTGCTCGTTCAATTGTTCGAGCAAATGGATCCCGATGAGCGCTCCGCAGTTCGCATTGCCCTCAGTCAACTCCGTGCGCGCCCAAATCAAGGAAGACCGCGCGATATAGGCCCAAAGCGCCCACCACCTCGATTTAACGACGATCGAGGACGATCGCCACACCGTGGCGAGGAGCGTCCCCGGCGACCCCCTAGCACATGGAATCGGCCTTCGGGCGGTAACTAATTCGGAAATTTCAACGTCGTTAAAGGGTAACGAGGCTAAACCCTGATTTAGATACGTTCCGATCGCTTCAAAACGCTCAAGGCATTCTTATAGTGTAGAGCAAGTTCAAGGTCATCGATTTCGATAGCCCTCATTTTTTTCGCGGTCAGGTCCGCCAATTTCGCGTCGAATTCGCCCTGAGAAGCAGGCGCGTAGGTCGGTCCGTCTGTCGCCGAGTTCATAGGGTGTCCATGTGCACCGGGCACGAGAACGTCGAAGTCGTCCCTCAGAACGGAGTCGGCTGGCGACTGGCATTCGGCCACATAGTTTAGAGCACCAGCGGGTTGACGATAGCCAATGAGGCGTTGCATGTCTTTCGGGAGTTTTCTCGCGAGATGGGGCGGGCAAGCAAGAAGCTGGTTTTCCTCTTGCGCCAAGAACCCTAGCGCGTAGTTGATGTTCATCCCCAGCCTTCGCACGGTTGTGGTATTAGCCCCTGCGCCATGGATTGACCACCCCGTCCAAACCAAGGCACTACCTCGGGGCATGACCGCTTGGATCGTTGGTTGTCTATAACCTTGATCCCCGCCACGAGGCTCATCTCGGTGGCTACCCAGAACTACGTGCGTCGCCCCATTCGCTTCGGTGAAATCTGACAGCGCCCACATAACCTCGATCTGTAAATCGAGGCCGGCTTGTTGGAAGTCGTGCAACCACATCCCATTCGCCCGGTGGAGACGAAGACTGTGAGGCATTTCTTTTGTTCCACCGCCGGGGCCAACGTCGATGACTTGGGTCAAATGCAACTGCCAAGGGTAACGAAAATCTTTTCGACCCTTTCCCTCTTTCCCTCCAATCTTGACGGCATCACCGTTTAGCTGCTGCTCCCCGAGAATCGATTCGACAAGGCGCAGTATCCCGGGGTGCGAAATCATTTCATGGCTCGCTAAGGAACGAGCGACCAACGCCCCGACGCGGCGCGTTCCACCTAATCCGTGAAGGCCGTGCGGTGTTGCATCAATGTACGGCCGCATTTCCCCAAGAAGTTGCTCGCAAGTGGACTCTGGTACGGCGTCCTCGATTACGACAAACCCATGACGATCTATCGCGCTCAGTACGTTGGCATCGAATTCGATTTCCTGCGCCGGCCCTTTCGTTAGCGCTTCTGCGTAATTGAAGCGTCTGAGCTCGTGACTGCCGAACGCGTTCGAGACTTCCATTGGGCTCTCCCGTCAAAACGACAAAAAAATTCAGCAGACATCACGTTAGCACGTTGCCAACTCGAAAAAGGGCCATCGCATTAGGTACTGCAGGGTCTACGTCGCAAATCGACTTAAGTGAATAACCCTGAGTGTCGCTGCTCAAGATCCAATAGATATCGTTTCGTTTGGATGCCGCCTCCAAATCCAGTCAACCCCCCGTCACTGCCAATGACTCGGTGGCAAGGAATGACGATCGGCAATGGGTTTCGTCCGTTGGCATTACCCACGGCACGAACCGCATTAGGTCGACCTACAGTGGCCGCAATATCGCTATACGAGCACGTTTCCCCATAAGGAATGCGGCGTAGAGCTTCGAGCACCTCCACCTGGAAAATCGTCCCATCCAGCGCAAGATCGAGTTCAAACTCCCGCCGATCACCAGAAAAATACTCGTTCAATTGCCGCGCCGTTTTCTTGAACGGTTCGTCGTGTCGTTCCCAGCCGGTTTCTGCACGCCGTGCCTTTTTACCGTCTGCAAATCCAATGACCTGCAACGACTCCGTCGAACCCGCTAACAACAATTGCCCAACAGGGCTCGAGGTGTAGGTGTAATACACCGAATTAATACGCGTTCGGTTCTGCGTTTTGTTGGTTGGCCCTTTTCATCGATTTTCCCATCCAGACTTCGACTCCTATATTTCGGCGAGACACTATAATGGAACGATTACTTCGGGATTAACCCCTTCAACGGGCGGAGGAATCATGGCGGACGCCGATAGCGAAGAAAGTGAACTGATCATCGAACAAATCGAGATCGGATCCATGGCCAACTTCACCTACATCGTTGGTTCTCGATCAACCCGTGAAGTCGCCATCGTCGACCCAGCTTGGGATGTCGACGGCCTGATCAAACATCTAGAAGAACGGGATTACACGCTCATCGCCGCGCTCGCCACACACTATCACCCCGACCACGTCGGCGGAGGAATGGGTGGACACAACATCGTCGGAGTCGCCGAGTTGATGGAACACAAACCGGTCAAAGTTTATGCCCACAAACACGAAGTCGACGGCATGAAAAAAGTGACTGCGTTATCCGATTCCGATCTCGTCAAGGTGGACTCGGGGGATACCCTCGACGTGGGCAAGATTCAGATCGAATTCTTACACACGCCTGGCCACACACCGGGTTCCCAATGTTTCCGAGTTCACAACACGCTCGTTTCAGGCGACACACTATTCATCGACGGATGTGGCCGAGTCGACCTACCAGGATCCAATTCTGAGGATATGTATCACAGTCTGCAGAAACTAAAGTCGTTACCCGACGATACCCTGTTGTTGCCCGGTCACAATTACAGTCAGGTACCCAATGCCACCATGGGTGAAACCAAAGCACGAAACAGCTACCTCAGTGTGCAAAACCTTGAGACCTGGACACAAGTCATGGGGTAACTCATCGACACCCTCGCTGGGGTCACTCGTCTCTAGCGACGCCGACTGGTTTACGATAACGAAAACACGATCATAGGAAGGACAAATGGATACTGGAGATTTTCAGGGGTTCGGGGTGTCGCTTAAGGATCCAGGAATTGCCTGGATTCAATTCAATACGCCGGAACGACTCAACGGCATGACGGCCTCCATCAAACGAGATTTAGTCGAGGTGATTACCCAGGCGCAAATGGACAACGCCGTACGCGTGGTCGTGTTCACCGGCAGCGGACGCGCTTTTTGCGCTGGTGACGATCTGAAAGGCTACCAAAACGCCAACGTCAGTGGCGAGCCCCTCACCAGGCCGATTGGTCACGGACACGACAATCACCTCGGGACGTACAACGGCCTGCGTACCATTTCGCAACGCGTGAATACTGCCATTCGCGAGCTCGACAAATTGACCATAGCGTCCATGAACGGTGTCGCCATTCAGACAGGTTTCTCGCTGGCGTTGGCCTGCGATTTTCGCATCGCGACAAGGGGTGTGCGGATGGGCAGTGCAACACTTCGATTCGGGTTGCTGCCGGACGAGGGCGGCCAATACTTACTCGTCCAGCACATGGGTGTGGCTCGGACGATGGACTTCATTATGCGAAAAAAGATCGTGGAGGCAGAAGAAGCCCTTGAGCTCGGACTGGTACACGAAGTCGTTGAAGCAAACGAACTCGAGCAGAAGACCATCGAGTTGGCAACCGAACTCGCTAACGGACCACAGGTATCGATGCGGCTATTGAAGCGATCCATTTACAACGCTGCCGAAATGTCCTGGGAACAGTCCCTCGACGAAATCGCAGCTAAGACCGCAATCTCGGACCATCACCCCGACTCTCGAGAAGGAGTCACGGCCTTCCATGAGAAGCGCACCGCATCCTTCAATGACTGGTTGGACGAGTCGTGAGCGTCCTTTACGAATCCGTCGAAGGAATCGCAACCGTGACGATCGATCGGGCCGATCGTATGAACGCGTTGGATTCTAAGGTCGTCGATGGTTTGGAGGCGTCTTGGAAACGATTCGCCGAGTCGGACGATCGCGTCGCCATTCTGCATGCAACCGGCGATCGCGCGTTTTCCGTTGGCGCGGATATCAAAGACCCACCCGGCGAACTATGGCGTGGCGTCCCCAGCATTGGCGTCGCCCTCGATAAACCGGTGATCGCCGCCGTCCACGGTTGGTGCATCGGTGGCGCTTACGTCATCGTCCAAATGTGCGATCTAGTTGTCGCCTCGGAAACGACAGTATTTAAGTACCCCGAAGCGCAAGTCGGCTTCACCGGCGGGTTAATCGCAAGCGCCGTCGCCCGTATACCGCACAAATTCGCCATGGAGTTCATGTTACTCGGGCAGGACGTACCGGCCGAGCGAGCCCGAGAAATGGGCATGGTCAACCGCGTCGTCCCACCGGGCAGTGAACTTGAGGTAGCCACCGAACTCGCCAAGATTTTGGTCGACTCGGCACCGCTGGTTGTCAAAACGTTGAAGGGCTTTTCCCTGGAAACGCTAAACAAGAGTCCGGCAGAATCAGGAGCTCTGGCACGTCAATCGCTACTGTCCGTCCGCGATTCTGACGACGGATCGGAAGGGAGAGTCGCCTTCCGGGAAAAAAGGCGCCCCGTCTTCAAGGGACTGTAGCAGGAGTTCTTGGACCAAGCCTGATTCCGTCTTCTGGACGACTTCGGGTCACGACAATCGTTGATCACCGAACCGTCTAGGTGTTCACTAGAACGTCTTGCTGGAAAAACTCGAGGGAATTGGATGCCTGCTCTAGAAGGAATGCGCATTCTCGACATGACGCAGTACGAAGCCGGCACATCGTGCACCCAAGCACTCGCGTGGCTCGGTGCCGAAGTCGTCAAGATCGAACCACCCGGCGATGGCGACCCTGGCCGTGCCGTCGGCTTAAGCGCGGACCGAGACTATTCGGCGTATTTCTGTAACTGGAATGCCAACAAGCGAAGCGTGGCCCTTAATCTCGCTTCGACTGAAGGACACGAGCTGCTGCTTAAGTTGCTACCTCGTTTCGACGTCTTCGTCGAGAATTACGGACCTGGGGTCGCCGAGCGTCTCAACGTCGATTACGACACACTTAAAGCGGCACATCCGTCACTTATTTACGCCCGACTCAAAGGGTTTGGGACGTCGGGACCTTACGCACACTACAAAAGTTACGACATGATTGCGCAGGCAGCCGCCGGCGCTTTCTCCGTCACCGGAGAAGCAGACGGCGCGCCGCTCGTCCCGGGTCCGA
>Ga0066366_10000171_pt1 | contig 15045 bp, 10 predicted proteins | sample Knorr_S7_td_250__FD_77334 | JGI IMG/M metagenome (GOLD analysis project Ga0066366, IMG submission 77334) | Marine microbial communities from Southern Atlantic Ocean transect - Knorr_S7_td_250_ad_252m_LV_B | ecosystem: Environmental > Aquatic > Marine > Oceanic | place: Atlantic Ocean...
ACCAGGTCAGAGTGGTGAACTCAGCCACTTTCAGGCGTTAGCCACAGCTGTATCAGGCACTGGTGGGATCGGCAATATCAGCAGTGTTGCCATAGTTATTTCAGTCGGCGGGCCGGGTGCAACGTTCTGGTTGATGCTTGCTGGATTTCTCGGGATGTCAACAAAGTTTGCCGAATGCGTGGTTGGTGTTAAATATCGCAAACTCAATCCCGACGGCACTGTATCCGGCGGCCCAATGTATTACCTGGAAGAAGGCTTGAAGGAAAGAAACCTGGCATGGTTGGGCAAACCTTTAGGCTATTTCTATGCATTGGCTATCGTCTTTGGCTGTATGGGTATTGGGAACATGTTTCAATCTAACCAGGCGTTTGAACAGTTTGTAGTTGTAACCGGGGGCGATACTGGTTTTTTCGCGGATAAAGGTTGGCTGTTCGGAAGTGTATTAGCAGCTATCGTGGCCATGGTAATCATCGCCGGTATAAGAAGCATAGCCAGAGTAACCAGTAAGCTTGTGCCGTTTATGGCAATTGCTTACATCATCGGCGCCTTGACGGTAATCGCTTTTAATGCAGATCGAGTTCCGTGGGCATTCGGGGCGATTTTTACAGAAGCCTTCAATCCCGAAGCTATCGGTGGAGGCATACTTGGCATTATGATCATGGGTTTTCAGCGTGCCGTGTTTTCGAATGAGGCAGGTATCGGCTCAGCAGCAATTGCCCACTCCGCCGTCAGAACCAATGAACCCGTGACTGAAGGATTCGTTGGTTTAATGGAACCCTTTATCGACACTGTAGTTATTTGCACACTGACCGCATTAGTAATCCTAACTACTGTGTATGATCCCAGTATGGCCAGCGAGGGAATGCAAGGGATAGAGCTAACATCCCAGGCTTTTGGTAGTACCTTAAGTTGGTCTGTGGTGCCTCTTTCCCTTATCGCAATACTATTTGCATTTTCTACTTTATTAGCTTGGTCCTACTATGGGCTCAAAGGCTGGACCTACATACTTGGCGAATCAAAGAAAGCGGAGAATGTTTTCAAGGCAATCTTCTGTGTCTTCGCTGCACTCGGCTGCATGATTCAATTGGATGCTGTACTGGAGTTTTCCGATGCCCTGGTTTTTGTTATTGCTCTGCCGAATATACTTGGGCTCTATATATTGGCACCAGTAGTTAAAAAGGAACTTAAGCGTTATCAGCGACGGATTAGTAGTGGAGAGATTCCAAACTTACGAAAGCAACTTACTCACAACTAGCAAGGCAATAGTCGATAACTCGGCCGATCTTGCGAATTCATAGCATTATAAAAGTCAGAAACGAGCTGATAAGCCCAGGATTAGTACGCCCCCAACTAACAATGGGGCCAGGTATCTGACAATAAAACACCAGATTGTAAATAACGTATCACTTAAGCCCGATAATTCATTACGCATCGCTTCTCTTGGGGCAATCCATCCGGCAAAAACTGCAATTAAAATCCCTCCAATGGGCAATATGACCTGTCCTGACAAGAAATCTATTTCCTCATTTAAGTGCGGATAGAAAACACTGATTGCACCAACTATCCAGGCTACGGCGCCGAGCGCAATAACAGCAGTCTTGCGTTGTAGTTTCAATTGCTCTTCGACCGCTACAGCAGCAAGCAGCAACATAGTAATCGAAGAAGTAAGTGCGCCTACCGCAGCTAAGCTAAAAAACAAACCGCCAATAAATGACCCTGCCGGCATTTGTAAAAAAGAAAGCGGCATAGTGCTAAAGATTAATCCCATGCCCATGGCCGGATCGAGACCATACTGAAAAACAATAGGGAAGATCATGAGACCTGCTACCATTGCTACAATGGTGTCGGAAGTTGCAATGAACAAACCATCATTAGCGATGTTTGCTTCCTTATCCATAAATGAGCCGATAGTAAGCATAGCAGCGCCACCAACAACCACAGAAAAGAATGCCTGCCCGAATGCGGCAAGCATAATCGCTGGAGTTAGTTCTTCAAACCGCGGGCTTAGCAGATAATCAATAGCCGCGCCGGCACTTCCATTCAAAAGCGAATAGATTGAGAGTAATACGAGCATGACAAAAAATGTAGGCATGGCAATTCGCGTAAAACTCTCAATACCTTTATTCAATCCACGCAAAACAATGGAAACAGTTATTACCATGAACAAGGTTTGCCAGAAAAAGGCGCGCAATGGCGTTGCATAGACCGCCGGCATTGCTCCTTCAACATATGTCCCAGTAAATCCAGCAAATGCGAAAGCCAACACCCGGCCAGAAATGACTCCATAAATACATAAAACCATATAAGTCGCAAACGCTCCGATACCGCCCACTAATCCCCACCATGGCGATCTTCCGGCAGCTACTGCCATTTCCTTGGTTGAGCCAACGGCAGACAATCCCATATGCCTGCCAATCGCAAGCTCTCCTATAAGTACCGGGTAAACAATAACGACAATGCAGAGTAGGTAGACCAGTACGAAAGCTGACCCACCATTCTCACCCGCCTGGAAAGGAAATCGCCAAAGGTTACCGAGACCAACAGCAGCACCGATGCCAATCATTAAAAAGGAAAAACGACTGGTCCAGCGCTCGGTAGTTGGAGTTGCCATTGTAGTGCTCGTTATTATTATTGCTTTGTTCGTCGTCGACTGAAATTTAAGAGATCTAGTTACGCGAACAATGTTGATGTTCGACTAAAGATTCACAAAGGAAACCTTGTTCGAGCGATGAATTCATTTACTGCTTCTATCAATTTGGTACTACTATCACGCACGACAAATACAGATTCTTCTCTCTGGCCGGGATTAAGATCGTGATGATCAATTAAAACAACATCATCACCATGGGAAGGGATTACATCACCATCCAGCGAATAGTATTCAGCTTCGGCTATCGCATCGAGTTCACCGGCATCAAACTCAGCATAGAGTTTTACGAAAGTATCTGTGGTTCTTACAATAACGCCATCCGGCGCACGGCTATTAATATCCCGCTCAGCCGCCATGCCGGAAACCACCCCTACTCTCTTACCAATGAAGTCATTGATGTGACTATAGAGATCTTGATCTTCAGGTCTGATCCGTAACGCTCTTCGTTCAAATAGAAAAGGTGCGGAAAATGTTGCACCTGCACTTACACGATCGGAAAAGCTGGCGACATTAGTTGCAACCAGATCAACTTCGTCATTGCTCGCGAGCAACCATGATTCATAAAAAGGAACTACAACCCAGGAAACTATGAAATTATATTCCTCAGAAAACCTTTCAACATAGCGCCTGATCCATAACTGAGAATCATATTCTCCCGTGGGAGCACCGGACGTTACTGCTACAGTTAAGATTCCTGGCCTAATGGTCTCAATATTTTCCCCTGCAAAGCATCCGTTTAATGTAATTAAAATACACAAAAGGATTATGCGGCGAGATCCTACCAAACTATTCACAAGCCCAAAATGTTTATATGCAATCAAAAACCTCAATATCATTTTCACCAGTCGCTCTACTGAGCTAGCTCCTCTAGTGCGGATATCCTCTCTTGGAGTTCTAGAATTTCGGGAGGTGTTTGATCAAAATAGGCTGAAAATCTGTCCCACATTGTTGGGGGAGCCAGACTCATAAATGTCAAAAACGCAAAGGCCTCAATTATGTGCCAATTTCTCCTGGTAAAGTCCAGTTCCAGAAAATTTCGTTCTACTCGGAGGGCGGTTACCATTGCCAATATAAAGATATTGACAGCATAAAACATGCTTAAAAACCCGATTTCAGTAGTCACTGAGACACTTGCTATAGAACTTTGAGAAGTATAATAAAAAGCTATAGCTCCAAAAATGGCAGACATTAGAACTACGCTCATTACTGCGTCTAATAATAATTTGGAATTAGATAACACATATTTTGGATACTCCAATAGTTTCCAATCTTCCGATTTTCTATCAAAGATGACATATAGCGTTAAGGCAATACCCAAGCTAGATAACACTCCTAGCCATGCAGGACCGCTCCAAAATTCGCCAAATGATATTTGAAAGTCAGAGCGCAGCACTACCGTGTAGATGTTGACAAGATTGAAGCCAATCAGTAACAGAAGCAGAAAAAATACATCAAAGTCAGATAGCGTTTTGGTTTCATAAAATTTTCGGCGCTCATCTATAAAGTATCCACATGCACTCAAAAAACAACCAATAAGAAATATAGTGTAAAACTCACTGATTGTTGACGTCATCTCGAGCGCATTTCCATCCATTGTCGCAAGCAGGCTTACCATTTCTGCAAATGTCTTAAGAATGGCAACAGGTAATGAAAATATTAATAGTAGATAACCAAAATTGATAAGAGTCTTATACGAGATATAGGCAGAATAGCCGACGATAAAAATCACCATCAAGGCAACTCCACCGAAGTCCACATGGTAAGCGTTTGAATCAGCTCTAAGAAAGTTATTTGGCCCGAGGCTAGATTGAAGAAACAGGAAAAACCCAAGCAGGAAAACTATTAGTAATACCAAGGATCGTTTCTTGGAGAATATAAATGAAAAAAATTGATTAATAATTTTATTCCTTATTTCTCTGCCGAGTATTAATCATCGACAGAATAATTTGTACCAGCATGGGTCTCAGTATCTAAACGAAGTTCCCCGACACTTCGAATTTGAGTACCATCATCAATATTGAATACTACCTCAGTCTTCCAAGCATGCTCGTCAGGTATTCTTTGCCAACTGCCTTTTCCATGGCCGGTCACATAAGAACCATCTCTTGCAAAAGCATGCCCAATTCGCGTGAGGTCTCCGCTTTGTGCATCATTTTGCAGGTTAAGAAAAATAGCAGTGTCATAAACAAGGCCGAAACCCGCTGCATTGCCGCGGCAGTTAAAGTATGTCAAAACATTTCCCTGATCGTCTTCCGAGTATGTCGTAGAGACATGTTTCAACTCAAACGTATCTAAGACTTCGCCCAAAGCTCTCTCCCTCTCACCTTTTTTATATTAGTATCTTAGCCGCATTATCAGAACATTATAAGCATAGCCACTAATACTGTAAGCCTATTCAATCTCGAATTGCGCATTATTCTTATTCCGTCAATTTCTGTTTCCATGAATTGAGATATTAACTTTCAAAAACATTTGAATCATCCTCCCGACCAACTGTTTTCATTAAGCCAGAGATGATAGTTTCTCTGTTTCGAAATTTATAGCTTGCACATGGAGATCGCCTTGAATTCGCATTCAAATAAGAACATAACTGGGAAATCTGCTTTTATTTCCTTGTTAAAGCAGGAAGGCGTAACCCATCTTTTCGGTAATCCCGGCACAACGGAATTACCCATCATGGATGCACTAACTGATCATCCAGATCTCAATTATGTGCTTGGACTTCAGGAAGCAACAGTAGTGGCTATGGCCGATGGGTTCTCGCGTGCGACGGGGAGGTTAACCGCATGTAATGTTCATGTGGCCCCAGGGTTGGGCAATGCCATGGGCTCGCTTTATAACGCTAAATTTTTCGGTTCACCGGTAATTCTCACTGCGGGTCAACAAGAGCAGGGGCACGGTCTGACTGAACCTATGCTATATGATCAGCTTGTGCCCATCGCGGCACCTTTAGTGAAGTGGGCAGTTGAAGTAACTCGATTAGAAGACTTACCTCGCATCGTGCATCGCGCAGCAAAGGTTGCTTTGACTCCGCCTACAGGTCCTGTGTTCATTTCATTACCCGGAGACATTCTTAATGAAGAAGGACTTCTCGATCTAGGCAGTACTACACGAGTTGATACTAGCGCCCGACCAACAGATGAAGTTCTGCAGTCATTTGCAGAGCGCATATTAATAGCTAAGGCTCCTGTGATCGTGAGCGGCCATGAAGTTGCTACCCATGATGCCCTCGACGAAGTAGGACAGCTAGCCGAAGTATTAGGTGCTCCAATCTATCAGCAGACAGTTCCATACGGTGCTCATGCAAAATCTGAAAGTCCTTGCTTTATGGGCGGACTTCCACGTGTGCAAGCACAGGCTCGGAAAATACTCGACAACTACGACTTGATGATTTGTGTTGGCGCCGATGTATTACGAATGTCGGTTTTCAGCGAAGTGGATCCACTCCCAGAATCAATGAGTGTCATACAGGTGGGATTGAGGGATTGGGAGATGGGAAAGAACTATCCAACCGAACTAGCAATTCGTGCTGATGTTAAAACAACTCTGCAATCTTTGGTTCCAGTGGTTAGCTCAATGCAATCTTCTGAACAAAAAACACAAGCCAATTCTTCGCTGCCAGAACTGCGAGATAAAAACTGGTACACACAACGAGAGCGACATCGGGAAGCGCTGCTGGGCTCAGCCGATTTTGATGCAAGGCCAATCGATCCCGAGTTGTTAATGTTGCAGATTTCAGAATCAATTCCAGACAATGCGGTTATCGTTGATGAAGCCCTGGTCTCGGGTGCAACAATGCTACGTTACCTACCTTATCGCGATTCACAAAGTTATTTCGGGCTCGCCAGTGGTGGTATCGGATTCGCAATTGCAGGAGCAGTGGGTATACAACTCGCTTTGCCTGATCGTCCAGTAGTTGCTGTTATTGGCGATGGCAGTTCAATGTACAACATTCAGGCACTTTGGACTGCGGCTAATCTTGAACTTCCAATTACTTATGTAATTGCTAACAATCGCGGTTACCGAATCCTTAAAGAGCGACTAATCGCTTTTCACGACAATCACAATTTCATTGGAATGGACTTTCATTCTCCTGAGTTGGATTTTGTTTCGCTCGCTGAATCCATGGGAGTTAAATCAAGAAGAGTTGAGTGCGCTAAAGATTTCCCTTCAGCTCTTAAAGACTCGATTAGCAGCAAAGGACCAACCCTGCTGGATGTAATGGTTGATGATGGTTTTGGTAATCGCTAAGAACATATTTCACAATTCTCTTTAGTATTGAAAACTGCAATTCCTTCTTTGAATAATCACTACCCTTTATTCAGTCGGGCTTAACCATAGTAATACTTCAGAGACAGTAAGGCCGACAAAGGAGCCAATCATTGAACCTATTAAGGCCATAATAATGGCGATAGGAATTAGCTCTCTGCCATAGGAAGCGCCAACAACTACGGCAGAAGGGGCACTGCCAATGTTAGCGATCGATGCGATGCCGGTTAACAATAGATTCATTCGCAAAAATCGGGCTGCAATCAGTAATAAAGCGCCATGAATACTGAGGATAATAAAGCCAGAAAGGATATACATGGGAGCCTGCCAAATCGCTCCAAGACTGACCTCAGCTCCAATGAGAGCAACGATGACATACAGCATGATAGTGGATACTTCTTCACTACCACCTAGATTCCCAAAGTTAGTCGAAGCCCCCACCATACCTAAAGCAGAAGAAACTATGATGACCCAAATCATTGGATTTAGAAATCCGAGGCTGGCAATAAGTTCCCCTAAATAATTACTGAAAGATGCAACCAAAAGTGATAAGCCAAGCATAAGAAATAATGAAGGCATTTCAACTTGCTTTGCCTTATCAATTCCTTGCAGCGACTTCATCACGTCATCCAATCCTCGGTCGTCAGTGCGAAGAAAACTATCTAGTTGTGGTTTAAAAGGCTTAAGTGCAAGGATCACTACCAGCCAAATAGAGTAGCAAACTGCCCCCATAAGCAAGGTATATGTCATTGCTTCGTCACTAACAGATAATGCTTCCTTAACGGCTACGAAGTTCTGTGTTCCGCCGGTCCAACCAGCAGACATAGTTGCAAATGTGAGAGGAGTTTCATCACCAAGAAATTCCCGCATCAATTGCTGTGTGAATATAAACCCCAACATGATTGAAAAAGTTGATGCTAAAAAAAGAGCAATCAAGCGAATTCCAAGTTTGCGAATGATCACAAGATTAAATTTCAAAGACATGAGAAAAAGCATGGCAGGAATCAAATTATCTCTTAGTGATTCTCTTGCCTCTCGCACTTGTTCTGTTAGTTGCCAGAGACCAACAGTGTAAAGCGCCATAGAGGCAAACATGACTAAGACAATCGATGGAAACCAACGAAAAAAAGCCGAGCGATTTCTTGCCTCTAACCAAACAAGGATTCCGCAAAGCCCAAAAATGACCGCTAAAAATTCAAATCCTTGTGTGATCATAAAAGGATTTTTTCTAAACTTAAGCGATTAATAGAAAAGTTCGCAGGCTTGTTCAATATTTTTGCTTTTACAAAAACGGAACTGTAGCCAATTCGTTAATGAGCACTGCGCCAGTTCCCATGAAAACCAAACGGTACACGGTGGTCAAGCATGGCTCGAGCTAGAGGGCCGGCGTCAATATTTTCAGCATCAAGAATAATCAAATGGCTTTTGTCAGTTTGTGAATTATAAACAGTAGCGAGCAAATACCCTTCTCCCTCAGGCGAATTAGCTTGCCTCGGCACGAAGACTGGCTCTGAAATCGCGAATTCATCGCCTTCATTAAAAGTTTTAATCTCTCCACTACTTAAATCTATATGACCAATACCATTGTATCGGTTTCCTTCAGCGCCGCTACCAACCACACAGGCAAAATAACCATGACGATAGGAAAGGCCGGCAAATCTTTCATCCAATCGAGGAAATTCTGTACGCATATCATCGAGCTGCTCGACCTTGTAAGTATTGGTGTTCACAGAAAGGTCAAATACCCAGCGCATTAGTTTTGCAGAGCTTTTCTCTGGATCTGGCTTCGATCCATCCGCATGTGGAAACAAGGGTGCTTCCTCATATTGACATACCTCGCAGATTATTTTCTCTCCATCGTTATGAGCATTCATGGGATGAAAAACATAAGCCGGATCGCCCTCAAACCAGCGAATATCCTCCACCGTGCCATTTCGAGGCATTATGCCGATATAGCTGCTTTTTTGGGCTTCCCACGCATAAACCGGGCCACCCTGCATTGCTCGCTCCATGGAGCCAGTGAGTGGCATGATAGGAAAAATTATATAGTCTCGAGTGGTAATGAAATCATGGACCATTGCCGCATAAGGCGCATCAAACCATTCACTGCGGATCAAATTGCCATCTCGGTCAGCAACGTGGAATGCCATTCGTGGTGAAATAATTCCATCTGCATTATAGGCGAAGAACAACATCTCTCCAGTTTCTGGATCAATTTTCGGATGTGCTGACATGGCACCTTTTAGTTTGTTATTGAAGGTCCAGCTTCCGATAGATTCTAAAGTAACAGGGTCCAGTTCGAAGGGCGCATTGGACTCAACCAGCGCCAGTAGTTTGTTGCCATGCCATATAACATTGGTATTAGCTATGCCGTTAGTTTCCACATTCGCCACTCGAGGGTCATTTTCCATCGGATTAAAGGCCGCAAAAAGTGATTCACCGGCCTGATTTTCCAAATTCCACTTCACAGTCCGAGCCCAACGATTGCTATAGGCCACCTTGCCCTGATCAATTTGAAACGCATGAACCATTCCATCACCCCCGAACCAGTGATACTGCCCACGAGGTGCAAACTGAGGATTAGGTCCATTTCTGTACAGAGTACCATTCAAGTCTAGTGGTAATTCTCCTTCAACAATCAAATCAGGAGCATCACATTCCATTTGTATAGGTGCATATCCGCCAACTAGGTTAGGATGATCTGGAAAAGGCTTAGCCATTTACTTAATCCTAAAGAAGAGTTCATAAATCATAAATAAATAAGGCAGAGCCAATACACAAATCAGAGTTTTGGCTCTGCCCATTCTTAGGCAAGATGTCGATCTACTGCTCTGTTGGGTCAGCCCCATCAGTAGGTGCACCGGTTCCGGAAGAACCAGCAAAGAGTCTACGGCCATCAGGGAATGTTACTTCGCGACCATTCGCTTTATTCGTGCCATCAATAGCGCGATAACCCTGAACAACTAATTCAATGCCCGGAAGCACTGAATCTTTTCGCCAACCTCTGCGTACCAAGGCGCCCGGTGGTCCAGCTTCAATCATCCATACTTCTTCTTCACCATCTTCATTAGTAACACCCAGGTGTAACCAGGCATGAGGATTAATCCACTCCATCCTCACGACCTTGCCACGTAAATTGATTGGCTGGGTAGAATCAAATTCACCCGAAAAGGCATGGTGTGCCTGCAGCGATGTAAAGGCAAAAAGAGACATGCCCATAGCACCAATTGCACTGATTAGTAATCGCATTCGCATTGGTTTTACCTCTATCGATTTAAATTTAAATTCGTTTACTAACTATTCCTGATAGTCAGCTTCTTCAGCTTCACGTGCATCGATTGTACGCGCAGCACTTAAAGTATTAGTCATACCGTAGTTACCTTCATGGCATGCATACTCAACAAGCTCATATTGACTATCATCTCTTATAAAATTGAACATTCCACTCCAAGGTTCAGTCCACACAGCTGGATCTTCAACTGTAAATTCATACCGCAATGTATCGGGACCGGTCCGAGTAAACCGCTGAGTTAACTTCATATCGGCGCTGGATCCGAGATAAGAAGTTCTACCATTAAGGTTTCTCACTTCAACTACTAGCGTGTCACCTTCCCAACGACCATGGGAATCTCCAAGCCAAGTTTTAAGTCCATCACCATAACCTTCACGAGACTCTGTAGAAATGATTCGAGTCTCATGAATCATTTCTTTTTGAATCGCGATGTTACCTGGGCTCTGAATAATCTGTAGACCGTTGTTATAAATACTTGGCATCATCATGCCTACTGGCCCACGAGTGATGCAGCGCACATAAGTACCTAAGTCTACTGGTGTTCTGGCACGCTGTGGTGGAATTCTGGGTGGCGCATTGGCAACTAATTGCTTATAAGCCTCGGTTGTTTCGGGCAATTGCCCGTTTGGCGGATCTATAATCATGGCCGCCTGCGTGGAGGGTGCAGTCCTTACATAACCTAAGGTGGTATCGCGCCATTCCCGATCGTAACCCCAGATGCTGTTTAGTGTGCCTCGCTCACGACGAGCAGCTGCTTCTTCCGGAGTTAATTCTCCAGCTTCCCCGGCGCCGACACCACGCTGTAAAGGAATACCGTGTGCCGCATCGGCGGTCCAGATACCTTGAAAATCAGGCTCACCCCAAGGTGTTCTTGGCACAATGTAAAGTTCTTCAGAATCACTGTTGTCTGCACTGAATGCTTCTTCCTCGATTCCTTCCCAGCCCGGTTCTACTACGGCGATCATCACGCCATCAGGTCCAAGAATGAAAGCCTGCTTAGCATCAGAGCGACCGCGCTCTGGAACCATGGGATCCTGACGAAAATCAACATTAAGTTGATTCATTTCGGCAGCAGCGTCATCCAACTCCGCTACCTGAAAACCAATATGATCGATAGTGCGACCCTGAGTAATACCTGGTCGACCGTCGTTAAATTGGGTTGCCAGTAACCAGATATCGCCGAAACGCACGCCGTCTAGCATACCTTTCAAGCTTGCACGTTCACCACCTAGCACCTGGTTATACCAATCAAGTGCCGCTACTGGATCGACTGAATTCAAATGGATGTGATGAAATCCAATTACAGCCTCATCCTGCACCAATTCAATTTTGGTTCCCCATGGATCGGTGATGAAAGCGATCTTAAATAGTCCAGGTATATCACGAACCAAAGCACCATCATCGAATCGAATCAAACGAACTCCAGAGCCACGTACACCTACTGACTCAAGTTCAGCCATTTTGGCGTCGAGATCAGGTACAGAAAAACCAATATGATCGATAGCAGAACCCTGGCTTCCACCAACTGTGCGGCCTACGAAAAACTCGATATTGGTTTCACCACAGACAACAGCATCGTTTCTGCCAACTACTCTTTCACAATCCAAATACTCTTCGTACCAACCCACTGCCTCGTTGGTGCTCGAAAGAGCAATCTGAATGTGGTTTGGAGTGGCGGCATTAAGTGCAAATGGAAATGCTATTACTATTGCAGCGATTAACTTTGCAATCAACTTAGTGCTACTTACTTTTATGGAACGACACTTCATGGTGCGAACCTCCAATTGGTTAGTCTTTATTCTTTAAATTCCGTTAAGTGTGAATAATTCTTTTTTAATCTTCTGATTCTTCTCTTTTCATTAAATGGCCGTACAAAATCTCTTCTGAAAATTCGACGCATTTGTATTCAATCACTCGCGCATTTGGTTCAAGACGTCGATATAACGGCATACGAATTTGCCAAGGGCGCGTGAAAACTGTTGGGTCTTCGATTGTTGCTTCATACAACAGGGCATCAGCACTGATTGGCGTGTAGCGTTCAGTCACAATCAGTGAACTGCTGGCAAAGTTTCCGGCTCGATCAAACCAGGCTTCGCCGGTAAATCCGCGGGCATCTACTACTAATGTATTGCCTTCCCAATGACCATGGGAACGACCCATCCAGGTGTCTAATGGCGCCGGTTCCGGATTTTCCACATTCATATGAATGGTGCGATTCGCTTCGGCAAACCCATACACGATCATCATCTTGTCGGTGCCTTGTAGAATTTGAAATGGATACGGCAAGTAAGTAGCTCGAGGTACCCCAGGTAAATAGCACTTCGTTTCAGGATCACCAGTAGGTCTGCTATCCCAGTTGGCTTGCTTTTGTTCTATGGCCCAATCTTGATAAGGAATCTCTCCTCCTACCACAACGCCCTGGCCAGGTGGCACGGCACCGATTGCGCCCATTTCTGGTAACCCTGCGCTAGCTTCATGGTCCTGAAGATCCCAGTGGGCAGTGCCCATCGCCTGCCAAACACCGTTGATATCAGGGTTGCCATCCCAAGCTTGTTCAGGTTCGTAGTTACCGATCTCCTGAGCTATTGATGAAATACTCAAAAGGGAAGCAGCAAGAAACGCCTTGAACGGAAGGAAAACAGTGGGCTTAAGTCGAATTATCATTAGCGAGCCCCATCTTTTTAATTGTCATATTTAGGGAATAGTTGCTCGGAATTCTCCCAGCTAGTCAGCGGAGGGTCAAGCGGCGTAAGTACCGGTTTTATCGAGCATTTGCCCTAAATTCCAGCAGGGCAAGACAATAGAATGAGGACAAATCAAGATTAGAGCTGAGAGTTAAGAACCTTGTCATAAACGCGATGCGCCGACGCCCATAGATAGAAGGACGACGATAAAGATACCCCACAATTACATAAAACGATTGGTAGTTAAAAAACCCGTTTAAGGGTATTTAAAAAAATAGGCCATAAAAAAAGGCCAGACTAAAAAAATACTCTGGCCTTTTTTTGTTACGGCGTTCAAGCAACATCGCCAGTTTCTTCAACCCGAAAATTCAGATCAAAGTTTTTTAGTGGTAGTTGACGCACACGAATCCCTGTTGCATCGAAAACAGCGTTGGCTAATGCTGGCCCGATACCCGGAGTGCCCGGCTCACCTGCACCTCCTATATCATGTCCACTGTTTATAATGTGGGTTTCAATTTTAGGTGCCTGGTTCATTCTTACCGAAGGGTAATCATGGAAGTTACTCTGCACAACTGCTCCATCCTCGATCGTTATCTCACCGAATAGCGCTGCAGTAAGCCCATAAATAATTCCGGACTCTAACTGAGCAGCTATACCATCAGGCGCAACCGCTAAACCAGGATCAATTACAGCGACAACGCGGTCTACTGCAACTTCTCCATTATCAATTGTTACTTCCACCACCTGCGCAACTAGAGAACCGAAAGATTCTTGCAGAGAAATTCCTCGTCCACGCCCTGCGGGCAGCATTCTATTCCATCCCGCTTCTTCAGCAGCTTTAGCTAACACTGCTAAGTGTCGAGGACTGTCTTTCAGGAGCTCCGCACGAAACTCGAATGGATCTTTTTCCGCCGCATGGGCTGCTTCATCGATAAACGATTCAGTAAAGAAACCATGTTGGGAATGATCCACACTGCGCCATGCGCCAAATGGAACATGAGTCGGGCTACTGACATAACCTATGTCCTGTGCCGGGACTGCATAAGGAATCAATGGTGCTTCGACTGGCTCATTCTTGTTGGTGTAAGTATTTTCCCAAGCGAGTATATTGTTATCCGCATCGAATGCTGCCCGGAATCGACTCTGCACCGCTGGGCGGTAAAAATCCTGCCGCACATCTTCTTCCCGTGACCAAATCAATTGCACTGGTCGGCCAACTGCCTGTGAAATTTGCGCAGCCTGGATTGCATAGTCAGGACGAGCCTTGCGGCCAAATCCTCCTCCCATAGCATGGTTATGAAGAGTAACGGCCTCTTCTTCCAAGCCAAGAACGACAGCAACATCTCGACGAAATCCGAGAGGATTCTGGCAACCTACCCATACTTCAGCGTTACCATCTCTAACATTTGCAGTGGCGTTTAATGGCTCCATACAGGTGTGCGCTAGATAAGGAACATGATAGTCAGCGTCTATAATCTTGGCTGCTGTTGAGAATACCGAATCAGCTTCGCCTTCTACGCGATCCGTCTGACGTTCTATTCTTGAAGTAATATCGCGATCAAATTGTGCAAAGATGCTATCACTGGAAACAGATTCAAATCCTGTTTTACTCCACTGCACATCAAGTTCCTTGATGGCTAAGTTAGCCGTCCAATAACTATCCGCCACAACAGCCACGGTTTCACCAGAATAGGTACCACCAAACGCATTTCCTATTGTAGATTCAGGAATCTTAATAACATCTACAACTCCGTCGATTGCAAGCGCCGCTGCTTCATCAAAAAGTACTACACTGCCACCCGAAACGGGGGAGCGAATAACTGATGCATACAGCATGTCCGGTAGACGAACATCCAATGCAAACTTTAATGAACCATCAACCTTCGCCGGAATGTCGCGGCGTGGTTTATGAGTACCAACGATCTTGTAGTCTGAAGGATCTTTAAAAGTTGGTGTTTGCGAAGGAGTCATTTCTGCAATTGTTGGTGCAAATGTTGCGTATGGCTCCCTTCTATTAGTTGCTGCATGAATTAGGTAACTATTTTCGGTCGTTACTTCACTAATTGGGACACCCCATGAACTTGCTGCGGCTTCCTCCAACATTTCTCTTGTCGCCGCACCTGCAATGCGCATAGCTAGTGCTCCAGTTG
>Ga0066366_10000173_pt1 | contig 14940 bp, 9 predicted proteins | sample Knorr_S7_td_250__FD_77334 | JGI IMG/M metagenome (GOLD analysis project Ga0066366, IMG submission 77334) | Marine microbial communities from Southern Atlantic Ocean transect - Knorr_S7_td_250_ad_252m_LV_B | ecosystem: Environmental > Aquatic > Marine > Oceanic | place: Atlantic Ocean | collected...
ATCCTCGATGCCTCTTCACCTTTTCTGCGCATGGTGAAGTATTCCCAATCCCCGGCTTGCCGTGTTGATCCGACTTCGTCGGTATCGATCAACTCACTCAATCGAGACCGAAACTCATCACGAATTTCACTCTCACCGATGATATCCTCGGCGTAGACATTTTGATCTTGAATCCACGCCCGAGTTTCCGGGGCATCCTGTTCTTCCAGCCAACGATAATCGTCTCTGATTTCGACGCCGTGCAGAATATCCGTCACCGTCTCGATCCTCGTATCCGGGGGAGGTGGGTAACTCCCTACGGAACAGCCTTCCAGGATCGCGAACAACGCGATAAGAGCAACGGAACGGAACAGGTAGGTCTTATTCACAATTAAGCCTTGTGATGGAGACACGTGCACAACTTCACTGAGATTCGAGCCTCAGCACTGAAGCCGTCAAGCAGAAGCTTGAGGACCCCCAAGGCAAGGGGGCGGACTTGAAAGTCCGCCCCCTGCCTCTCTTCAGTCTAGTCCACTAAAAACCCCATCATGGAAGCTGAGTTTCCGCATGGGGTTTTAGTCCATCCAGATGTCTTCTAGAACGGTTACGGTCGTGTAATAACTCTCTCCGCCTACCGTAAGTTGGACTCGGTAGATGCCTGTTGAGGTCAGTTGACCTTGTCTTCCACGCCCACCGCCTCGTCCACCACGTCCGCCCCCTGCTGCTGGCGGGCTACCCCGAAGATCCCACTGGATACGGTTAAGGCCCCTCGCTCCAGTACCTTCGATTGTGCGAACGACCTCCCCTGTCACAGGATTACTAATCGTGACCTGAACATCACCGTCAACCTCATCGTTAAGCCAGTACTGTATTGCTGTCCCGGCTGGCGCACTCTCGCCCACCCAATTCTTAGAACCAGTCACGGAACGGTCCAGCCTTCGATCTCGCTTCCATCGTACCGCCTCACGTGGATCGAATAAGTGGGCTTCACTCATAGCAACCTCGCTCGTCAAATCCTGAAGCGCCGTGATATCGTCCATTACGTAAACAGACCTGCCATGCGTTGCGAGAACGAGATCATTGTCTCTTGGATGCACAAGAACATCATCTATGCGAACAACAGGAAGCCCATTCATGAAAGGCTGCCACGACTCTCCCGCATCGCGAGAAATGAAGAAGCCGAACTCTGTTCCCGCGTAAAGTAAGTTCGCGTTTCTTGGATCCTCACGGATCGTATTCACATTCCCAAACTCGGGAAGGTTTGAAGATATGCTCTGCCAGTTCTCACCGTAGTCATGTGTGACATACACATAGGGTCTAAGATCATCATCCCTGTGTCCGTCTAGTGAAGCGTAAGCCGTTGCCGGGTCAAAGTGCGATGCTTCGATTCGGGACACGTAGTACTGGGTCGTGCCACCTGGAAGGTTACGGCTGACCTCAGACCAATTCACACCCCCATCGCGACTCACACTAATGTTCCCATCATCGCTTCCGTGCCAGAGAACTCCAGGCATCACCGATGACTCGGCAAGGGTTACCCCGGTACTCCAGTTCGAGACACCATCATTGCGACTAGGGTTACACTCAACGCCACGCTCAAGCTGCTGGCAGCGCGGTAACGAGTTTGGCACACCCATCAAGGCAATTCCATCACGATCTATGTTCTTGGACAAGTCAGGACTCATTGTCCAAGTATTCCCGCGATCTCGGGATATAAAGAACCGGTTACCAGCTACGTAGATTGTGCTTGGATTGTGGGGGGAAAGCGTAAACGGTGTATTCCAGTTCCAACGTATCTGAGTACCCGACTCAGGCTCTGGAACAATGTTGCTTGCGCCTCCACCTCGTCCACCTCGTCCACCGCCTCCTTGGCCACGCGGCCTAATACTCTGCTGTTCACCCGTATACAGGTTGTACCGGTTCACATTCCCGTTCTGAGATTCAGAGTAGACGATGTTCGAGTCCGTTGGATCCTGCTGAGTATAGAAGCCATCACCACCGCCAGCTCCGAACCAATCCTGGGAGAGGATATCGCCTTCACGTACCGCACTTGGACCACACCACGTTCCATTATCTTGTAGCCCCGTACAAACCCGGTAGGGACGATCCATGCTCACCGAAGCGTGATATGGTTGACCAACCGCCCAGCTGCGATGGGATTCCCACGTTTCTCCCTGATCGTATGTCACGTCTACTCCCCCATCATTCCCAAGTAGCATGTGATCATGGTTCTCTGGGTTAATCCACAATGCATGTTGGTCAACGTGCCCAAAGCCACTCAGGGTTTCCCAGGTTTGTCCCCCATCACGTGACTTGGCTACCTGTTGATCCACTGTATAGACAAGGTTTGGGTCCTCGGTTGAGACACGGATCTGACTGAAATACATGGGCCGCCCATTTTCATTGCTGCGGAATTCCCAGGTTGCACCACCATCTGTCGAACGCCAAACACCATCCCACTGCTGATCATCTGGCGGGTCACCGTCCTCAGATAGAGCCTGCCAAGCCTCTCGTTCCTGGTCAGTAAGCGGGCTCACCTTGTCCGCTGCTACCTGGATCTGTGCATAAATGAAATTGGGGTTCGCTGGTGTGGTAGCGAGAGCAACTCGTCCCATCGTGCCGCCTGGAAGCCCGTTGCCCTGAAGGCGCTCCCAACTATTACCACCATCGGTGGAGGTCCAAATTCCACTTCCTGGGCCACCACCTACGAAGCAGCATCCACTTCTCCGTCGTTGATACATCGCCGCGAACAGCTTATCGGGATTGGACGGATCAATAATCAAATCTGTTGCACCAGTATTCTCGTCAATGCTCAGGACAAGATCCCAGCTGCCACCACCGTCGGTTGATTTGTATACCCCCCGTTCCGGGTTTGAACCGAACAGGTGGCCAGTCGCTGCGAGCCAGACGGTATTGGCATCGTTGGGGTGCACGATCACCCTGGCGATCGATTGGGTCTCCCGGAGACCAACATAAGTGAAGGAGTCCCCACCATCGGTTGACTTATAGACTCCTGCTCCAAACGAAGAACTTTGACGGTTATTCGCCTCTCCGGTCCCAACGTATACGACGCTGGGATCGGACGGCGCTATCGCTACCGCGCCAACCGAATGAGTTTCATAAGTGTCGAAGACCGGCTCAAAAGTTGTTCCGTTGTTAACGGTCCTCCATAGCCCGGCAGTCGCAAAGCCCACGAAATACCTGTGTGGGTTACTAGGATCAACGGTCAGATCGTCAACACGGCCACCTTGTCCGACAGGACCAATTGAGCGCCACTGGAAAGTTCTTAGAACCGGGTCGTCTGACCTATTTATCACTTCCTGATTGTCATCTTGTGCCAACACCCCTAGGGGTGTTGACCAGGGGATGAAAATTAAAACGAGTGCAATTCTAAGGAGGCTTGAACTGGACATGATCTCTTCCTTGCCATAAGTCCCGCTATTTGGGTCGCTGAAAGTTGAATCGAGCGCTTCATACGTCAAACTCAAGATGCCTACTCTGATCAACCAGCGCCGATCAAAAAAGCACGAGTGCCTATCCGTACGCGGTATTCCTAGTCCCGATAATGCTACTCCTGCGGGACCGTCACACCTTGACCGTTGAGCGTTACGACCTCGTGGCCTCTCCGCACATATGCAAGCCCAATGACCTCACCAAACTTGGGCGATTGAACAGCGGAGGTGATAAAGCCGACTGCCTTTCCGGAATCTTCATCATAGAGTTCAGTGCCGCTCCGGGGAGTAGGAACATCACCGAACCTAAGTGTCTTAAGGCTTCTATTTACGTGCCCGCGATCGCGGATACGAATGATGACTTCCTGGCCAGTGAAGCAACCCTTCTCATAGTCGATTGACCGCTTATGAATTCCAGCCTCAATCGGGATGGTTTGCTCATCCATATCCGTACCGAATACTGGCCGGCCAGCTTCCACACGAAGGGTAGACCAAACGCCCAGACCCGCTGGAGTAACACCATCACTCGCAAGGGTTTTCCAGAACTCTTGCAGTACTGCAGCTGCCCCGATAACAGAATACGCCTCCGGCCACACCTCTTCAGTTTTCATGACTAGGAGGCCATCAAGGGGATCCTGACCCAGAAAGCGCCAAGCCCCCTCTGCCAATCCGGCTAATTCACCCGGGCTGACACAACTGCCAAGCGCTAAGCGGGACAAAATCTCTGCTGCTGCTGGTCCAACGACAGTAACCATTCCTAAGGTATCCGAAACATCTTCAGCGATAGCGAAGCGTGGCGGAAGGAATTTTTGAAAGTTATCGGTTAGACTGGACACTCCGGCGGCTGGGATATCCAATAAGAAACCATCTTCATCTTCAGGACCCCTAAGGATCGCCCAAAGATCAGAAATCATCTTGCCCTTACTGGTGAGTACTCCGTGGTATGTGCCCGAGCCACCGAGCACCCCATCTGTGAGATGAGACGGAGGGTCAGGTATACGTCCAGTTAGTATCCCTCCAAGCATGCTACCGGCTGCTTGACCCGTAATCACAAGCCTACCCCTGTGGCTTCGATCAAAAACAACCGCCTCTTCAGTTGCCGCCTTATATTCGGCTCCCGGATCACCAAAATGCCGGATCACTGGGCGACCCTGATATTCGGTGGCAACACCACCTGACGCGATCAGTATATCAGAGAGTGGGCTGAGCTTTTCGATACTCAAGGGCTAATCCGGATTTTATGAGTCAATTGACACCGCGACACCATAAAAGTGTCGCCGTTGAGGAATCTGCTTCCGTACACTTCCGACGGCGTCGATTTACCTCTTCCGTTCTAATAATCAAAGGAGGTGACGCCCATAACAACTTCCTTGAAAGTATAGGAAGCAGACACTTTATGAGAACCAAGTTGTTCACTTGGAGCGACCAGTGATGTTAGGGGTGGATTATACCCGGTACTTTACACTACGCTTTAGTGTCACTGATGTAGGCCGTGTCTACTAGGGGGGATTTGCACACCGCGCCTCTTCATTACATGCTCCATCACCCATGCGCCCCAACCAGGGGGGACAATGACAAATGAGCCGCGTGACCAGAGACCGGAGATCCGGCTTTCTCAGCTCAGTCATGGTGCTGGTTGAGCTTGTAAGCTCGGGATGACCGAACTGACGCAGGTACTGCGTCATGTCCTGCCGGTAGAAGATCCAAATGCCCTCGTAGGTCATACAACGGGGGATGATGCAGCCGTGTACCGTATCGCCGACGACCGGGCACTGGTTGTAACCGCAGATTTCTTCACACCCATTGTTGACGACCCCTACGACTTTGGGCGTATCAGTGCAACGAACGCCCTCTCTGACATCTACGCTATGGGAGCACGTCCCTTGTTTGTACTGAATCTCGTAGGGTTCCCCCGCACACTTCTAGGTGACGGAATCCTGGATGAGATCCTGAGAGGCGGAAGTGATGTGACCCGTGCGATAGGCGTACCAACATTGGGTGGTCATTCGATAGATGATAAAGAACCCAAATACGGACTTGTCGCGATTGGTGAAGTCCATCCGGATAGGATGGTGACAAACTCAGGAGCTCAAGTCGGAGATGTGTTAGTTCTCACGAAACCACTTGGGTCAGGCGTGATCGCCACAGCTATAAAGAAGGGCGCTGCTGATGAGGATGTGATCGCCAATGCGGTGCAAGTGATGACCACACTAAACCAGAGTGCAGCAGAGACGATGGTCTCTGCTGGAGTCAAGGCAGCCACAGATATCACAGGTTTCGGATTACTCGGCCACCTCAGAGGCATGATGAACGCATCCGCTACCTCAGCCACTCTACAAGCGGCAAGCATACCCATTCTTCCCGGTGCACGGGAACTCGCAACAGCTGGTCACATCCCCGGAGGCACACTCAGAAATCTTGAAGACCTAGCCCCAGACCTCAACTTCGCTGACTCCATTGACGAGACCAATCGCACACTTATGGTCGACGCCCAGACCTCTGGCGGCCTACTGATGTGCGTACCTCAGGACCGCTTGCCCGCACTTCTCACCAGTTTGAAGCAGGATAACCCTTCAACATCTGTGATCGGAGAGGTCATTCGAGGACAACCCGGGACAATCCGTATCGGATAATTCGGCGTGGTTCGTCAAAAACCCCAGGCCTAAGCCGTAGCAGTTGAAGTTTTTGCTGCCCGCTTCCTCTTAGCTGGTGCCCGTTTTCTCTTCCGCTTCTTCCGTTCCGTGAGGGCAATCTTCACGACGTCATCTAAGGTTGATGCAAGATGGAAGGTTAGTGAACTGCGCAGATCCTCCGGGATATCTTCTAGGTCGGCTTCATTCTCTGTCGGCAAGATGATTTGGTTGATTCCAGCGCGCACCGCCCCCAATACCTTTTCCTTCACTCCCCCGATCGGAAGAACTCGACCAGTCAGGGTTAATTCACCTGTCATCGCTAGATCATTCCGCACTTTCTTACCAGATACAGCAGAAATCAGTGCGGTCGCCATTGTGATCCCGGCAGACGGGCCATCCTTAGGTACCGCCCCGGCGGGCACATGAATATGGACCTCTTTCCCCTGCAATGAGTCTTCTGCTACGCCTAATTCTTTCCAGTGTGCTTTTGCGTAAGAAAGGGCTGCGCGACCTGACTCTTTCATAACATCTCCTAGCTGCCCAGTGAGTACGAAGCTGCCTTCGCCGGGCATGACACTCGCTTCGACAAACATGATGTCGCCACCCATTGGGGTGTAAAACATTCCGGTCGCCACACCAATAGTATCTTCGGCAGCCATTTGCTCCGGATGTACCCTTGGACGACCAAGCAGCTCGCGAACGTCTCCCTCCGTAGCCTGGAGTTCGTCGATCTTACCGGCTGCAATTTGTCTGGCGACCTTACGAGAGAATTTCCCAACCTCACGCTCAAGCTGCCGGACTCCCGCCTCTCGGGTGTATTTCTGAATAATAGCAAGCAGTGCGTCGTCTCCCATTTCCAATTCTTGCTCGTGGAGGCCGTTTTCTTTCAACTGTCGCGGAAGGAGGTAGCGTTTCCCGATCTCAAGCTTCTCGGCCTCTGTATATCCGGAGAAATCCACCCTTTCCATCCTATCGAGAAGCGGGCCGGGTATTCGATCCAGATAGTTCGCGGTAGCGATGAATAGCACTTCAGATAAGTCAAATGGTATACCAAGGTAGTGGTCCACAAACGTTGAATTCTGTGCTGGGTCGAGTACTTCTAGAAGCGCCGAACTCGGATCCCCCTGAAATGAGACGCCCAGTTTATCAACTTCATCAAGCAGAAAGACCGGATTCTTCGTTTTGGCCTGACGCATGCCCTGAACGATTCTCCCCGGCATCGCTCCAACATAGGTCCGATGACCTCTGATATCAGCTTCATCACGTGCACCACCCAAGGAAATTCGAACGTAGCTTCTATCCAGGGACCTCGCGATCGATTGCGCAATTGATGTCTTACCAACACCTGGAGGTCCAACGAAGAGAAGAATCGGACCACGACCGGACAAAGCATCTTCGGATGTTAATTCACCTTCCTCTTCGTCTAACTCCGACCCCGATATTTCCTCGTCAGGGTTAGCCTCTTGGTCTATCTCTTTTTCGCTCATGCGATCAAGCTGAAGCTTACGAACTGCCAAGAACTCTAGAATTCGGTCCTTGATGTCTTCGAGCCCGTAGTGGTCTTCTTCCAGTATTGTTTCGGCCTTTGCTAAATCAATCTTCTCCTCGGTTCGCTCATTCCAGGGTAGTTCTGTGATCCATTCGAGGAATGTTCGGATCACTTGATATTCTGCTGATTGAGGGCTTGTTCGTTCCAGTCTACGTAACTCCCGATTGATCTCTAGCCTCTGATCTTCAGTGAGTTCGAGCTCCTCAATTCTGTCCCGCATCTCTTCTATATCATCGCGTTCCTCTTCGTCTCCAAGCTCCTTTTGAATCGCCTTAAGCTGCTCCCTGAGCAGCATCTCTCTCTGGCGTGCACCTAACTCAGTCTGAACCTGCGCCTGGATCTCCTCCTGTGCATCGATCCTTGCAAGCTCGCGCTCCACTGCGACGAGGCACGCTCGCATTCGATCTTCGTCTGCTAGGGTCTCTAGGAGTTCTTGTTTGTCACCGGTATCAAGTTCAAGGTAGAAAGCAACGAGGTCCGCAAAGGGCCCAGGTTCATCGACTCCCTGAATGAGTTGGTTTAGTGCTTCGGCGGGCACTCCTCTGCGAGTACCTAATTCTGCTGCCCGGTCTCGTAACTCGCGATCTAGAGCCTGAAATGCTGGATCACTCTCGTTTTGAGGTTCCTGTCTATCCATCTCAAGCAATACGGCATGTAGCATTGCCTGTCCCTCATCATGATATGATAGAGCCTGAGCCCTACCCTCACCCTGCACCAGGAGCTGCATCCCTCCGCGCATCCTATGTGTCTGGATAATCCGAACCACCGTTCCTACGCTATAGAGATATTCCGGTAGTGGGTCATCGACGTTGTCTCTCTGCGCTACAGCAAACATGCGACGATCGCCGTCCAACGCTTCCTGGACCGCTTCCACCGTTCCAGGCCGACCGGCTGAGATCGGCACTGCCACACCCGGATACACTACCGTATCTCTTAGTGGAAGTACCGGGAGTGTGAATCGCTCACTCATGACGTCCTCTTCATTTCCGTTCTCATCTGTTGATGCGGACGGCTGTTTTTCAGTCACCTCATTATCTCCGGAATCGATGGTGGGTCGCTGTTCTCGCTGGCCTCTCTACGTCATTGCATGTTTCTTGCCAAAAATTAGAGTCATTTTTGCGCCCAGAACGCAGGAAAACCTGCCATAGTGACAGTTGCACTCGGTTTTACCGTGCCACTTTTTCACTGAAGTAGCGGCGATTAGCTTGACATATTCTTCCTGATCGCGCTACCAACTCCGCATTATCCTAACAACAAGCAGAATAGTTGGGAGATTTTTTATCTTTGACATTGACCTAGCTCAGTCGGAATGCCAATGACGGACTCAGGCTTCCTAATCCCTTTCGAAAATCTCCCCGAAAGATTCATGAAGAGTCTCGAACACCCTTCCCATCCACCCGTGCCAGCAAGTCCAGCGGCAACAATTGTTCTCTTAAGAGACTCACCGTCCAAGATGGAAATCTTACTCTTGAAGCGAGACAGTAGCGCCAGTTTTGTGCCTGGTGCTTATGTGTTCCCGGGTGGGCAGGTTGATCCAACTGACTGGTCAAAGAAAATGCTCACTAATGTCGACGGACTGACAACTGAAACCGCCGCAGCCCGTCTCAACCTTTCAGGGACTAGCCCCCCAGCCATTGCGTATTATCTCGCTGCGTTGCGGGAGGCGTTTGAAGAGACCGGAATTCTTGTAGGTATTGGGCCTAACGTTCAGGCTCCACCTACAGCAGCAGAAAATGTCGAGGTTGAAGCTCTAAGAAATCGCCTAATGGAGGGGTCGGTGTCTTTCAGTGACATCTTAGAAGTCCTGTCTTGTCGTATCGACGGATCCTCTATCGAATACCTCGCGCATTGGATTACACCAGAGCGAGAACCCCGTCGCTTCGACACACGTTTCTTCGCGGCACGCGTTCAAGAACATGCGGAACCAATCTTTGATCCACGGGAGATGACAGAGGCACTCTGGCTCAACCCCAAAGAAGCTTTGTCACGTAACCAGGCCGGAACTCTTCCGATGATCTTTCCTACGATAGACACACTCCAGCGGCTAGCCAATTATAGAACTGTCGGTGATGCTCTCCGAGGAATAGGAAGTGCAACCATTCCAACATTGATGCCCAAGTTGGTTCTTACTGAGGAGGGTGTCCGCTTACAGGTTGGTGAGGAAGAATCTTGAAAAGCTCTTGGCCACCCGGGTGGCGTATAATAGGAAATGTGATTGAGGTATCACCTGATACACTCCAAACAACTAAGGCCGCCAAACAAATGCTCATGCGCTTAGTGTCACTATCAGCATTGATGGTCATAGCGTGCGTACCCTCCGGAAACTCCACTAACTCGACCACTGCACCTGAGTCTGAACTCAAGATCTTGATGTTGGCAACTGCGGTTGAAAGTGCAGACACCGCCCTGATCGCTGATCTTTTTTGGCCGGAAGCAACCTACGATGACTTCGCTAATCAGCTTACCTACCAGGGAATCCCAGAGATTATTGGATATCTAACCAGCGCACATGCGTGGGGCGATGATATCTATATGAACATGGGTCGTGTAAACACTGGCCCTACCATGGCTGTGGGGGAATGGGTTTTTTCTGCTGTCCAGAATCGACCCATAGGTGATCAAGTTCCATTCGTGACGGGTCTCGAGGTCGTATTCAATGGTGCAACCATCATCGAACTGGAGGGTGGTCGTATCGTGCGAGCAGCTGACTACGTCGATACTGCTCCCCTCGCCCTCCAGCTTGGGGGAAGCATTAATTTTCCAACCGATGGGGTCAGTGAACTGGAAAACATTAGACGCTGACCGATAACCCGGCCGATTGACTACATCTGTCGATAAGTTGGGCCACTGCCACCCTCTCGGGGTGTCCATCGTGGGCCAACTACGTCTGTTGCCTTACAGTCAATACAATTGGGGGCATTGATAATCAGCTCTGTCCCATCACGCTCGTATACTCCTGCCGGACACATATGCTCGAGCATCTCTGCCACCTCAGGAGTAATACCCTCACCAACGATTAGATGCTGTGGAATGTCATCACGGGTTTGATTCCCGGACTTATATACCGCATCAGCCTTCGAAAATGTAAGCTCCCCATCAGGCCTGAATTGTTCCTGTATATCTCCAAGCTGACAGATCTTCGCTGCGTCTTCCTCGATTGCAATCTTGCCACTCGGAATGGCCCCTCCGGTCAGCGTCATAAGGCCCGCCCTCAATCCCCCAGAAAACAACCCGTCCTTGAACGCAAGTCTCATATTACGACGCTTCCTCAGATCTCTCATGATTACGCTAGCATCGACTGCGTCTGAGTAACCAGAGAGCGCTGCTTCTGATGTATCACCCAACTTAAGGGCTTCAAAAATTTGCCGGGCAGCCAGGATGCCAGAGTGCATGGCATAGTGGATGCCCTTGAGCGAGGACACCTCAACATACCCGGCAGAGTCTCCCACAATGCACAACCCATCTCCATGACGCCTGGAGGGCACCGAATAATACCCCCCTTCAGGAATTGTCTTCGCACCCCATTCCATCATTTCACCACCCGCAAGATATCGGTGAAAAAGGGGGTGCAGTTTCATTTTTTGAAGCGTTTCATGCACATCAAAGCGCGCATCTGGATAATCAAGGCCTACAACAAGACCAAGCGCGACGAGATCATCCTCCAGGGGATACATGAAGCTGCCCCCGAACGTTTTGTTAGATAACGGCCATCCCATCGTATGTACCACGCGATCGAGTGGTGTTGTGACCTTCCACAGTTCCTTCACACCAAGTGCGAAAATCTGTGGGTTCTCCGATGTGATACCCTGCCACTTGAGCCAAGCCTGCGAGAGCGGGCCCCGTGTTCCCTCTGCCAGAACCGTAACTTTTGCACTCAGATCCATGGCGGGCATTGCTTCAGGGCCACCAGGCTTCCCATCGCGCCCCAATCCAGCAGGTGTGGTGCGAACCCCAACAACCCTGCCTTCATCTGTGAGTAGCGAGTCAACCGGGAACCCTGGAAATATGTTGACACCATACTCCTCAGCCTTAGCTCCAAGCCAACGAACAATCTCACAGATGGACGCTAGATAGTTCCCATGGTTCTTCATCGTGGGTGGTACTGGAACCCGGATAGAAGCTGATTGTGTAAGTACATATACAGACTCTTTACCAACGGGCTGGCGAAGCGGAAAGTCATCGATCGAGAGCTCAGGAAACAGTTCATGAAAAGCACTCGGATTCACAACTGCGCCAGAAAGATTGTGCTCGCCAAGCTGACCCGCCTTCTCCAGTACACCTATCTCGAGCTCGCCGAGTGTACCACCAGCTTCACGATCACGTTGAACGAGCCGAGCCAGCTCTATCGCCCCTGCAAGACCAGCTGGTCCTCCACCAACAAAAACCACATCCATCGGTACCGCCTCCGCGTCCGGTGGTTCAGCGACTAAAAAGCGCTCGCTCGGGAGGGCCGGCTGCACGTCAATTAATTTGATGGAAGGGCTTACATGGTCAGGGTCTATCGGCATCTTCACTCCAGTATTACAGGGTGCAGTGAATAAAAACGAATCACCCGGACCTGGGCGTCCAGATGCGTGTACCATGTCAACCTTATAAGATCGCCAACTTGCGCACCGTGCTCTACCCTAGCTGCGGGTCGCTAGCCAATCCATCAAATACAGACCGCGAAGGTCAGGAGTTCTAGAAGGATGAGTGAGCAACGCCCGTCCACAGTTGGTGAGCTGAAGTCTGAAGGTTACAAAACACGCTCAGTTAAGCAGGAGATGCGTGACAATCTACTCGAGAAACTAGAGAACAACGAAACACTGTTCCCAGGAATAAGAGGGTATGCGGATACCGTCATTCCCAGAATCGTGAATGCTATTCTCGCACAGCACGATTTTATTCTCCTTGGACTCCGTGGTCAGGCGAAAAGCCGTATTCTACGTGAACTCGTGTCGCTTTTGGATGAAAAAGTGCCCGTCTTGGCTGGAAGTGAGACCAATGATGATCCACTTGCTCCAATTTCAAAGTATGGCCGCCAACTTATCGAGCAGGATGGTGACAAATCGCCAGTGGCGTGGGTCCAACGGGACAGCAGATATGTAGAGAAGCTCGCCACGCCCGATGTGACAATCGCTGACATGCTAGGTGATGTCGATCCAATCAAAGCTGCACGCGGTGGACACATCCTCGCAGATGAGATGACGATCCACTACGGTCTACTACCACGGGCCAACCGGGGAATTTTTGCAATCAACGAACTTCCTGATCTCGCTGGAAAAATTCAGGTTGGGCTCTTTAATCTGCTAGAAGAGGGCGATATCCAAGTTAAAGGGTACCCAATTCGGATGCCCCTAGATGTGCTCATGGTCTTCACTGCAAACCCAGAGGATTATACAGCCCGCGGTAAAATCATCACTCCATTGAAGGATCGGATCGGTGCGGAGATCCTCACGCATTACCCAGACGAGATTGAAACTGGCATCGATATTACTCGCCAAGAAGCTTGGGTAGCTCGCGACGGTATGTGCGTCGAAATCCCTGATTTTGTTGAAGAAACTGTCGAGAGGATCGCGTTTCTGGCTCGTGATGACCGCCGCATTGATCAGCGCTCGGGTGTCAGCCAGCGCATGCCAATAACAATTATGGAGACAATCGTATCAAACGCGGAGCGCCGTGCACTGCGGCACGGTGAGGATATAACAGTTCCTCGTATCGCTGACTTATACGCTGCTCTTCCTGCAATCACTGGAAAGATGGAACTCGAGTACGAGGGCGAACTCCATGGGGCTGATAAGATCGCCCGTGAACTCATTCAACAAAGTTCCTCCCTCACTTTTGATATCAGAGCGGGCGGTGCTGATGTAGAAGAGATCATAGAGTATTTCGAGACAGGGGGTGCCCTGCAGGTGGGTGAAGACGCTTCCGCATCAGCCTGTGTGCAAGGATATGAAACTGTTCCTGGCCTAATCGAATTAATTGAGAATGTAGGATTGGCTAAGGTGTCCGCTGGGAGTGGTGTCAGGTCAGCTGCCTGTGAACTCGTGCTCGAAGCACTTGTGTCACAAAAGCGTATCGCTAGAAGCTCGGCCGGATATACTCGTACACCCTACCAGAACCCGAAAACTGAAGAGGACTATCAAGGCTTTGACGATCCAGGGGACGTAACTATCTAATTCCACTGGGATTGGTTGAGCGTGCCTCTGAGCTGACTGGAGTAGCCCTGCACGCGGCTAGTGCATTCAGAACTTTGTGCTGAGCAACTGGGATCGGCAAATCTATTTGTTCACCTGGTATCATCCACACATTTCCCTCTCCAGTAAGTGGTGTGGCCACAGGCACAACCCAGGGTCGGTATCTAGCCTGGATATGCGTGAAGCGGTGCTGAACTTCTGCCAAAGCTGAAGCATGCCCCACTACCTCAGCCCCAAGCGACCTCGCGACCTCAATCGCCCTATCTCTATATGTAGCTGCACAATCCAAGGGCCTGGCCAGTTCCTGTTCAGGGAAAGCCCACATGCCGGCGAGAAGCCCTTTACGGGGACGTCGCACCAGCATGACCTCTCCTTCTTCCGTCTGGAGTACGATCAGTAAAAAAGCGGTTTCCCGTGCAGGCGCTTTCCGGATTCCAGCAGGAGACAGGGCCTGTGTACCCTGCTCGTGAGCGGTGCACCAGCGCTGTACCGGACAGTCCTCACATCGCGGACTCCTTGGTGTACAGATCGTTGAGCCCAGGTCCATCAAAGCCTGGTTCCAGTCGCCTGGACGATCCTTATCGACCAGATCGGCTGCAGTGCGATTCAGCCAGCGAACCCCAGGCTCACGCTTATCAAAGAGTCGAGCTAGAACACGTCGTACATTACCGTCCACGGCAGGAACGATCCTGCCAAACCCAATACTGGCAACGGCCCCTGCTGTGTACTGCCCCACTCCTGGAAGTTGCCTAAGATCCCTATAAGAAGTCGGGAAGCAGCCACCCAGGACATCTCGAATATGCTTTGCAGCTCGATGCAGATTCCTCGCACGCCTATAGTAACCCAATCCCTCCCAAGCCTTGAGCACCTCCGTGGAGTCAGCTGAAGCAAGTGTCCCTAGGTTTGGGAACTGTTTGAGCCAAGATTCATAATACCGGAGTACTGTCTCCACTCTCGTCTGTTGCAGCATGATTTCCGAGACCAAAATGCGATACGGATCCGTCTCTCCACGCCAAGGAAGGTCTCGGCGAAAACGATCATAGTATTGAAGGACAGACCTACGGAAATCACCCGACTGGTTAGGTGATAGTCCGGACAAGCTGGTATCTGAAGGCTGCTTCATGGCGGCAAAGTATCTCTAGCCCTAGCAT
>Ga0066366_10000177_pt1 | contig 14812 bp, 15 predicted proteins | sample Knorr_S7_td_250__FD_77334 | JGI IMG/M metagenome (GOLD analysis project Ga0066366, IMG submission 77334) | Marine microbial communities from Southern Atlantic Ocean transect - Knorr_S7_td_250_ad_252m_LV_B | ecosystem: Environmental > Aquatic > Marine > Oceanic | place: Atlantic Ocean...
ACTTTATCTTTGTATATTCCATCTCCTGCCCAATAGAAATGAACATCAGGCAATTTTTCTAAAATCTCCGGTAAGATCGCTAACTCTTTTGTTTTACCCCAAATATTCGCACCTTGCAAAAGTCCAACACAAGGATGTTTCAATTCCATGCCTTTTTCGCGGAACCACTCACTAGAATCTCGACCATCTGCGTGAAATAATCTAATATTTTTTTTCGGATATTTTGCTAAAACAATACTTTCTAAATATTTGGAAATCGGTAAAATAATATGAGCTTTTGAAAAAATCTCCTCAGCGATTTTTTGATGTTTATCAAATGACATTTTTTTAACAAAGTTTTCTGAAATTTCCTCCTTGACATATGATGATTCCTCCCAATAATTACCCCGAAGTAGTATCAATAATGGAATCTGTTCTTTTATTATTATTTGACCAAACTTAGATAATCTATCTAGTAATACTGCATTAGGTTTGAAATTTTTTAAAAGCTCTTTTATTTTTTTATTTTTTTGAGATTTTTTTAAAAGATTGATTTCTGTTGACTTGTCAATATACTCTAAATCATTAACTACCATACATTTAACATGAAGTTTTTCTAATTCTGATGCAAATTTCTTTAAATGAGCTATTCTTGTTTTTTCTCCTACAATTAAAAGATTAAAAATACTGGTAGCAGAATTTGACATAGTAATTTCAATTTAACTAATATAGCCTAATTTTTTTAATTCTTCTTCTATCTCTTTTTCTTTGTTTTTCAAATTATACATTTCTTGCAATTCAAATATTTGTTGCATTGTAGACATTTCTTCGTCAAATTCTGAAATACTTTCAGCCTTTATCATTTTTTGTAACAATTCTTTCATTGCCATATGTGCTGTACGTAATGTTTGATTTGCATAAATCACCATTTTAATATTGTGAGATACAAGTTCAGAAATTTTAACCGTATCATATGTTGTTGGAACAACTACCAATGGAGTAGTACCCTTCCATAATTCTGTAAATTCGAATATCTCGTCTGGTGTTTTTTGTTTTGAATGAATTAGAATTGCATCAGCCCCTGCATTTTCGTACGCTGTAGCTCTTGTTAATGCTTCATCCATACCCGCTCCTGAAATCAACGCTTCAACTCTGGCCATAATGAGAAAATCTTTATCAATTCTCGCTTCTTTTGCAGCCAAAATTTTTGCAACAAATTCCCGCTGTGAAATTAAATCGTTACTTCCATTTTCTAATATACTATTTTGCTTGGGAAACATTTTGTCCTCAATACAAATTGATGAAATTCCAGCATTTTCATATTTTTTTACCATGTGGATAACATTACTTGGTCCACCATAACCTGTATCACAATCTGCAATTATTGGAATTTCACATGCAGAAGACATGCTTGATGCCGCATCAAAAAATTCAGTCATTGTCAAAATACTAGCATCTGGTAAAGCATGAGTCGCAGAAATTGCGAAACTACCAGACCAAATGGCATCAAAACCACTATTTTCTACTAGTTTGGCAGACATTACATCGAAAGCCCCACCAACCTTGATGATTGAATTTCCTTCTAATTTCTTACGTAGAATTTCACTTTTTGGCATAATTTATTATCATCAATCAAGTTAGGTATTAAAAACATTCCACAAAAATATATCAGATATTTTCAATAAGATAGATTGTTGAATTAATATTAAAAGATAAAAAATAGACGGATTTTATATGATCATAATATGAAACCAAATGTTCTTTTTGTTGTGGTAGATGGTTTACGGGGTGATCAGTGTTATGGTACAGATAAGGAGTCAAACACTCCATTTTTAGATTCCTTAATCAACGAAGGAGTTTATTTTAATAACACATTTTCGTCTGCTGATGGAACCACAATATCTTTGAATTGTTTGTTCAATTCTAAATTCCAATTTGAGACAGGTATTAGAGCACAAAAAATAATTCTGACAGAAAATAACCACCTGCAAATCTTAAAAAATTCGAATTATTACATCGCAGGATTGATTCCAAGATTGACATCACTTCTGCCAATAGCAGATTTTCTACAAAATGATGATCACTTGTATGAACCAGGTCCTCCTCCAGAAACTCTTTCTACTGGAATGACAGAAAAAATTTTATCGTTATTAAATTCTCTTCAAGATAAAACACCATGGTTTTGTTATATTCATTTATTTGATTTGCATCCGTTACGTGAGGGTCGTGAACCAATACAGATTGATCAATTTAAATCAAAAAAATTTGGAAATAGTACTTATGCAAAAACAATATCTTCGATAGATTTTTGGTTGATGAAGATTTCTAAAAAAATTGATTTTAATAACACAGTCTTTGTTTTGACTTCAGATCATGGAGAAAGAATTCCTTTTGATGAAAAATTTTCATTCCAGTTAGAACCCGAACTCAGAAACATTTCTAGCGTAGGAAAGAAGGTTTTACCGAAATCAGCACACCAAACTGGGGGTAAAATTATGGGAAAAATCAAAAATACTGTAGGAAAAATCAAAACTGATTATTCAGGCAAAGCATTAACACCATACCAAAAACGTTCTAGAGATCCATATTTTACATTATCATTGTATGATGAATTATTACACATTCCATTTTTCATAAAAGGAAAACAATTGCCTTCTAGAAATATTTCAAACCAGGTTTCAAATTTAGATATTTTTCCGACTATTTTTGAAGTGTTAGGTATTCCGTATAAACATTATAAATTTGGAAGGAGTTTATGCCCATTAATTTACAAGCAGAAGTTTATTGATGAAGATATTTTTCTGCACACCATCCCCTATGAAAAGGAATCAGAATCGGATGCAATTGGAATTAGAACAGGTAAATACAAATATTTTAGAAATTCGAGAGAATTGAAAAAAAATGTTCATCTATACGATCTAGAAAACGACCCATATGAAAATAACAATATTGCAAAAGACAATCTGGTTATAATAGAGAAAATGGAGAATTTAATTAACAATATGAAGATGGACACAATCAAAATGGATGACACGATTACAGAAGAGGAAGAAAAACAGATTTCAGAAGAATTAAAAAAACTGGGCTATATGTAATCTAAAATTAAGTATCTTTTATCCAAGTTCTTATCATTTGTCTTTTCTTATCAATATCTTCAAAATCTTCAAAAGCTGTTCTACCGTGCAGAACTCTACCATTATTTAAAAAAATCATATCGCCTTGCTTTAATTCATAACTCACAGCTAAATTTTCATCATGAATTATTTTATCAAGGCAATCTAATGCTCCGTTTTGCTCTTTTGATAGGGGCATGTTTTGTATCTTATGACCATCATTGATGTAATCTCTCAAATATCTTAATTTAAGATGATTATTGTCGTATGTAAAAATTGGTTCGAAAACAGTCGGTGATTCATCTGATCTGTATTCTCCTCGTTTATCAAAATGAAATTGATCATATAATATTTTTAAGAAATGTTTGTGTTCTTTTAAAATTTCATTATGAATACTATATGCACTGACAAATTTACTTTCTCCACCTTTTTTTGCTGGGTTAACACAACACAATCCTACGAAATCAGGAACTTTGTTCCATTGAGGACTATCTGTGTGAAATGAGCCACCCTCCTTTGTTTGATGATATCTACCACCTGACATCATTGATTTACCTTCATCCTTTATCACAACAAATTTTTCATTTTTGATATTCTGTACATAAAGAGTGCCTAATGCTTTGCAGATTTTATTGTAAATTCCTATTGTTTCTTCTCTAGAAAAATCTGAAAAACATTTCCCATCTATCACGAAGAAGCCAATGCCACCTATCAAGAATTTATTTTTAAAACCTAAAATCTCTTTTTGAAGAATAGGGAATGTTTCCTCTAAATTAGTAATAAGCTGATGATTATCCCTCAATTCATTACTTGCATTGTCAGAAATTTGTACAGAAAAATTTTCAATAGTATTGCCTGAATGTTTATCCCAGGCCAGATCTTTTTCTGAAATTATTTTTTGTAGCATATTCATCACAAAATTTCATTCTGTAATTTATTTAATTCTTTTAATAACACCCCTTCTATTTTTAATCCACTTCCTGCGATATTTTTTAATTCATTTGGATCATTTTCTAAATTATAGAGTTCTTTTGAATTATTATATTCATTTAAAATAAATTTCCATTTAGATGTTCTAACACTTTTTGTATTTGGTTTTTTAGGTGGAGTATTTTCATTTAAGGGATTAGCAGTTTCAGTATAAGCAATTTTTTCATCAAATGGCTTCCCACTCATTAATGGAATCAATGAAACGCCGTCTAATGGCTTGAAATTATCATCTAATTTTATGTTCAATTGTTCTAAAATTGTGGGCATAAAGTCAACATGTCTAATTTGCATTGGAATTTCCTTTTCTTTGAATTTGGATGATAGGAAATACGAAAAAGTTTTGATTGTATAATCATAACAGTATGCACCATATGCACGCTCACCAATTTTTTCACCAATACTGACACCATGATCAGAAAAAACAACAATGATCGAATCTTTCCATAAATCTAACTCGGAAATTTTTTTAGTGATATTATCTAAATAACTTTCTGCTAAATTGAACAATGAATTATATCTTTTTTCATTTTCTTTTTTATTATCAAAATATTCATCACTGAAATTATTATATGCCTTTAAAACTTTATCACGAATACCGTCATGTATACTACTAAAATGTAAATATAAGAAAAAATTTTGTTTTTTTTCATCAAGCATTTCTAGAATTTTTGAATGTCTTTGTGTTAAATCGACCAATGATTCATCAAAAACTTGATATTCATCAAAACCAATTTTAGGTAAGACTATTGATGAATGAACGTCAGCGTATGTAAAAAATCCATTTTCCTGTAAATATTCAGTTAGTGTTTTAAATTCAGATTTTTTAAATTTTAATGAATGCCAATAACTAAAACATCCGTTTCTGTTTCCATATGAACCGCTAATTACTGCATGTATAGCGGAGTTTGTGTACGGCGCATAAGTAATAGTTTGAGGAAAAAAAATACCCTTGGAAAGCATTGAATTAAAGATCTTTGAAGACTGTGCATGATCTAATCTACCACCATCAATACAAATTAGTATAACATTTTTTCTCACCATAACTTTAACCTACAAATTTCTTTTTAGCAATTTCAAGATCTTCTTCTGTATCAATTTCGCACCACTCGCCAGTAATTGGAATTGCATCTATCCTGATTTTATTTTCTATTAATTCTTGTAAAATATCAACAAGTTTAGCCTTTTCAAGTGATACGGCATCATGAAACCTACCTTTGTGAACACTTTGAATTTTTTCATAACACTCTACTAATTGTTTAGATCCATTTTTTGATAATTTCATTAATCCTATAAATTCTCCAATTTCAAATTTTTTATCCACCTCGGTCATGGTTTTGAATATTCGTGACACATTTCCTTGTTCAAATCTAACCTTATCTGCCTCATCAAATGAACCGTCTGGTTTTGATGTATATGTTCTTGCCCAATTCATATCCACTGCTATTGAAATATCTGATTTTGATTCTAAAATTTTTGCTATAACCACATTTTCAAATATTATATCTCCAAATAATATGATTAGATCATCATTAATTTCTTTTTTTGCACTAATCAGACTACCTAATTGATCATGCTCTAGAAAATTTTTATCGCGTACATATCTAATTTTTTCAAAATTAAATTTTTCATGATGTGGACCCGTGATTATTATAATATCCAAAATACCATTTTTTTTTAAAATTGATATTTGTCTTTCAATAATTGATTTTCCATTTACCATTACTAATGGTTTAGGAATATTTTGGGTTAAGTTACCCATCCTTGAACCCTCGCCTGCCGCAATGACTATAGCTTTCATATCTTAAGATTGCATAAAACGTTCTTTGATCTCTGTAGGTTCGTGATTGATCCTAGCACTTTTTTCACCATTGCTTCGTTGAATTTTTACTACAATCATTATCGGTCCCTTCAATTTTTTTATTTTTCTAAGAATTTTTTCAAAACCATTTTTAGTTTTTACCGTGAATGTATGGTTATAATTACATGCTTTTGCAATTTTTTCAATACTGACAAAATTAGTGTTTGTTGGTTGACTTCCGGTCGATTCATGGACGGAATTATCAAAAACCATATGGATTAAGTTTTTTGGTTTTAATGATCCTATTGTTGTTAATGAACCTAAATTCATGAGAATATTACCGTCTCCATCAAAAACAAAGATTTTCTTTTTTGGTGTTTTTAACGCTACACCTAATCCAATTGATGATGCAAGACCCATAGAGCCTATCATATAGAAATTTGTGTTCCTATCTTTTGCATTGAAAAGATCTCTACTTATAAAACCATTAGCAGCGATTATTGGTTGTTCTTTAATCTCGTCTAGACAGAGTTCTATTGCTTCTTTCCTAATCAACAAACTCCCTCGGTATAATTAATGCACATGAATTCCCTTTTTGGGTTTGATTGATAGCCCATGTACAAACGGTTTTCCAATTATTTTTATTTAGAATTTTTTTATCTAATTCTAGATCTTTCAGTAGTTTTGGTTGAATTTTACCTATTTTTTTATGTTCAGGCGCATCGTTTTTTTGAAAACCTCTCCAACCTATTAAAAAAACTACTGGAAATTCATATAATTGAACTAATGATGTGATTGTACTTAGAGAATTTGCAAATCCAGCATTTTGCATAAATACTAGTGTTGGACTGTTTGCCAACAACATTCCAGTTGCAATCCCTATTGCTTCCTCTTCCCTGGTTGCAATAATTATTTTTTTTCTTTTTGTAGCTTCTTCAATAAAATTTTTTAAAGTTGAATCTGGAACTCCAATAAAATTTTTAATTCCACGTCGTATCAAAAAGTCGCACATTTGTTTTTGAAAATCTTGCACCAATTAATATGACCTATATTGACTAGGATTAATGTTAAGTATTAAAAACATTACACATAATTAATCTCAAAATGTTTTCAATCAAACAACCAAATCATATAGTAATTGGAAATGGTTCTGCACATAATTTTCAATATCCAAAGAATTCATTATTAATTACTTCAAAGGGCGCAAAATCTAGAGGGTGGATAGAATACCTTGATTTAGATAAAAATGTGACAATTTATGATCAAGTTGAAAATAATCCATCGATGGATACAGTAAAAAAAATACTTGAAGAATTTTCTAATTCAAATTTTTCGTGTATAATTGGATTAGGTGGAGGTAGTTGTTTGGATGTTGCTAAGTACTTAGGTTATGAATTAAAGAAAAATAAAATTCTAATCCCAACAACATTTGGAAGTGGAAGTGAGGTAACTAGAATTTCTGTCTTGAAGATAAATGGAAAGAAAAAAAGTTTTCATAACGATGATTTGATAGCAAACGTTGCAATTGAAGACGTATATTTTTTAAAAAACACTCCAAGGGAGATCTTTAATAATTCAGTAATTGACTCGTGTGCACAAGCTACAGAAGCGTATGATAGTAAAAATTCAAATCCATATACGAAATTTTTATGTAAACTAGCATTTGAAAAGCTTGAATTTGGGATTTTGCATACTAATTCAGAATCTATTGTTTTAGGATCATTATATTGTGGATTAGGTTTTGGTAATGCATCAACCACGCTAGGGCACGCACTATCGTATGTCTACTCAAATGAGGGATATTCGCATGGGCATGCATTGGCATTTACTACACCAATTGCTCATAAATTTAATAATTCAATTTTTTATAAACGATTCAAAAATATTGTAAAAAAACTAAAATTTGAAAAAATTTCCTTGAAATTAGAATTAGAACAAGCAAGTGAAATAATTTTAAAAGACAAAAAACATTTGGACAATAATCCAAAATCGGTTACAAAAAAAGATATAATGAAATTGTTGAATGATTTAAAATAACTGTATATAGAATATATTAAAAAAATATTAGATAACTAATTTTTCGTTTGAATTGAAAAAATCATTTTTGGTATTGAGTGGTTCTTTTTTCATCATCACTAAATGCTACTCCTACAGTTCTCAAAACTGAAATATTATTATTTTCACAGTAATTAATTAATTTCTTTATGTATTCTTGAAAACTATTTTTATTTTCATTATTACGTATGATTGAAGAGAACAAGTCATCATGATCTAGCATAACAATTTTCTTTTCAGTTTTTAATGAATCACAAATTTCTTTAATATTTAATATAGCAATTGGGCTTTCTATTTTTGGCACCAAGTTGATATGGTCAGGTAATTTATCTTGGAACGGTACTAAATCATTTTTATTTTCAACATTTGATACCGCGAGGTATTTGATATGGGGATTTCTGTTAATAATTGGAATTATATCTTCAAACGAATACGCATTATTGGGCGGTTTAATTCTTCCAACCGGTAAGTCAATAAAAAATTCTGATTCTTTATTCTCTGCTAATTTATCTTCTAATTCTTCTAAGCTATTACACCAGGCTAAATTTATGCGAAGAACGGTATCTTTTGGTATTTTTAAATCGTATTTTCCTATGTTTTGCGATATTAGGAGCATATGAACGATCCATTATTTTTTATTTTATAAAACATTCTACTCACTAGAGAAGGTTTATTCTCTAGATTTGAAGTATTTGTTCAAAAATTCAATGTAAGATGTTGATTTGATAATAGTGAAGTTGATATATTCTTACAAAATTTTTACAAACATGGGTAGAAATAATCTTAGTTTTCGTGGCTGGTACTATTTTAGGACAGGCTGGACAACGTATTTTGCATTTATTTTGGCTGCAATTAACACACTAACTGTAACTTATTTCCTTGCAATAGAAAACTATCCTAGTTTAAAATCAGTTTTTCCTTCTTTTGAACAATACGTTGTGATTATAATTTCGATTGGTGTACCATTACTGATCTTTGTTGGTTATATTCATTTCAAAAGAACACAGGCCTTTAAATCTGAAGTTGATGTGTTGATTGAAAGTAATCCATACCAGCGACGAAATACTGTTAACGGTGAAATTAATCTAAGATTGAATCTAAAATTATTGGACATGTTACTAAAAGTGTCAAAAAAAGAATCATTAGGAGAAAGTGATTTGAAAGATATTGAAGATCTGCACAGTAAAATGCTATCTTTTTCAAAATCACGTAGCTTTACAAACGATGCAGATTTAGATTATCTTAAAAAAGAGATTAAAAAATTATAGAATACTTACTAGTAAATTGATTTTGAATTCTAATACAAAACCTACCCAACGTGATAGGCTAAAATTATTTGTAGTAAAGAATCCACGAATCAATCCATACAGATTTTCTTTTGAAAATTTGTATAGACAATTTACTGGTAAATTTAGGGTCTTACCAAATTTTATCATTATTGGTGCAGGCCGTGCTGGAACCACCGCGTTGTATAGTTATTTGATCCAACATCCAGATATTTTTCCGGCTTATACCGAAAAAAACGATCCGGTTGGGGATCTACATTTTTTTGAACATATGATTAGCAACAATGTTGATTGGTATAAATCACATTTTCCAACGTGCTTTACTAGATCTTGTCATGAAAGAAAAAATTCGTTCATTACGGGCGAGTTCACTTCAACCTACATGTATCATCCTGATGTACCTAAGAGAATTTTTAATTTATTACCAAAAATAAAATTGATCGTTATTTTACGAAATCCGATTGATAAAGCATATTCAACATATCAACAGCAATTTCAATTTGAAGAATATACCACTTCGTTTGAGGATACAATAGATGCTGAATTGAGAAGAATGAATCTATGCAAAGATGTTCCATCACTAAATAGCGCTAACCCTGATTTTGAAAATTACGTGGCACATAATATAATTAGACATGGTATTTATGCGGATTATTTAGAAACATGGTTAGAGATTTTCGACAGAAAACAGATTTTAATTCTAAATTCTGAAGATCTTAAAAATTCAACAAAAGAAACTCTACATTCCACCTTTGATTTCCTTAACGCTTCCGAGCATTATATAGGAAACACTTCACAAGTAAATGTTGGAAAATATCCCCCAATAGATAAAATTACTAGGAAAAAACTAATTGAATTTTTTAAACCACATAATCAGAGATTAAACAAATTACTAGATACTAAATTTGATTGGGATAGATAATTTGAATAAAAATAACTCTAGAATAATATGGGAAAACCATAACGGTCGAAAAAAATTGTATACTGTACCATCAGAGTTTAAAAATCAGTATAGAGATTGGAGTCCTTTTGACAGTAAATTAAGTGCGGCATTATTCAATGGTTTAGAAATCTTTCCGTTCAAGCCAGACTCAAAAATTTTTTATTCTGATGATTCATTAGATACAACTCTGAATCATCTTTTTGATATCATCGGTCCTGTAGGAATGATCTATGTTCAAAAAAGTAGTATTAAAATTAAAAATTCAAAAAATGTTGTGATGATTGATAATGAAAAAAATAATACCGTTGATAAACATAATGGGAAAAAACAATTCGATGTTATTTACTTCGATATAACCAATACCCAAAACCTAGAAGCAGAATTACTAAATCAAAAAACTAATTTAAAAAATCAAGGTTTTATCATAATAATTTTTTACAGTGTTTCAAAAACAAATGATTCCTCTTTTAAAAATCAAATAAATAATATCATAAATCATTCTGCATTATCTCTCCAATTAATTCAAGAAGTCAATTTAGCAGGTTTTTTTAAAAATAGTATGATGGTTGTGTTACAAAAAACGGAAAAATCTTTTAGTGTTATTTGAGATAAATTCTCCAAATCACTAAATAAGTAGTGAAAATCAAATAATTTATGAATGACCTTAAAGATGAAAAATTACTCGTTATAGCTCCACACAGTGATGATGAAGTTTTAGGATGTGGTGGGTTGATCTCAAAAATCAAAAATGACGGTGGAAAAGTATATGTTTTAATTTTTAATTTGGGTTTTGAAAAGAACGACACGAAGGATTCTCAGGAAAAAAGAAAAAAAGAAGTTCAGGATGCCATGCATGCTCTAAATGTCGATGATTTTCACCTTGTTCATGATAAATCTGATAATAATAGAGATCTTGACGCAAAACCTTTACACTCGTTAATAGAAATTATTGAAAGTACAAGTAATGTTTCTTTGGAGAAAGTTTCTCCAACTATAGTTGCAATTCCTACAATATTTTCTCATCATCAGGATCATGTTCATCTCCATCATGCATGTATTGCTGCCTTACGACCAATCAGTACGCCTGTATCTAACATAGTATTATCATATGAAGCTCCTGAACATAGCCGTTGGTCAGCCTCCGGAATTTTTGAACCAAATCTTTTTGTTGAAATTGATGATGTGATAGATAAAAAAATTGAAGCATTTTTGAAATATGATTCACAAGTAAGACCTGGTGGTCGGGATGCTGATAGTATTAGAAGCCAAGCCAAATATAGGGGTCAAGAAGTTGGCAAAAATCTCTGTGAAGCCTTTTTTGTACATCGATTTATTTTATAAGTTAATATTTAATATTTTTAGTTTTAAAACAAATGAAAATCGTACAATGGGTCGATCCTTATACTAATGAATCGTTAACGGAAACCGAAAAAAAATTATCCAGTAAAAATTCAGAATATCCAATAATTGACGGTATTCCAAAGTTTGTTAAAGAAAATCCTAGTGAACCACAATATGATATTGAAAAATGTTTTTCTTATCAATGGACTAAAAGTGAATTTGGCCAACCTGAAAAATTCTCTAATAATGATATAAAAAATGATGTTATTGAGACAATGGATCTTACCGATGAGGATTTATCTTTATTTGAAAATAAAATTGTCTTAGATGTTGGTGTTGGAAGTGGTGCGTCTTCTAGATTATGGGCACCAAAAGCAAAAGAATTTCATGGTGTGGATATTGGAAATGGAGTTTATAGAGCAAAAAAAACACTCGGTGATTCTGTAAAAAATCCAATTATTTCTCACAGTGATCTTCACCATCTGCCTTATTCTGATGAATCGTTTGATGTGATAGTTAGTAATGGTGTTTTACATCATACCCCAAGTACAAAAAATGCTCTCAAAAGTATTTATCCAAAACTCAAAAAAGGTGGTCTTGTTATTTTCTACATCTACAAAGTTAAAGCACCATTACGTGAGTTTTCCGATGATTACGTTCGAAACTTACTTTCTAATTTATCACCAGAAGAGGCATTCGAAAAGACAAAATCTATAACCAAATTGGCAGAATCATTACACAACCAACAAATCAAAGTTACAATACCTGAAGATGTTCCTTTATTAGGATTGAAAAAGGGCGAATATGACCTACAACGATTTATCTATCAAAATATCTTCAAATTATTTTGGAAAAAATCTATGGGATTTTATGAATCAAATATGGAGAATTTTGATTGGTATTATCCAAAATATTCATGGCGCCATACAGAACAGGAAATTAAAGATTGGTGTACTGAATTTAATCTTACTCCTAAACTAATTAAGGAAAATTATTCAGGTTTTACATGTCATGCACTACGAGAATAATTCTTTATTTTTCTAAAATAAAGTCGGTTTGAAATTAAAAAACTAAGCATTCGTAGCTTTACTGTAATTCCGGAAGACTTTCTATTGATTGATGAATTTTCTTTTATCATTTTTTCAAATAATGAATCCCACCATTCACCTGCTTTTTTTGGATCTGAAATATTTTGTACAAAATTATATTCCTTTTTGAAAATATTTTGCCTGAATTGGTCAGAAACAACAAAATTATCGATTACCTCTGCAATATCTTTTGGGTCATTGGTATTTGGAATAAAGGGAGATTCCATTTCTTTACCATCCACACATATCTTGATTTTTTTATCGGTGAAGCTTATGACAGGTTTTTTACACATTATTGCTTCTAATTCAACATACTCAAAACTTCCAATTCTGAGATTACCAATCACCGCATCACACGAGTGATAATAACCAGGAATGTCTTTCCTTTTAATCATAGGTATTAATTTGACTTGTGAAGGTAAATTCTCCCTTAATCGTAAGGAGGTACTATTTTCTTCATCAGTTCCAGTGTCTCTCCAATCAACCTGTAAAATCTGAAAGTCTGATTTACAAAATTGCAACGCCTTCCATAAAATATCTGTGCCCTTTGGAATTCCCATTCTCTGTGGACAAAAAAATGTAAATTTTTCATTCTTTTTTAGATGCAATTCTGAATTATCATTAAAAAGTGTCAAATCAATTGGTTTCAAATCCATTTTGATGTTATTACCTGAAAATTTTTTGAGATGTTCAAAAACCCATGTTGGAGCAATGTGTGCAATTGCAAAATCAAAAGTTTTCTTGTAAAATCTTCTCTCAAAAAAATTTAGCCTATGAAGTGGCTCGTTATACCAAGATTCCTTGGAATTTTTAATGAATCTTGGGGCATCAATATCTCGTCCTACATAGTAAGAAACATAATTTAGATCTGCTAAATATGCAATTCTTTCACCAGTCCCCATTACTACTGCTAAATCAAAATTCTCTTTGATTTGATTAATTTTTTTTACTTGATCAGATACTTTATAATTTTCAAATAATTCATAATTCTCATCATAGGTGTATATTCCTGCCCCATCTTTTGGAAAATTGATTATGTGAATTTTTGAATTTTTAACATATTTGCTAATTGTTTTGAAATAATTGCCCACATCAGCGATGACCAGAATATTAAATACCAAAATTCATCACTCAAAAAAATTCTTGATCTTTTTACATACATACTTGACATCATTTTCCTTCAATGTTACTGAAGAAGGAAGCCATATTCCTCTGTCTGAAATTTTAGACGTTATTTCAAATTTGATGTCTTTATTCTTGTAGGGCGATAATCTGTGTATAGGTGGATAAAATATTCTTGTTTCAATATGATTTTTTTCAAGGTGTTTTATTAGAGCATCTCTTTTTTTCTTTGAATCTACCAAGATATCAATCATCCATGGCGTGGTTCTACTAAGATCTGTTTTGATGAATTTAACAGATGAAAGTTTGGATAGCGATTCTTCATATATTCTAAACATTTTCTTCTTGACAATCATTCTTTTTTTCAGTTTTTTCATTTGAGCTACTCCAATTGCGGCCTGAAATTCTGTGAATTTGAAATTATATCCTATTGTAGGGTGTTCAAAAGCCATACGCATATTTTGTTTTGTACCAGATTTTCGGCCAAAATCTTTCACAGCTTTACATTTTTCATATAATTTCTTATCATTAGTTACAATCATTCCTCCCTGCCCTGTTGTGATTATTTTTGGCGTACTAAAAGAAAAAATTCCAATGTCACTCATGGTGCCCACATGTTTTTTATTATAAAAACAACCCAACCCATGAGCTGCATCCTCTATTAATGATAAATTATGGTGATTTGCTAGTTCTGTTATGTTTTTTATATCAACAGCACGACCGTTAAAATCAACTGGCATTATTGCCTTAGTGCGTTTAGTAATGGATTGTTTGATTTTTTTTAAATCAAGATTTAGTGAGTCTTGCTCTATATCAACCAAAATTGGTTTTGCTCCAACTGCCTCTATTGCGTTAGGGCTTGCTACAAAAGTTAAATCTGGTACTATAACTTCGTCACCTTTACCAATTCCAAGCGCTTTTAATCCTACATAGAGAGCAGTAGTACCACTTGTTACTACGCACGCATATTTTACCCCAACAAAATCAGCAACCATTTTTTCAAATTGTCTTGTTTTTACAGCTTCAGTAAACCAGCCAGAATTGATTACCGAGTTCAATTCTTTCTTTTCATCATTATCCATGTGTGGCTCAATTTG
>Ga0066366_10000180_pt1 | contig 14693 bp, 7 predicted proteins | sample Knorr_S7_td_250__FD_77334 | JGI IMG/M metagenome (GOLD analysis project Ga0066366, IMG submission 77334) | Marine microbial communities from Southern Atlantic Ocean transect - Knorr_S7_td_250_ad_252m_LV_B | ecosystem: Environmental > Aquatic > Marine > Oceanic | place: Atlantic Ocean | collected...
AAAAAGAACTAAAAGAACTAAAAGAACTAGTAAAGTAAAAAAACCTATAAAAAGAACTAGTAAAGCAAAAAAATAGACTGTTGCTAAGTTAGATGATCTATATTGTTTTTTTCTTTTAAAATAAATTTTCCCCTATCATAATGTATTACGTAAAGGCATGTATTCGAATGTAAGTAATTATCCATTCTAGTCAAATCCTTATCAAGTATCAGAGATAATAATACTCTTAATGCCCTACCATGAATGCATATTAAAATTTTATTAAATTTTTCATTGATAATATGACTTATTCCTCTATTTAATCTAACAGCAATTTCATTTGGTGATTCTCCACCTTTAAATTTATTATTTAAGTTACCTTCAGCCCATGAATCTGTAAGTCTTTTATATACATCAAGGTCATCACTTTTTCCTTTATTTATACCCCAACTAATTTCATTAAATTCAGATAATTTCTCATAAATAATACCATCATTTATAAACTCCTTTACAGTTAAAAATGTTCTTTTAAGATTAGAAATATAAATTTTTTCAAAATTATAATTCTTATAATAATCATAAAACAATTTAGATTGTTTTATCCCCTCTTCATCTATTTCACTATCAACTTCAGAACCTTGAATAATTCCTTTTTTATTATAATCAGTTTGAGCGTGTCTTATAAGATATATCTCTTTCATAGTAAGAAATCAATAAAACATATTAGTTTATATAAAAAATAAGTTTAATACCAGTATGTAAAAAATAGAAAATAATGACTGAAGTACTATGGTATTAATATTAGATTTAACCAATTCTCTAGATTCATAATTTTTATACAATTTTAAAAATATTGAAAAACCAAAAAGGTATAGTAAAACATTTCCTGCAATAAATATATTTTCATTAAAATACTCAGAAGATTTTAATGTATTTGAAAGATAAAAAGAAGATAAAAATGCAAGGGTTAAAAATAATAAATAAACCCATCTAGAAGCCTTTTTTCCAAAAGTAACTACCAAATGATTTTTTCCAGTTATTGCATCACTCTTAGCATCAGGAAACTGATTTATAAATAGAATGTTTGTAGTCAAAAAACCAAAAGGAATACCCAATAGAACTAAAGTATTAAATGTTGTAGAAAACAATTCTATTGATTCAATTGAAATTGCATATCCTGAACCTAATGTTAATAAGGGACCAAATGCTAAAAAAATACACAACTCACCAATTCCTCTTCGTGATACGAATCTTAAAGGAGTAGCAGTATAAAAATACCCTAGAAATAATGCAAATAATCCAACAAATAAAGAGCCTTGAATATTAACTGTTGAACCCGTCAACAAGTAAATATTATAAAATAACAAAGAAGCAACTAAAATAGAACTCATCAATAATATCTTTGCAACTTTTTTTGTTCTTTTAAGTGTAATAATACCAAGTTCTATTGCCCTACTTCCACCAGAAATTGATGCTCCTCCAGGTTGGAAATAATCATTATTTCCTTCATCTGTTCCATCTTTAACATCAAAATAATCGTTATAAACATTAGATGATAAATGAAGAAATAAGACACCCATTACAGCAAGTACTAAACTCAATGGACTAAATAATCCATCTCCAATACCAGCATAATAAGAGGCAACTGCTAAAACTGGAAAAATTGAAGCAGAAGTAAATGGAATACGCGTAATAGCAACACCTTTAATTATTTTTGTAGAAAAATTAATAGGAACATCAACATCTTCACTAATTACTTCAGTAACACCACAATAACCAGTTTGTGCATTGCTTTTACCATCAGAAAAAGTTGGTGTAATTCTAATTTTAGCATTTATCTTTGATCCATCTTTTTTAAGGAAATATGTTTGCCCAACATACTCACCAAACTTATCAGCTGTAGCAAGCCAATTCCCTACATTCTGAATTACAATTTCTCCAGGAGAAAAAATAGATACTCTTTTTTTTCCTATAATCTCAGATTTACTATATCCAAAAATACTTTCAGCAGCATTATTCATTGTTAATACCCTACCCTCCATATCACATGTTATTACACTTTTCATTACATTATATTTATTTAAATAATATATTCAATTTAATCATTATATCTTAGTGAAAAAAACAAAAATTAGCTTTCATAATCATCTAAAATTTTAAGCATACCATCAAGAGTTAAAGTTGGAATAATGTCACTAAAATAACCCCTTAATGGTTTAGCAAATTTAGACAAACCTCCTGTAGCTACTACTTTTGTTGGTTCAGACAACTCACTTTTAATTCTAAAAATTAATTCTTTAATTAAACCAACATATCCATACATAATACCACCCTGAATAGAATGAATGGTATTTTTTCCAATTACTTTTTCTGGTAACGATAAATTTATTTTAGGAAGTTTTGCTGTATTCTTATATAAAGAACTAATAGAAGTTTGTAAGCCTGGAACAATATTCACTCCTAATATTTGATTATTCTTTGAAACAGTAGTAAATGTTAATGCAGTACCAAAATCTACAACAATAACATTTTCATCATACATACTTGATGCCTCTACTGCATTACAAACCAAATCAGTTCCAATTTCATTTATATTATCAATTGATATTTTAACCAAACCAACAGAAGACGCCTTTATTATGTGAATATTTTTACATAACATATCACTAACAACAAGTTTAACAACATCTGTTAAATTTGGAACGACACTACTTATCACAACACTTTTTACACGTGAAGGATTAAAATCATTAAGTGATAAAATTTTTTTTATTTTTTTTTGTAGAGACCAGTATGTGATATTTTTTTTGGAACTTAATCGATATATTTTTGACCATTCATTATTAGAATTCAATCCAATAACAATATTTGTATTACCTATGTCAACAGCAATTTTAATCTTTTTCATTAAATAAATTTAATTGATCCGGTTCCAGATCTAATTCAACAGATTCTCCAACATTAAAATTATCATTTACTTCATCACTTTCTATTTTATTTTTTTCATTAACAACTCCTTTAGATTTTAAAAAACTAAAGCTCCCTGAACGTACTTTATCATAAGATATTTTATTACCTATTGCCTTCCAACCTTTGATATCTATAAAGTTATCAATGTCCAACTCTACAGACTCTAATTTTTTATTTTTATAATGCTTAAAAATTATAATTTCTCCTAATTTAAAAGTTGCATACTCCAATTTTGATCCTTTATTTAAAGAGATAAATGTGAATTTTTTATTTGGAGTTGTAGTTTCTACACAAAATCTTTTTACATAATAATTTTTTAGCTTACCATCATAATAAACTGCTGATAAAACACCTTTTAGATCAAATTTAGAAAGAAATAAAACATTATTATAATCATACCTATTTGTTAATTCAAAAGATGTTAATTCATAATTTCCATCTTTATAGATCACAAGAATTAAATCATCACCATTAAATTTTCCAACAAAATCTCCTCTACCATCAGAATTTAATCTGCCAATAAATTTGTCATAATTTATTTTAATCCCCGATAAACTTGATAAACCAATCGATTTATGCTTTATAGCCCTAATTCTATACTTTGAAAGAATGTTTCCTTTTGCACCTTTTCCTTTTATTTCAATATTAGAAAAATCATAATCAAATAACTTTATCCTAGCTTTCTGTGAAGCATGAATATGAACAGAAACAACTTCAGACTCTCCATTTGGTCTAGATTCAAGGTATAATAATTTTGAACCCTTATTCCCTTTTGTGACATTGTATATTCTCTCCTTACTAGCAGAAATAACTTGAAATCGTTTAACAAAAGAATATTTTGATTTTCCCTCATAATAAACGGCATTAAACACCATTCTATTATCACTCTTTTTCCACAATTGACACAATACTATATTTTTTCCTATAAAAACTTTTCCTTGAATTTTCACAATTTTATATGTTCCATCAGCACAAAATGCTATAACATCATCAATATCAGAACAATTACAAACAAATTCATCTTTCTTAATACCATAACCTAAAAAACCTTCCTTTCTATTAACATATAGCTTAACATTATTAGCTGCAACGGCTTTAACTTTAATTGTATCAAATTTTGAAATTTCAGCTTTTCTTTCTCTCCCTTTACCATACTTATTTAGTATATCATAGAAATATTGAATAGTATAATCAGTTAAGTTTTCAAGATATTTTAAAATCTTCTTTAGTTCTTTATTTAATTTAACAATAGAATCGGTAAGCTTGTTTTTATCAAATTTTGAAATTCTTTTTATTTTAATTTCAGTTAATCTAATTAGATCTTCTCTATTTATTTCTCTATAAAAATCTTCTTTAAATGGATCAAGACCCTTATCTATAGTATTTATAACAGAATCCCAAGTATCACATTTTTCAATAAGAATGTATATCTTATTTTCTATAAAGATTTTTTCAAGAGTTGAAAACAATATCTTTTCTTTTAACTCTTCTCTTTTTATTTCTAATTCCTTTTTTAGTAAAGTTTTTGTTAAATCTGTAGAAAATTTTAAAATTTCTTTTACACCCAAAAACTTGGGTTTTTCATCAACTATTACACACGCATTTGGAGAAATCGATACTTCACAATCAGTAAATGCATACAATGCATCAATTGTAATACTAGGAGATTGATTTTTATGTAAAGAGACTAATATTTCAACATCTTGAGCTGTGTTATCAATAACTTTTCTTATTTTAATTTTTCCCTTATCATTAGCCTTTATTATTGAATCAATAATACCTGAGGTTGTAGTTGTATAAGGTGTATTTCTAATAATTAATGTTTTCTTATCTAATTCTTCAATTTTAGATCTTAATCTGATCTTCCCTCCTCTTTTTCCATCGTTATAATTCGTTATATCAACAAATCCACCAGTTGAAAAATCAGGATATAACTTAAAAGATCTTCCCTTTAAATAAGCTATTGAAGACTTTATTAATTCAACAAAATTATGAGGAAGAATTTTTGTGGAAAGGCCAACAGCAATCCCTTCAACTCCAAGAACTAATAATAAGGGAAATTTTACAGGTAAATTATCAGGTTCTTTCTTTCTTCCATCATATGACAGCTTCCATTCGGTAGTCTTATCATTAAAAAGTGTATCTAAAGAAAATTTTGAAAGTCTAGCTTCAATATAACGTGATGCAGCAGCTTTATCTCCTGTTCTTATATCTCCCCAATTTCCTTGAGTATCAATTAACAAGTCTTTCTGTCCAAGATTAACAAGTGCATCCTCTATAGAAGCATCCCCATGGGGATGAAACTGCATGGTACTACCTATTATATTTGCACACTTATTATATCTACCATCTTCCAAACGATTCATAGAATGTAATATTCTTCTTTGAACAGGCTTTAAACCATCATATATCGATGGTATAGCCCTTTCAAGAATTACATAAGAGGCATAATCTAAAAACCAATTCTCGTACATGCCAGAGACTTGTATCTCACCTCCAGATTCTTCCTCAGGATTATCTATATCCATTACTAAATCGTTATCATTCATTCTATTACTTCAAATAAATCTTTTTCGACTCTTAATTTATCAATTATAAATTCTTGTCTTTTTTGTGTGTTTTTTCCCATATAAAAAGATAGAAGTTCTTTAATTTTTGAGTTTTCATTTAAAATAACTGGTTCAAGTCTTATGTTCTCATTAATAAAATTCTTAAACTCACTAGGAGAAATTTCACCAAGTCCTTTAAATCGAGTTATTTCTGAATTTTTTCCTATCTCTTCTACTGCAGAGTTTCTCTCTTCATCATTAAAACAATATATCGTCTTTTTTTTATTTCTCACTCTAAATAAAGGGGTTTCAAGAATAAAAACATGACCTTTTCTTACTAAATCAGGAAAAAATTGTAAAAAATAAGTTAAAAGTAAAAGTCTTATATGCATTCCATCCACATCAGCATCAGTAGCAATTATTATTTTATTATAACGTAATCCTTCAAGACCATCCTCAATATTTAATGCGTGCTGAAGTAAATTAAATTCTTCATTTTCATATACTATTTTTTTTGTGTAACCAAAACAATTAAAAGGCTTACCTCTAAGACTAAAGACTGCTTGTGTTTTTACATTACGAGACTTGGTTATAGAACCGCTTGCAGAGTCTCCCTCAGTTATAAAAATTACAGATTCATTTTTTAATAATTCATCTCCTTTTTTATCATTAAAATGCACTCTACAATCCCTAAGCTTTTTATTATGAAGATTAGCTTTTTTTGCCCTTTCATTAGCTAATTTCTTTATTCCAGCTATCTCCTTCCTTTCCCTTTCTGACTGCATAATTCTTTTTTGTAGAGCTTCAGCTACTTTAGAATTTTTATGAAGAAAATTATCAAGTTCTTTTTTTAAAAAATCATTTACGAATGATCTTACCTTTTTACCTTTTGGACTAATATTTAATGATCCCAACTTTGTTTTAGTTTGGGATTCAAAGACTGGTTCCTGAACTCTTATAGCAATTGAAGCTGCAATACTTGCTCTAATATCAGACGCATCATAATCCTTCTTAAAAAATTCTCTTATAGTCTTAACAATACTTTCTCTAAATGCTGAAAGATGAGTGCCACCATGAGTAGTGTACTGTCCATTCACAAATGAGTAGTATTCTTCACCATAATTACTTGTATGTGTAAGAGCACACTCTATGTCATTTCCTTTAAAATGGATAATAGGATATCTAATTGAATCAGGATCTGTTTTCTTAGTTAATAAATCTAATAAGCCATTTTTGGAATGAAATTTTCTGCCATTATAATTTAGTGATAAACCAGAATTTAAAAATGCATAATTCCATATTTGATCTTCTAGATATTCTGGAATGTAATGATAATTTTTAAAGATTTCATTATCAGGCTTAAACATAATAAATGTCCCATTTTTCTCATCAGTATTATTTATATCATCATCAATTATCAATTCACCCTTATCAAACTCTGCTTTCTTGCATTCACCATCCCTATAAGATTCAACATAAAACTTAGACGATAAAGCATTCACTGCTTTTGATCCTACACCATTTAACCCAACAGATTTCTGAAATGCTTTAGAATCATATTTTCCACCAGTATTTATTTTTGATACACAATCTATAACCTTCCCTAATGGTATTCCTCTTCCATAGTCTCTAACTTCAACTGAATGATCCCTAACACGTATCTTTATTGTTTTTCCATGACCCATCAAATGTTCATCTATAGAATTATCAATAATTTCTTTAATAAGAACATAAATTCCATCATCTTTAGCAGATCCATCCCCAAGTTTTCCTATGTACATTCCCGGACGTAATCGTATATGTTGCTTCCAATCTAGAGACTTTATACTCTCTTCAGTATAGGTATTTTTATTATTTTTCATTAACAAAAATAAATATAAGAATGAATAACAATAAATGTATTGTTTATCTAAAAAATATCAAAAGCTTTTAATCTAATAGAATAAATTGGGACATTATTTCTGACGTTATTCCCAATAAAATTATTTATGTAAATTTCTAGAGAAGTATTATCATAAAAATTTATACTCATACCAGCAAATACTTCAACAAGATCCCTAGAACCACCCATTACTGATATATATTTTGTTAAAGGTATTTTGGCGCCAAAAGAATAGAAATCTTCCTCATCATCAATTAAAACATAATTTCCACTAACGGATAAGATATTTTCTCCAATCGGTAGATCATAAGATACTGTCGCAATTGTTGCATTACCAAAAGGATCAAATTTTCTATCCTGGAAATCAAATTCATCTTCACTAAAAAGACCAATTTTTGTGGATATTCCAACCAAAAAATTTCTTGTATAAATTGTTATACCTGGAACAAGAGCAAAAAGTGATTGTTTAAAATTACTTCCTGACCAATTCAAATAAAGTGGATCTGATGTATCCCATGCAAGAAGATCGAATTTATCATATGAATACGAACCTTTAATTGCAAACATAACATTCATCTCTCTGTTAAGTTGTTGTCTGTAACCAAGAGTTACTCCTGCCGATAATCTTTTAAAAAGATCATTGCTATAGTTTAATAAATCAACGCTAGTCTGAAAATGATTATTAGTAATTCTTTGACTACTTCTTGTTCCGCTATTACTTGAAAAATAACCAGGTGCAGGACAATAAATATTATTATCTGTCATCCTAAAACTTGCTGATGCATAGGTCAATGAAGAGTTAAACTTTGATCCACGTATCGATCTAGTATCAAGTATAGATAAAGAATTTCTTCCATCTATCCCAGCTAAAGCAGGATTTACAAGTATGTTGTTATCAGCAGCCCTGAGTATTTCAATGTATTCCTGTGTATATCCTACTAGGGAAGAAAAAATAAAAGTTAATATAAGAAATAATTTTTTCATCATCTATCTAATAATAAAATACCAACAATTGTCCTTGCTTTAGTATCACCATACTCAATAGGAGTTATTTGGTAATAGTAAAAATCTTTCTTAACAGTTCCTCCAGTAAATTGATTCGTCCCATCCCACATTTGATCACCAGTAACTGTGGAGTCAAAAACTTTTCTTTGGTACCTGTCAAGTATCAAGACTTCAAATTTAACGTTTTCTAGTGTTATATTCTTCAACTTTATGACAAAATAGTCATTAAACCTGTCAGCATTAGGAGTAAAGTAATCAGGGAGCTGATACTCAGGAAATTGAATGTTTTCAATATAAATCAATAATGTAGCTTCATTTGAATAACAACCTTCTGAATCTCTAACCCAATATATTAAACTATCTGTTTTTGTAGGAGAACCTGTATAAATGTAAGAGATAGTACCATCACCATTTACTATATAATCACCCCAGTGTGGTGGATTAATAATTTCTATACTAGTAGAATCTAAAGGACTATCAACATCATGATCATTCATTATAAGATCTTTTATAATGGTATCATAATCTAAAGCATTAACTGTAATAGTATCATCTTCTGCAATAGGACAGTCATTTATTGAATTTATTGTAATGGTTACATTTGCTTGAACTTCACACGTACCATCTGAGAGTTTATACACAAAAGTCACAACCTCAGGTCCTGGTAATGGAACTTGACTAGGAGAAAAATATTTAAAAGTTCCATCACTCTTCAACTCTAATGTTCCTATAGCTGGTGGTGTTACAACCGAGGTTATTAAGAAATCTTCTTCAAAAGTATCTGGATCACTATCATTAAATACTAATGAAGAATCTAAAACATCTCCCTCATTGATAAGAAAGTTATCATCTTCTGCAACAGGACAATCATTTATTGGATTTATACAAATAGATACCGTTGCTGTGTCAAGGCTATTAAAATCTCCATCATTACATATGTATGTGAAAGCATCTGCAATTGCATCTCCACCATCGTGAGTATAGGTAAATGTTCCATCAGAGTTAAAAATTAATACTCCATGCATTGGAGGATCAACTAAAATTGCTGTAAGTATCGAATCCTTTACATCAGGATCAATATCATTACCAAGCACACCTTCCGCATAAGTCGAAATAGTAAAACTACCTCCCTCATCAACACATGTAGGTATTAAATCATTGTTAGCTATTGGAGGTTTATCATCTACTGGATCTACAGTTATTGTAACCGTATACACTGAACCAGTGCACTCTCCATCAGAGAGTCTATAAGAAAACTGATCCTCAAAATTTTCGCTATCATCATGAGTGTATATAAACGAACCGTCTGAATTTAGCACAAAACCTCCATTATGATATAGAGGAGGAGTCACTAAATTAACAGATAAAGGATCACACGGATTGTCATCTACGTCATTTTCTAGTACACCAAAATCTAAAGTTATGTCTATTGTCTCTCCCTCAGTGACAGTGTACGCATCATTATTACCATTAGGACATACATTGTTTATTGTTATGTATACCGTATCTGGTGGATTGCTAGAACCAACACTATCAACAACTGTGAAGGTAAAGAAATCTTGACCAGGTGTATCGCTACAATCATGTTCGTAAACAAATGATCCATTTGTGTTTATATCACCAGAAGGGAGGATCATTCCATTTGATGGGGGCTGATCAATGTATGCATTCAGAGGAAAACCAAGAGGACTAAATGAACCAATAAGTAAACCTTGAGTAGAATCTACAACGAGTTGTTTTCCTTCATCAACAGCATAGTAATGAGCAACTGCAACAGGAGGAGGATTAACAATGCTAATGTATACGGTATCCGTTTCAACAGCGTTATCCTCTCCATCATATAACTGATAGACAAAATAATCCATTTCAGGAGAAAATGTTCCGTCTTGGATATAAGTAAAAGCACCATTAGGATTAAGTACAAATGTTCCTACATGCTGAGTAGGTGGTTGTACTAAAACTACGCTAAGTACATCACAAGAATTTGAATCTAAATCATTAAGTATAGGGCCAGATGCAGAATCAACATTTAATGTTTGACTGTTTTGTACACTATAAAAATCTGGCTCTCCAAAAGGAGCTTCATTTACAATATATATTATTGCTGTATCAGAAACTAAAGAGTTAAGAGTCCCATCATTTACATAATAAATAATGTAGTCTTCATTGTCAGAATCATTACAATCATGGATATACTCAAATTGACCTTTGTTACCCAAAGTAAATATTCCAGCATGATGAATAGGTGGAATATCTATTACTGCAGATAAATCTACTAGAGGATTATCGATATCAATGTCATTATTAATTATCAAATCAGAATCTAAAAGCGTTACAATAAGTGTGTCTTGCTCATTTACATAAAAAGTATCTTTAACAACTATTGGAGGATCATTTATACAAAGTACGTTAATCGTAACCGTGGCAGTATTTGAAGTTAAAGGATTTGGGTTGGGTGAAGTTATTCTTATTCCATCAATTGCCATGTACGAATTTATTCCGACATCACGAGAATTATAAAATTCAAGTCTTTGAGAAGTTGCAGTAGCAGTAAAAACCAGAGAGACTTCAGACCAGACCTGGTTTCCATCTCCCAGATAAGGAATTTTTGGAGAATATATCACTTCTGATCCAAATATTACCTTAATGTTATCTTCCTCATTTACATTTGATGAACTCATTCCAGCATTAGCTTGATAAAAAGTAACAGTGTACTGTCTACCTACTTGAAGTGAACTAATGGTTGTATAAAAAGATTCATCAAAAACACTACCTCCATTAGAAAAAAGAGCGGCAAAAACTCCACCATCTGGAGATGAAGGCATTCCTTCTGCATAACCTCCTGGACTTCCTAAACCTACAGGAGAAAGCCATGAATCTGCACTATTTTCTCCATTTTCCCATCCACCACCAGTAACATTTGCATTTAAAGTTGTTGATGTCGTACTAGTAGCAACAGAGGCAAGTGACTGAAAAGTTCCATCAGCACCACCCAGTGAAAGACTAGAATTTCCATCGTCACCATTATATGTGAAAGAATCAGGACCACAATAATCAGGATTTGGGGTGTAGGTCACCACACTATCAGATATTGTAATCGTACCATTTGTAGTACTTGTTAAGATGTTGTAATTAATTTCATCTCCATCAACATCAGTTACTAAAAGAGTAATATCCACTGGAGTATCCTCATTTGTTGTTACGGTTATATCAGAAGCTACTGGGGCATCATTTACTGGATTAATAGTTATTAATATTGTCGCTGTATTACTGTAATTATAAGAACAAGTTATTCCAGAACAGTCGACGTGTGCAACACGATACGTTAATGAATCTAAACCAAAATAATCAGCATTTGGAGTATAGGTAAGGGTAGTTCCAGATAAAGATGCGGTACCATTTATAGGGTTATCAATAACACCTATTCCTAGAGATGAATCATCGTATGTAATAGGATCTCCCTCTACATCAGTTGCTACTAAAGTAACATTTACAGGCGTATCTTCATCTGTTGATGCAGTTAAGTCAGAGGCTACAGGTAAGTCATCTATTGGAAGAACAGTTATTGTGACAGTTGCTGAAGTCGTTGTAGTTCCATCATTGACACTCCACGTAAAAGAATCAGAACCATTATAATTTGCATTTGGAGTGTACGTAGCGGTAGATCCAACTAAAGTTACGGTACCATTTGTAGGATTAGTAAGAATACTATAAGTCAACACATCACCATCAACATTAGTAGCTATTAAACTAATACCTACAGGAATATCTTCATTAGTTGATGCAACATGATCTTGTGCAACAGATATGTCATCTACAGGAGTAACGGTTATTGAAACCGTAGCAGTAGTAGTTGTAGTTCCATCATTCACAGAAAATTGAAATGAATCTGATCCGTTATAATCAGTGTCTGGAGTATATGTTACTGTATTTCCAGATAAAGTCACGGTTCCATTTGCAGGGGCTGCAGCAATGCTATACGTGAGTACGTCACCATCAACTTCAGTAGCTATAAGATTAAAAGATTTTGGAGTGTCTTCATTTGTTGTTATGGACTGAGGCTGTGCTACAGAGGCATCATCAACGGCAGTAATTGTAATTGAAACTGTGGCAGTATTACCATCATCCACACCATCATTTGCTTTATAGGTAAATGAATCCGTTCCATTATAATTCGCGCTAGGAACGTATGTGATAATATTTCCAACAACACTGACACTACCATTTGTAGGAGCAGATACTATTGTGTAATTTATCGACCCATTCCCTTCAACATCAGTTGCAGTTACATCTATAGGTAATGAAACATCTTCATTTGTCGTTACTGTCTTATCTGATGAAACCGGTGGATCATTAATTGGATTAACGGTTATAGGAACAGTTGCGTTACTGTTATTGGTACCATCATTTACTCTATAGCTAAATGAATCTGATCCATTATAGTTAGCATTAGGTGTGTAGGTAACTACAGATCCTGTCATTGTTAGAGTTCCATTTGTAGGATTTGTGGTAATAACATAAGTTAGCGCATCATTTTCAACATCAGTAGCCACAATGTCAATATCTACAGAAGTATCCTCGTTTGTTGTTGCTGCTAGAGTAGAGGTAACTGGAGCATCATTTACAGGAGTCACAGTAACCGAAGCAGTTGCAACATTACTGTCTGTAATTCCAGTATTAACCTTATATGTGAAAGAATCTGAACCATTATAATTAGCATTTGGAGTATAAGTCGCCGTGGAACCAGATAAACTAACCGTTCCGTTTGTAGGATTTGATACAATGCTATAAGTTAATGAACCTGCACCACTACCAACTAATGTAATGTCTACTGGAGTATCTTCAGGTGTTGTTGCAGATACATCAGAAGCTGTTGGAGTATCGTTATCAGTAATTGTTACTGTAGCTTGCTGAGTACCACTTTCTGTTGCATTTGTAACTGATGATATATCAATTATCACGGTCTCATCATTTTCATCTATTATGTCATCTATTACCGTTAAAGTAGTTGTTCCTGTTGTAGCTCCTGCAGATATTGTAATTGAATTACTAGACATTCTATAATCGGTTCCCCCTCCTGTAGCGGTTCCACTAAAAGATAGGTTAACAGGAACATCACACGATGCAGCTACATTGTTTAGTGTTGCAGTAACAGTAACTGCTCCAACTGACTCGGCAACAGTTGTATTAGCAACAGATAGAGTTACCGTAAGATCAATGGCTTCATACACCCTTACATGTCCTGCATCAGTTCCATTTCCATCATTATATTTTGCACCAATAGCAAGAATAGTTCCATCACTAGAAAGAGAAACATATCTACCACTATTATCACCAGCTGCCTCTCCATTAATATCACCACCATCTGGTCCGCATTTACAAATTTTTGTCCATACATCACTTACGTTTTTATATACCCTCACGTGTCCTGCATCAGATCCATTTCCATCATTTTGATATGCTCCAATAGCAACAATAGTTCCATCATCACTTAGTGATACTGAATAACCACTTCTATCATCAACTGCCTCTCCATCAATATCAGAGCCTAATTGAGTCCAACTACCACTAGCGTACTGGTATATCCTCACATGTCCTGCATTAGTTCCATTTCCATCATTTAAATCAGATCCAATAGCAACAATAGTGCCATCACCACTCAGTGATAATGAATAACCACTATAGTCACCGGCTGCCTCTCCATCAATATCAGAGCCAAGCTGTGACCAGTTCCCAGAAGTGTACTTATATACTCTCACATGTCCTGCATCAGTTCCATTTCCATCATTTCTATCAGCTCCAATAGCAACAATAGTTCCATCACTACTCATTGCTACTGATCCACTTAGATCACCAGCTACCTCTCCATTAATGTCAGGGCCTAGTTGTATCCATGATTTCCAGTCATTACCTGGATTAGAAAAAGATGGTACTGAAATCAGAAAAAATAAGAGTATGAAAATTTTTCTCAAAACCTATATGATTATTATTATGAACGTAAATTTATACAATATATTTTCCATTTTATAGTGAGTTTAGCTACTTAATCCGTTTTAATGTACACAAATCCTGTCAATGGTTTTGATCCATCACCAAGATCTACCAAATAAAAGTACGTGGATTCTGGAAGTTTTCCATCTCCATAATAGAGCTGAAGCTGATTTTGACCCCTCCACTCATTCCTATAGCCGTGCTTGTGGTAGACCCTATTTCCCCACATATTAAATATCCTTATGTAGTTGTTAGGATAACCCTCAATGCCCCTTATCCTCCACGTGTCATTGATACCATCTCCATTGGGAGAAAAT
>Ga0066366_10000199_pt1 | contig 14350 bp, 15 predicted proteins | sample Knorr_S7_td_250__FD_77334 | JGI IMG/M metagenome (GOLD analysis project Ga0066366, IMG submission 77334) | Marine microbial communities from Southern Atlantic Ocean transect - Knorr_S7_td_250_ad_252m_LV_B | ecosystem: Environmental > Aquatic > Marine > Oceanic | place: Atlantic Ocean...
ATCTTGGTCGCAGGACAGTTTTGACTAGTTTTATAGGATAAAATAGTATTGTTATTAGCATTGAAAATTTTAAGGACGAAAAATGGTAACACTTACAGAAGAAGCTACAAAAAAAGTCACAGAATTATTGTCTCAGGAAACTGAAGAAATGGCTTTGCGTGTCGCTGTAAGACCAGGCGGATGTTCAGGCTTTAGTTATGAGATGTATTTTGATACCGATAAAGCTGAAGATGATGTTGAAAAGCTTTTTGATGAAGTTCGTGTTGTAGTTGATCCGTCTAGTGCAGAACTACTGGTAGGAGCAACTCTTGATTTTAAAGATGGACTTAATGGAGCAGGTTTTGCAATTGATAATCCGAATGCTCAAAAAACCTGCGGATGCGGTAAATCTTTTTCCTGATCTTTCTTTAAAGTACAGTTGATAGTGCTTCTGAAACCTCTTTGGTGTCCATTGCAAAGTGGAGAATGCTCGTAATTACACCTTCACTATTTGCAACTATCAAGCTTGGTTCGAAAGTAAGGCCAAAAGCTCCGACGACTGGTGCGACTGAAAAGTTCTGTTTTTCGGGTTCCTTAAACACTTCAGCGTGAATAATTGACAACTTTCCATCAAGTAGTTCTGATTGTTTTATAAGTATGTCTAAAGCAGGCCCGCAAACGTCCGTTTGACAAAAACGTGGAGTAGAAACAAGCAAAGCTGTAGGAGTGGAACTGGACAGAGATTCGTCAAGACTTTTCTTATGGAGTGAACAAGGCCCTGATGATTTAGTGCAAATAGGATTTATTTCTAAATTATTTTGCATCGTTGGGGTTTGGATCGAGGGCATTTTTTGCCCAATTTGAATTAATTGAATATCTGACGGGTCAGTAACAATTAGTTGATGGTGGCCATCCATGCCTCTACCTTCAACCTTATATTCGCCAGACCTAGGCGGATCAAAAATTAGAGGAAAATATGGAATTACTCCAGGCTCACCATGCCGATGGACTTTTCCCTCAAAAATTGTTTCCTCAGAGTTGATCTCAGTCACAATCAACTCAATTGCATCTGGAACTTCTTCAGACAGAGGCCACCCTTGTTCACTTATGAGGACGTAAGGCGCACGTTGAGGCGAGCCACTTGTAAAAACAGTTGGGGCTTGATATCCATCTGCGAAACGCGCTCCAAGCGATAGTGTTTCATAATCTTCTTTATTTCCACAGCTTGTAAGGATCAATCCACCTGTAAAACCGGCGATACTAATTAGCGCATGACGGCGAGATAGAAGAAACTTGTTTATAGCCACAATTAGAGATTACTAGTTACTTGTTTTAACAACTTGCGGAGAACAGTCCTTTTATGAAAGATCAAAAAGAATTATCAATCAAAGTAGATGGAAAGGTCTTTAGCATCAATGATGAAGACCTTACTTTGTTAGATTTTCTTCGTAGTGAAGTTGGTATCACCTCGGTAAAAGATGGTTGCAGTCCTCAGGGTCAGTGTGGTTGTTGCACGGTTTTAGTAGATGGTCAGGCAAGGGTTTCTTGCGTGACTCCAGTTAGAAGAGTGGCTGGTCGAGAGATCACGACAATGCAAGGTTTAGATGGTGAAATAAAAAATGAATGGGCAGAAGCTTTTTCTCAAGTTGGAGCCAGTCAGTGCGGGTTTTGCACCCCTGGAATAATTATGCGTTTTGCTGCTCTCCAAAAAAGCGGAAAACAAGTAGAGATAGAGAAAGTTAAACGTTCTCTACATGCCCACCTTTGCAGATGTACAGGTTGGCAAACAATCGTTGAAGCTTGGGAAAAAGTTGGAAAATCAGAAGGGATCATTGAAACAAAAGAAGCCTCTCTGAGGGCAAGTATTGAAGGAAGATCTACTCAAAAAATTGGTTTAGACATAGTTTTAGGTATGGGTGGTTTTTCCTCCGACACCGCACCATCAAATTGTCTTATAGCGGTCCCAGATTCTTCTGGTGGTTGGTCTTTGGGTGAGAATCTGACTGAGGCGCGAAATCGCGCTCAAAAAATTCAAGGCAGACGAACAACTGTTAATGCAGTTCCTCCTATAGAACTGCCACCAGGAGATTGGGATGCAGTTCTTAAAACTAACTGGGTAGAACCAGGCTATTTAGAAACCGATTCTGCTTGGTGTGAACCAGGTGGTGAACCTTCAACACCGTTAGCTAATGGAGGTGCTTTTGGATCAAAACTTGAGTCACCGGTACCAGAAGTTGCAAGATCTCTAGCCGATAAATATAAAAGACCTGTATTAGCAATTTTATCGAGAGAAGATTCTGTTCGCCTAGGTCCGAAACGGCCCCCAATTGCTGGTGGAGTCAACAAAAATGGACAAGGAGTTATAAGAGTCGCTCGAACTTCAGGGATCGTTGACGCTATTCATTCAGTTGCCCCAGAAATAGAAGTGGAAGAAATTGACTTACGAGGACCCATAACTTCTTCAAAGATAAGGGCAGCAGGATGGGCAGAAGCGCAAATTTTATTATGTGGGGCTCTTGGTGAAGTTGGAACTATTATCTCACCTGATGGCTCATCCGCTTCAGCTGAAGTAGATGACAGACGAATCAATATTTCGGTACGTTGTGGTAAACCATTAAATGAAATGGTCCTGAGATCATATTGCATAGGTGCAGCTCACATGGCTTGGAGTTGGGTTACTTCAGAATCTCTAACAGTTGATGAAAATGGAGAAGTACAGGACTTAACAATTAGGTCCTTTGGAATAGTTAGAGCTGGTGAAATGCCTGAAGTCCATGTTGAGATTGAACCTGATAAAGGTAAGTCCATTAACGGTTCTGATGCAGTATTCGCGGCAGTTGCCGCAGCAACATGGATACACAAAGGAACCTTGCCTGAATGGCCTACTGGATAGTAAAAGTGTCATTATAAATTTGAAGTTAAGGAGAAAATATGAGTAAGCCCGTAGGTCCATATACCCCAGCAATTCATGCAGGGGATTTTTTAATGATCAGTGGTCAAATAGGACATGTCGACGGAGTTCTAGTTGAGGGCGGTCTTAATGGCGAAGCACCTAAAGCATTAGAAAACCTTAAAAAACTTGTTGAACTTGAAGGAACTTCTCTTAATCAAGTAGTTAAGACAACCGTTTTTTTGACAGATATGGATGATTATGCTCGAATGAACGAAATTTATTGTTCAGTATTTGATGAACACAGACCCGCACGTTCTGCTGTAGCCGTAGCTGCGCTGCCTTTAGGCGCTTGTATAGAGATTGAGGCAATTGTTCACAAAGGCTAAAACTGTTTTCTTTTAAATCTTTCTGGTACTTAGACGCGTAAGTGCTTTTATGGTGGCAGAATGCATTTATGGGTGGAGCAGTGATTATGATCATCTTGCTTGTTGTAGTCATGCCTGTTGCGATTTTGTTGAGCGGGGCTTTAGCAGCGGCTTTAATCGGTGGATTAGTTAAAAAAGATGTCGATGAAAGTCATAAAGAATCTGAATTGTTGGGATTAAGCGAATCTAATCCTTGGTCGCAAGAAAAAACTTCTGATTAATCTAAGAACCCCAACGAGATTGACCAAATCTGTAACCTACAGATCTCACTGTTGAAATCAGATTAGCGTGTTCCTCACCAAGCTTGGCTCTGAGTCTCCTTATGTGAACGTCGACGGTTCTACCTCCGCCGTAATAGTCATAACCCCACACTTCACTAAGAAGTGTTTCTCTTGTGAATACTTTTCCAGGTCGCGTTGCTAGAAAACGCAGCAACTCATATTCCATATAAGTCAGATCTAAAGGCGAATCATCGATAGTCGCTTGGTATGTTTCGATATTTAAAACAAGCGACCCGTATTTAATAAGCCCAGGTTGTGTGCCTCGACCAAATTTTAAGAAAAGATTTTTAAGTCTTATTTCTAATTCTTCAGGGTAAAAAGGCGTTATGCAGAAATCATCGAAAAGATTCTCATTTATTTCGAAATTATTTAGTTGACCTTTACTGACTAGCAGAAGAATAGGGACTAAAGGATTTTCTGTTTGACGTAGTTGTTTGCAAAGTGAAAGTGCTCCTTCTGGATCCGAGTCAGCAACGATGACTCCACCACCCCAACCGGTATCAGGTTGGTCTGAAAGAGCAGAATCAGAATTGTTAATTGCTTTCCAAACCCACCCCTTTTCATCAAGGCATTGAGATAATTCGGGTGGTGGTGGCGCTGGAAAGACTAGGAGTGTTTCAATCATTCAAACTTCTCATTACCAGTTCGGAAGATATTGTTCAATTTCAAAAGGCGTCACCTGACGTTGGTACTCATTCCATTCTGCTCTTTTATTTCTTAGAAACCATTCAAAAATATGGTCTCCAAGAGCTTCTCTTACTAAATCTGATTCTTCCATTTCATCTAAAGCTTCAGAAAGGTTTGCTGGCAAACTAGCGACGCCTAATTCTTTTTGTTCTGCTCGGCTCATTTCATAGAGATTTGTTGTTGCTTCAGGTGGCAGTTCGTAATTTTCTTTAATTCCTTTCAAACCAGCTGCAAGCATTACAGAAAATGCGAGATAAGGATTGCAAGCAGGATCTACTGCCCTATATTCAATTCTTGCTGAATCAGGTTTGTCTTGTTTGTGAACAGGTATTCGAACTAATGAAGATCTATTATTCCGTGCCCAAGAAACATAACGTGGGGCTTCGTAACCCTCATTAATTCTTTTGTATGAGTTAACTAGTTGGTTTGTTACGGCTGTTATTTCTCGAGCATGATGCAGAAGTCCAGCGACGAATGATTGTCCGGTTAAGGAGAGACTTCCTGAAGAGTCATGAAAGACATTTTTTCCTTCACTAAACAAGGAAAGGTGTGTGTGCATACCTGAACCTTGGACTCCGTTAAGAGGTTTGGGCATAAACGTTGCGTATACGCCCCGATCGATCGCTATTTTTTTAACAGCTAAACGGAGAGTCATAACTGAATCAGCCATGGTCAAGGCATCTGTGTATTGTAAATCTATTTCGTGTTGGCTGGGACTGTCTTCATGAAAAGAGTATTCAACAGGAATGGAAAGAGCCTCAAGCATATGAAGTGTGTGTCTTCGAAGATCAGATGCTACGTCCATTGTTGTCAAATCAAAATATGAGGCTTGATCTAGTGGTATCGGCTGTAAGTCATTTTCTTGGTTAGCGAAATAGAAAAATTCGATTTCAGGAGCGCAAAACATTTCGTAACCGTTTTCTCTAGCTTGGTCGATGTTTCTTCGCAAAACTTGTCTCGGATCGCCAGCGAAGGGTGTCCCGTCAAGATTTGTGATGTTGCAAAACATAGTTCCCGAAGCTTCATCGTCGGCTACCCATGGAAGCAATTCAAAAGTTGAAGGATCAGGTCTAGCTAGTACGTCGCTTTCTTGGATTCTGCTAAAACCATCAATTGCTGAACCGTCAAATTGGAGACCCTCTTCAAAAACTGTTTCAAGTTCAGCGGGTGAGATAGCAACCGATTTGTGACGACCTAAAACGTCAGTGAACCAGAGGCGTATTAGTCTGACGCCACGTTCTTCCACGGTTCGAAAAACGTAGTCAAACTGTGCGTGATTACGATTTTCTTGAATTTTGTTCATCACCAAGGATTATCGAAAATTCGTCTAAGGACAACCTATTTTCTTACGTTAATAATTTGTTAACAAATAACTAATGACTTTGAAACTCATTCCTGTGGTGTAAAAATGTTTTTATCACTTATCTAGTAAGAATTTTTATATGAAAAATTGGAGAAAATCATGTCAATAAGGGCTGAATACATTTGGATCGACGGCACTGTTCCTATGCCGTATATACGTTCTAAGACAAAGATAGTTGATGACTCTAGCGACCTTCCAATTTGGGGTTTTGATGGCTCAAGCACCAATCAGGCACCTGGTGACAATTCTGATTGTGTACTTAACCCAGTTTTTTCCTGTCCTGACCCCATTAGAGGTGGTGATGATGTTCTTGTTTTGTGTGAGGTTCTACTCCCAGATGGAGAAATGACCCCGCACCCAACTAATACACGTGCAGCTTGTGTAGAAGTTTTTGAAAAGTATAAAAAACAAGAACCTCTATTTGGGATTGAACAGGAATACACCTTCTTTATGGATGGAAGGCCTTTAGGTTGGCCCGTCGAAGGTTTTCCAGCCCCACAAGGCCCGTATTATTGCGGAGTTGGTTCAATTGAAATTGCGGGTCGAGACATTGTTGAAGCGCACACTAAAGCTTGCATGGATGCTGGATTAGCTATATCTGGTACAAATGCCGAAGTCATGCTTGGACAATGGGAATTTCAGATTGGACCAGTTGATACGGTAGAAGTCGCTGATCAAATTTGGATGGCTCGCTATCTTCTTTATCGTGTTGCCGAAGATTTTGGAGTTGATGCTTCGGTAGCTGCAAAACCCATCAAGGGTGATTGGAATGGAGCTGGAGCACATACAAATTTCTCTACAAAAGCTATGCGTAAAAATTACGAAGCAATTATCACTGCTTGTGAATCATTGGGAGCTGAAGGAAAACCAGCTGAACATATTGCTGGATATGGTCTTGGTTCTGAAGAGCGGTTAACCGGTGAACATGAAACTCAAAGGTTCGACCAGTTCAGCTATGGAGTTTCTGACCGCGGTGCTTCTATTCGTATTCCATGGCAAGTACACCTTGATCAAAAAGGATATATAGAAGATCGACGACCAAATGCAAATATGGATCCGTACGTGGTGACAAGATTAATAACAAATACTTGTTGTTCAGCCTTGGCTTAATTAAAGCATTCTAAAAAATCAGTGATATAAACTTTTTATGCGTATTGCTGCCATTCAAGACTCACCAGCCTTTCTTAACCGATCAGCAACTTTAGATATTGTTCAGAATCGAATAATAGAAGCTGGTGAGGGTGGTGCAGACCTGATTGCGTTTCCTGAAGTGTTTGTATCTGGTTATCCCGTCTGGATTGATTTGACGGATGCTTCAGCTTGGGAGAAGAAAACCCAACAAGAAGCTTTTGCCTATTACCTCGACCAGTCTGTAGAAATTAACGGCCCTGAGTTCGCTGGCATCATTGAAACAGTGCGTGAAGCTAACGCTTTTACCTATGTGGGCGTAGTGGAACGAGCGGCTTCGGGTGGATCAATCTACTGTTCTTTAGTGGCCATTCACCCAAGAGAAGGCATAGTTGGCGTTCATCGCAAGCTCAAACCTACTTACGGAGAGCGTTTGGTTTGGGCCGATGGCGATGGGGCAGGGTTAATAGCTCATGAACATGAAGGTGTCCGACTAACCGGTCTTAATTGTTGGGAGAATTGGATGCCATTAGCTCGCACAGCAATGTACAGCACTGGTTCTCAAATCCATGTGGCTGCTTGGCCAGGTTCGGTTGGGCTTACTGAGGATGTCACTAGATTTATTGCTAAGGAAGGGCGTTTATTTGTAGTTAGTGTCGGTGCTGTTTATGACTCAGAGATGATTCCTGAAGACTTTCCTCTAAAAGATCAGCTACTTAAAAGCGAACAGTACCATAACGGAGGTACTTGTGTTGCTGGACCAGATGGGCGATGGGTTGTTGAACCCGTTAGCGATCACAAAGGAATCATTTGGGCTGATTTGGATCTTAGTGAGATAATTCGACAAAGGCAGAACTTCGATCCTACTGGACATTACAGCAGGCCTGATGTATTAGGTCTTACTGTTGATAAGACTCGTCTCTCTCCTTAAATTTTTTTCTAGTATCGAAAGTTAAGTTTGAAAGGTTTTTATTCCAACGTTCATATATAGATAAGTCCGTAAATGTGTTCTAGTTTGAGCACGGAAGGAATTCTTAATGAAAGATTCGATTATTAGGTGGGTAGCCGCTTTTGGTTTAGTAGCTGTTATAGCAGTAGCAGCAATTTTTGCAGTCGACGACGATGAAGTGGCCAGTGAAGCAATTGAAGAAAGATTTCAGGCTCTCGAAAATAAAACGTCAAACGTTGATGAAAACCATTCCCTTTTTAAGGAAGGCGATCACTTAGATCGAAAGAGTGAATTTAAGAAGGAAAAATTTAAAGATCAATCTGATCTACGGAACGAAGTCAAGGAAAAGAAATTTAGAGGCAAGTTGGACCGATTTGAACATGATGAGAAGTCAAAAAAGGGTAAACCAAGCATGTCTAAACCTTTACCCCCGATGCTGGATGAGATGGGTGGAGGTCATCGGGATTCACTTGACCGCCATATGCCTCCGATGATGGGCAGAGGTTTCATGCCTCCGATGATGGGCAGAGGTTTCATGCCTCCGATGATGGGTGAGGGTTTCATGCCTCCGATGATGGGTGAGGGTTTCATGCCTCCGATGATGGGTGAGGGTTTTGAAATAAGAGAGTCTGAAATATTTAAAGAAATTGAACAGATTTTCAATGCAATTCTTGCTTCAATTCAATCCATAGATGAATTAGATTCTGCAGATTCTAAAACTGCGGATGATGGAAATTTCCAATCAAGTGAACTGACTTTAAGTCTTATTGAAGAGTTGATTAAAGAAACTTTTGATCAACGGTTTGAGGAAGAGATCTCCGAAATAGTGGATCGCGTAGCTAAAGAGGCAATAACGCAAATAATTGAAGGTTTAATTCAAGAAAGTGACGAACAAACATTAGAGGGAACGACTGAAAGTAATTAACATGTCATTTGCTCTCTGTACGCTGAGTGTATGGGAATGTTCAGGCTAGCTCTTGCTCAGATCAATCCAGTTGTAGGAGATTTAGAAGGAAATGTTGAATTAATTCGCGATCTTATAGAAAAAGTAGAACATTGTGATCTAGCAGTATTTGGAGAGATGTCATTAACTGGCTATCCACTTGAAGATCTAGTTCTAAAGCCAGGATTCATTACAGATAACAAAAATGCTTTACACGATCTTGCCTCGATGTCTGGAAACTGCGCATTGGTAATTGGATTTGCGGATTCAGATGAAGAAAATGTATACAACTCAATAGCGATTTGTCATAAGGGAAAAATCGTAGGAAGTTACAGAAAACAGAATCTTCCAAACGTTGAAGTTTTTGATGAAGTTAGAAACTTTTCACCAGGGTCAGACTCCTTAAACCTTTTTTCCATCGGAGGAGCAACCATTGGCTTTGCGATTTGTGAAGACTTATGGGTTCCAAACGGTCCAGTCAAAGTGCTCGTTGATGGAGGGGCTCAATTGATTGTTACAACTAACGGCTCGCCATTTCATCAAGGCAAGCAACAAGAAAGAGAGATTCTTGTAAATGAGATTTCACAAGAAAATAATGTCCCTATTGCATATGTAAATTTAGTAGGCGGTCAAGATGAACTCGTTTTTGATGGTGGTTCTTTTATTACCGATTCTGAAGGAGAAGTTATTTTAAGGTCACCAAGGTTTCATGAATCGATACTTGTCGCTGATCTATCTATTGAAAAAAATAAAACCACTGAAAATAATTTGCCGATTATAGAAGTATCTTCGATTCGTGATCATGAAGGGACAATTGAACCCTCTATTGCACCTACTTTAGATATTTTTGAAGAACTTTATTTAGCATTAATGACCGCTACTCGAGACTATGTTTTGAAAAGTGGATTTCAGCAAGTGTGCCTAGGACTATCTGGGGGTATTGACTCTGCGTTGGTAGCAGCTATAGCTTCTGATTCTTTGGGACCAAATAATGTGACAGCTGTAATGATGCCATCACGCTATTCGAGTACCCATTCTTTAACAGACGCTGAGCAATTAATTGAAAATCTCGGAATAGCTTCAGTCAATTTTTCGATTGAGGATATTCACTCGACATTTTCAGAACAATGGGCTTTTAATCTCAATGAAGAGATTCTTGGAGTTACTGATGAGAACTTACAATCAAGGATTCGAGGAGTTTTATTAATGGCGTTTGCAAATGCAAATAACTGGCTTGTTTTAACTACCGGAAATAAAAGTGAGGCAGCGGTCGGTTATTCGACTTTATATGGCGATACTGCCGGTGCTTATGCGGTTATTAAAGATGTATATAAAACCGGTGTATATGATTTGGCTCGCTGGAGAAATGAATCTGCAGGAAATGAAATAATTCCAAATTCAATAATAAACAAACCTCCTTCGGCAGAACTTCGACCAGATCAACGTGACGATCAAAGTTTGCCGCCCTACGAAACCCTTGACCCTCTTCTAAAGTCATACATTGAAGGTGATAGAACTAGAGCTGAGTTAGTTGAAGATGGCTTTGATTCGAAAATGGTTGATGAGGTTGTTCAACTTGTTGACACTTCTGAGTATAAAAGACGTCAGAATCCTCCAGGAGTCAGGGTTACACGAAAAGGTTTTGGCCGAGATCGACGTCTACCACTGGTAAATCGATATAAAGGTTGAAACATTTTTTTAAAAATTGTGACAACCGTCACGATTTTTGTTTGTTGTTTGCCAGAGCATCGGTAAGGTAACGCGCGTAGGCATGTGTTGAATTTACGGAGGAATGGGCGTGGCCAAAGAAAGAGTCGATAGAGATGAGGAAGATTTAGTTCGACTTTATTTAACCGATATAGGTCAATATCCATTATTAACTAAGGAAGGCGAAGTCGAACTAGCTAAAAAAATTGAAGAAGGCGTTAAAGCTGAACAAGAACAGGAAGCTAATTCAGCCAAGCTGACACCAGCAGAGGTTCGAAAATTAAAAGTTACTATCCGTCGGGGTTCAAAAGCAGAGCGAACTTTCGTTCAATCAAATTTACGGCTTGTGGTTTCTATCGCGAAAAAATATCAAGCTTCAGGGTTGCCTCTTTTAGATTTGATACAGGAAGGCAACCTTGGTTTGATGCATGCTGTTGAGAAGTTTGACTGGCGAAAGGGATTCAAATTTTCCACTTATGCAACTTGGTGGATACGGCAGGCCATCACTAGGGGAATAGCAAATACGGGACGAACAATTCGTTTACCCGTACATGCTGGGGATACTCTTGCTCGTCTTCAAAAGGCTCGATCTCGTCTTGAAATAAAGTTTGGAAGGCAAGCAACTTTGGCTGAACTGTCAGCTGAGGTAGAAATGCCTGAAGACAAAGTAACAGAAGCTCTTCGATTTGCGGCTGAACCGCTTTCGCTCAGTGAACCACTGCGTGAAGATGGAGATGCCGAGTTAGGAGATGTAGTAGAGGATCGTTCAGCCGAGTCTCCGTTTGAAACTGCCGCTACTGCGTTATTACCCGAGGAGATTTCTCGACTTCTTGCTCCTTTAGACGAAAGAGAAAGAGAAATTTTGAAGTTGCGTTTTGGTCTCGATCGTGGGGAACCTCGAACCCTTGAAGAGGTGGGAGAACATTTTGATCTGACTAGGGAAAGAATCCGCCAGATTGAAGCTCGGGCTATGTCTAAGTTGCGTCATCCGAGTAGCGATACAGGCGCCCGAGATCTTTTGGCAGTTTAAAAATAATCTGGCGGAGGTGGACGGGAATCGAACCCGCCGGACGGGGATCGCCCGTCCCACCCGCTTTGAAGGCGGGGGAGCCCACCAGGTACTCGGACACCTCCATAGATGACCGTATTGTGTCAGAGCTTAAATACTATGCATTCAGTAAAAATAGTAAAAACAATTTAACTCTTTGCTTATGTAATTACCCTTTCTAGGCACGTATCATTCTTTTATGAAAAAGTTTTTGATGCTTTTGGCTCTAGGAGCGCTTATTTCAGTTGCGGTTCGCAAGGTTCGTTCTATTTAATTTTATTTAGTCGAACGGAAACGTTTAAAAGTTTTAACGACCCCTGCTCCTAAAAGAAAAGTTAGAACTGTTATAGCAATCCATTTGCGGTTGAGAGGAACTCGTTCTCCTAAAGCAATTGGTCTCACGAATTCTAATATCGGCCAGTTCTTTTCTTCTGCCTGTTTTCTAAGTTCTCTATCTGGGTTAACGGCTACTGGATTACCTACTAGCTCCAACATTGGAATATCTGTTGACGAATCAGAATATGCCCAAGAATCTTCTAGAGAAATGTTCTTTTTTAAAGAAAGATCTATTATTGCTTCTGCTTTATGTGACCCAGCAGCATAAAACTCTACCTCCCCTGTGTAACGACCTTCAGAGTCCACGACAGGTGTGGTAGCTATAAAGTCGTCGATACCTAAATGTTCGGCTAAGGGTTCAACTATTTCTGTTGGGCTTGCAGAAATCAGTACCAGCAGATGCCCTTTCAATTTGTGTTCTTCTATCAAGTCAATTGCGTCATCGTAAACAATCGGTTCAATAACTTCAGTTAAATTATCTCTTACAAGTCTTTTCATTGCTTTCTGGTTCATACCAGTTGCTAAACGAAGGGCAGTTTTTCTTGCTTTATCAAGACTCTCTTCATCAGCTCCAAAAAATTTAAACAATAAATGCCCCCAAGCGGTTCTAACAGCCATGGGGATACTTAAATAACCGTTTTTTCTCAAAGTAGGTGCATAGGCAATGATTGAAGTCTTCGCTATAACTGTTTTATCTAAATCAAAAAAAGCAGCTTCCACAGAATGATCTTAGATCCAAGATAAAGAATAATGAAGAGCGATGTAAATAAAACAAGTAACAGGGCTCTAACGTGTTAAAAGGAAGTATTTATTGGAGTTACATGAAACTTGAAATACACCGTTCAGTAGAAGGTAAAAATGTGTTTCTTGGCCTTATTGGAGATTTAGATATGGCAGGAGCCCCTGTGCTTAGGCAATCAATAGTGAAAGAGGTTTCTCAAGGGAATATTTTTCTAGTTCTTGATTTTGCAGGCGTTCATTTCATAGATTCTTCCGGTCTTGGTTCAATAATTGGGGGGCTGAGACGTGTGCGTTCAAATCAAGGAAACTTATTTCTAGTAGGCGTAGATGATGAATTGCAAAAGATTTTTAGGTTATGTGAGTTGGATAAGATTTTTAAAATGGACTCTAATCGTGAAACTTTTTCAGGTTAGTTGAGGATTTAAAGTGACTGGAGAAATCGAATTAAGTATTCCGGTACGAGTTGATTATGTCCAATTAGTACGAGCAGTGGTTGGTTCTTTGGCGTCGACAAATCCTGAATTATCCACAGCTCGTATTGCAGATTTACGTCTTGTTATATCAGAAGCTTTAACAAACGCGATTCGCGCACAAGAAAAAAATTCCATTTCAGAAAGACTTACTGTTTTATGTAAATTGACTGATTCTGCAATTGAAGTTGAAGTCAGAGACAAAGCAACTGGTTTTGAGGTTGATTTGATTCCAGATTTACCACCGACCGAAAGCCCAGAACGGTTGCAACATGAAAGAGGTTTAGGTTTGTCAATAATGCGCGAAATGTCAGATGGGTTAGAGATAGAGTCCGGACCAGAAGGCACAGTAGTTCATATGACCATTAATAGTCAGAACAGTAACAATTCTTAATTGTAAAGCCTGTAGTAAAATACTTTTAATGTAAGAGTGTTATGTGCTGTTAAACATTTGGCATTACTTATCTAAGTTTCATTAGGAAAATCATGGATAGAAAAAAAATAATTTCTGAAAATACATGGCTTGGTAGTAACCGGCGTTTAGCCAAAACTATAGGACGTCCTGTCAGAAATTTTTTGGGAATTGAAGCTTCAAGCGGCATTCTTCTAGTAATAGCTGCTCTAGTAGCTCTTATTTGGGCTAATTCTCCGTGGTCCAATAGTTATTACAATCTCTGGAATACTGAAATAACGCTTTCTTTCGGGGATTCAATTTCATTAGAGCATCATGGGCATCCACTTACATTAGGTCAGTTCGTAAATGATGTATTAATGGTTCTTTTCTTCTTTGTCGTAGGTCTTGAAATAAAGCGCGAAATGGTTACAGGACACTTAAAAAAATTCCGAGATGCTTTACTGCCAATGATTGCTGCGGTAGGCGGAATGGTTGTACCGGCAGTTATATTTTTTGTTTTCAATTCATCTGGAGAAGCCGCAGATGGATGGGGCATACCTATGGCAACAGACATTGCCTTCGCCATCGGTGTGGTTTCACTTCTAGGACCAAGGGTTCCGAGTGTAATGAAGGTTTTTTTATTAACTTTGGCGATAGTCGATGATATTGGTGGGATTTTAGTAATTGCTTTTTTCTACACTGACGATCTTGCTACTGGGTGGCTCTTTGTTGCCGGTTTATCGGTTTTGGGTGTAGTCGTTCTAAAGAAATTAGATGTCAGGTATACCCCTGTGTATATCGCCCTGGGAATCTTACTTTGGTATTCACTTTTTGAATCCGGAGTTCACGCTACGATTGCTGGTGTGATTATGGGACTTTTAGCTCCAGCTACACCTCTCATAAGTGATAAAAGCACAGTTTCTGAAGCAGTTGAGCCAGCTATGCAAGCTCGAACTGACTTTTCTGGTCTGAGAAAAGCTACTTTTCATCTCAATGCATCGGTGCC
>Ga0066366_10000206_pt1 | contig 14214 bp, 10 predicted proteins | sample Knorr_S7_td_250__FD_77334 | JGI IMG/M metagenome (GOLD analysis project Ga0066366, IMG submission 77334) | Marine microbial communities from Southern Atlantic Ocean transect - Knorr_S7_td_250_ad_252m_LV_B | ecosystem: Environmental > Aquatic > Marine > Oceanic | place: Atlantic Ocean...
GTCCTCGATATCCAAGCTTGTCCAAATGCTGTCCAACCTTGAATCCCTCATTTGGTTTTTCAAAAATAAAACAACTTATACCGCGGTGCTTTGGATCAGAATCGGGGTTAGTTTTCGCCATAAGTGCGAATGCATTTCCGTTATCTCCATTACTGATAAACATCTTCCGGCCGTTGATAATGTACTCCTCCCCGTCCTTTACAGCAGTTGTCGATATGTTTTGAGCATCGCTACCTGCTTCAGGCTCAGTTAAGGCTAATCCTCCCCTTATCTCACCAGTTGCCATTTTAGGAAGAATCCGAGTTCTTTGATCTTCAGTTCCATAAGTCGCCACAATATGGCTTAGGATGTGATGGGTACCTATTATTCCAGAGACGCTCATCCAACCTTTGCTTAACTCCTCAAATATCATCGCAAAAGTTGTGAAATCCAAACCCAGCCCGCCATATTCTGTTGGAATATTTATGCCAAACAAACCCAGTTCACACATAGTAGGAATCAATTCATGCGGGTAAATATCCTCGTTATCATAGGTGTTAGCAATAGGTTCAACATCTCTCTTAACAAAATCCTTCACTAGGGAAACGATTTGTTTACGAGCCTCTTCAGATGTCTGTTCAACCAATTTAGCAACTCCTAATCAATTTTAAATAGAATCCCTCAACTGACGACTTCCCAAATTCTTAGCTGAAACACCCAGCACATTCAAAAACCCTTCAGCATCCTTATGGTCATACCCTCCCATAGCCTCCATAGAACCGTCATCAGTGTACAAGGATGATGGCATTTTCTCGATTGAATCGTCTATCGAATCGAAGAATATGTTGCCTTTGTACAATTTGACCTGAATGGTTCCTGTAACCATAGAAGCAAGTGGAGAAAGGGCTGCCAACGCCGAGGTCGTAGCGGAATCTAGCCAGTAACCCTGATATATCTGAGTACTAATAACATTGGACAGATTGGTATAAAACTCTCTAGCTCTTCTATCCAAAACAAATTGAAGGACATATTCCCAACTTCTACCAAGTAACTCCATAGCAGGGGATTCATAAATCCCTCTTGATTTAATTCCTACAAACCTATTTTCAACCACATGAGTACCGATTCCTACCCCGTTTTTTCCCGCAATGATATTGGCTTCTTCGAATATGCTGATCAAATCCATTTCGACCCCATTTATTGACTTAGGCACACCGCGATCCCAGTACACACTCACATATTCTGGTTTATCAGGTGCGTCCCATGGCCAAACCCCCATACCTGGCTCAACGAAATCAGGGCTTATTGATACATCCTCCAAATCCCCCGCTTCATGAGTCAATCCAAGAAAATTGGCGTCTGTGGAATAACGCGATTCCCTTGCCGGTCTTATTGGCAAATTATTCAATTCGCAATACTCAATCATCTGCTGTCGACCAGGAAACTTATCAAGAAATTCTTGGTCTCTCCAGGGAGCATACACATCAAGGTCTGGTTGTAGCATATTGCTGGTTAACTGAAATCTCACTTGGTCATTCCCACGACCCGTAGCTCCATGGAATAAGACGTTTATATCGTCATTACTCAAAGTATCAAGAATGGCCTTAACTGTTACGGGTCTAGCTATGCCTGTAGTATTCCAGTATCCGCCCTCGTATCTTGCCTGTGCTTGCAAAACTTTTAGTCCGGCACTGGCCAGCAGCTCTTTGCCAGGCACGATAGTCGCCTTCGAGGCTCCACAGGCCAACATCCGATCCGCAACCGCTTGTAGGTTTTCTTCATCAGGCTGACCCAAGTCAACCGTAAAACAATGTACCTCAACCCCGTTTTGGTGCAACCAATGCGTAACCGTACAACTATCTAATCCCCCAGATACTGCGCCTCCAAAGATAGTGGACCCACTTGCGTATATTTCCTTCCAATTCACCTGTGCCTCGACTATTGCGAAGCGTTTGCCAATCCTGTTTCCAGTCTGGCCAAGGCTTCATCTATTTCCTCTTTAGTTATGGTCAAAACAGGCATCAACCGAACGGCGTTAGGCCTCATCGGATTCATCAGTAATCCTGCTTCATTACTGGCCGCAATCACATCTGGTGTCATATCAGAATCAAATTCAACAGCCCAAATCAAACCCATTCCCCTAACTTCCGTTATAAATTCATTGTTGGACTGTATCTTGCGTAGGCCTTCACCAAGATATTCTCCCATTTTTGCCGCGTTTTCAGATATTTCGTTGTCAATGATAAATTTTGTGGAAGCATGAGCAGCAGCGCAAGTTAATGGATTACCGCCAAAAGTTGAGCCATGGTCTCCAGGATCAAATGCGCAAGCTGAATCTTTGGCTAAGAAGGCCCCAATAGGAACTCCACCGCCCAAACCTTTAGCCAATGTAATGATGTCAGGTTCAACACCAAAACTCTGGTATCCAAATAATGTCCCCAATCTGCCTAGTCCCGTCTGAACTTCATCAAATATGAGCAACATATTTTTTTCGTCGCACCAGTCCCTCACCCCTTTCAAATATTCCACCGAAGGAACATTAACTCCACCTTCACCCTGGACTGGTTCAATCATCACAGCCACGGTGTTATCTGTCGTGGCCTCTTTTACGGCTTCAAGATCATTATAAGGAACATGCGAAAAACCAGTAGGGATTGGCTCAAAAAGTTCCTGGTAATGCGGCTGACCAGTAGCTGAAACATTCATCATTGTACGGCCATGAAAAGAATTGAGGGCCGTAATAATATGGTAGGCACCATTTTTATTCTTCTTGCCATATTTCTTGGCTAACTTAATTGCACCTTCGTTGGCCTCAGCACCGCTATTGCATATAAAAATCTTGTCCAGACAACTGTTTTCCACCAGAATCTCAGCTAATTTAAGCTGAGGAATTGTGTAGAACTGATTTGAAGTTTGAACTAAAGTTTTCGCTTGTTCAGCTATAGCTTCTGCGATTACGGGATTGGAATGGCCAGCATTATTAACAGCCCACCCCGATGTAAAATCCAGATATTCTTTTCCATCTACGTCCCACACCCTGGCCCCTTCTCCCTTCTCAAGAACCATAGGCTGGCGCCTGACAAGAAACATGTAATATTTGCTTTCTAGTTCTTTCCATTCAGCGGTGCTAGTCATATTACTCTCCTTTTATAACCTCTTCTAAGTTCTGAAACAAAGATTCGATAGTATCTAACTCTGCTTTCAGATTCTTAATGGAATCCTTAATTTGGTTCAACTTGTCGTCTTCACCAGTTTCTCCCATAGCAGGGGAGGATAAGTCTTTTTCTCTTTCATCCACAGATACTGCGGGGATCGAGTCCTTCGCCCCTGTTAACAGGTACAAAGCATCGTTTAATGAATCTCCCATAACAACTTTGTCGGCAGTAGATAAAATTACCTTCTTAAGTTCTGGAAAACTCACACCTTCTGCCTGGATGTATATTGGCTCAGCGTAGAGGATACTATTCCCTATCGGTATAACTAGCAAGTTGCCTCTAATACAGGTCGATCCTTCCGTACATCGGAGTGTAAACCAGGCAGAAATTTCCTGATCATTGTCTATCCTCGCTTCCACCTGCTCTGGTCCGTCAACTTGACGATCTTTAGGGAAATTAAATGCTACAAGTTTTCCATACTCTGAAGCATCGCTCCTAGCGGCTAACCAGCCGACCATATTTGGCCTGCCATCAGGAGTGTATGGAATTAATTGGACAAATTCTTCCTTAGTTTCTCCAGGCAACCGCATAATGACGTAGTAAGGCTCCAAGGGTTGCAAACCTTCTTTTTGTCCAAATTTTTCTTGTGGAAAAGCCCACAAGTCCTCATTACCATAGAAATGTTGAGGATCTTCCATGTGGTACTTTATGTACTTTTCCGCTTGCACAGCGAAAAGTCCTTGAGGATATCTGACATGACTGTAAAGACCTTCAGGCATTGATTCAATGCTTGAAAACAGCGTTGGGAACATTTTTTGGTACGTGAGTGCAACGGGGCCCGTAGGATCCCAAAGGTAAAAGTGAAGATCGCCGGTATAGGCGTCAACGACTATCTTGATACTGTTCCTGATGTAATTGTATTCTTCTAGCGTATCTGCTTCGTCGGTGGGTTGAGAGTATGGGAATTTATCCGAAGTCGTATAAGCATCTTGTATCCAATATAACTGCCCATTGCCCGCGACTATGTAGGGATCTTTATCTAATTTAAGAAATGGAGCTACTGTGGAGACTCTATCCTCAACGGACCTTCTGTATTGAATTCTGCTGTTTTCGTTCAGCTGGTTACTTATAAGAATATTTATATCTCTCATTTGCCAAGCGTAAAGTAGCTTACGAAAGTATGAACCTACACCGACACCACCAGACCCCTCATAATTAGTAACTATGAGATCACCTTCCCCTGTTTGGTAATCAAGCTCTTGGGTATCAGTATTCACTATGACGTAGCCTTCTGAATTCTCGCCATAATAAATCCTGGGATTATTTACCATAATATCGGGGGAGGCTCCTGCTTTTGGAGACGAGACAGGAATTTCCCCGTTCGCGGGGATGTCCTTAGCGAAAAATATTGGCCTGCCTTCGGGTGTAAACTCCGTAGCCGGGCTCATTGCAATACCAATGCCATGAGTGTAAAACAACTTTTCGTTAACCCATGTCTGGGCCTCTTCTTTTAGTTTTTCTGGAGCGACCTCTCTAGCAGCAAGCAAAACTTGTCTGTACTCACCATCAATGTAATACCTGTCAACATCGGCATCTTTAAAATCATAGTAAGGCCGAATTAATTGAATTTGCTTGTACACATTCGTCAGTGGCTTGTAATCCCATAGGCGTATGTTCTCAACTGTGGGAATGTTTTCCTGTATCAATTCGGGAGTGATTTCTCCTTCGGCTTGATAAAAAGTTTCATCTATAGCTTCCAAGCCAAAGCCAAGCTTGGTGAACTCTATATTTCGTTCTATGTATTTCTTTTCTTTAACAAATTCGTCAGGGTCTACTGAAAACTGCTGAACAACGGAAGGCCAAATAGTACCGAGTGCAATTATGAGAATCACCCAAATCCCGACTGGAGCCAAAGATAATCTCATTTTGCCCATAAATGAGCCAACCAGCATGATTATGGCAACTAGAACTCCTGTAATACACAAGATCAAAAATGCGGGTTGTCTGGCAAAAACATCCGCATAGGCAGCGCCAAAAACAATTCCCTGGTCCGACCTCACTAATTCCAGCCGATCAATCCAATAACCAGCCGAAATAATCAGCACAGCTATAGCGCCTAATACCAAAAGGTGATTGCGCAATTGAGTGGTTAAAGCAAAAGCAGTCCCTCTAAGAGTGAAATTCAAAAATGCCAATGCCCCAGTTGCCACAATAGTCAGGGCAACAGCAATCAAAATCCATCCTTGCAGAAATGAATATATAGGCAGTTCAAAAACATAGAAAGACAGATCGTTTTGATATAGAGGATCCGTAACCCCAAACTCAGCTGCGTTACTAAACCTGAGAAAAATCTCCCATTGAGAAGCGATCATGGAACCCAATACAACCGCTACGATTGCAGAGACCACGATGCAACCTATGAGGACCAATTTTCGTATCACACCAATTAGGTCATCTGGTAAAGCAGCTTCAATAGGACCGGTAGTTCTTTTATTTACATAGAAAAGATTTGCCAGCAGCAACGCAAAGACAAAAACAAATCCAACAACAAACAAAATTACCTTAGTCAATAACACCGTTAGGAAGACGTCTTCATAACCCAATTGTGAATACCAGAGGTAGTCGGTATAAATGCCTCTACCAAGCCATGAAAGGACAAAGACAGGTACCAAAATCAGTAGCAATGCTAGCCATTTCAACCGCCCATCAAATTTGCCTCTAATTGCAGACGTATCAAAATCAAATGGTGGGAATGGAGGATTAGCCATGTTTTAACCTTTGTCTATCAGCCTATACGAGTCCCGAGATTGCGACCCAAGACTACATCTTTTAAAGCGCCTGGAACTCGACCATCGATTATTTGTGAAATAGCCCCGCCGGCAAGTGCCTCAATACAGGCTTCCATTTTAGGTATCATTCCACCATCTATAACATGGGAAGCAACGAGTGAGTCGGCTTGCTTTTTGGTCATACGGGATATCAATCTTTTTGAAGAATCTAGTACTCCTTCAACATCTGTAAGGAACACCATTCTGTCGGAATGGATTGAAGAAGAAATATATCCTGCAACTGTGTCTGCATTTATGTTCAGCAACATATTTTCATCGTTTAAACTGGAATGAACTCCTACCGGTGCTATCACTGGCATATAGCCAGCTTCCAATATAGCCTGAATCGGTTCAATGTTAACCGATTTAACCTTACCTACATACCCTAACTCTGGATCTGCAATTTCAGCGCTTACTATCTTACCGTCAGCACCAGAAATACCAATTGCTTTACCACCAATGTTATTTATGGCAGCAACTAGAGATTTGTTGATCAGTCCAGTTAAAACAGCTACAACAATATCTAAACTCTGAGAATCCGTGACCCTCAACCCATTTACAAACTTAGGGCGAACTCCTTGTTTTTCCATCCATTCAGAAATCGTTTTACCCCCACCATGAACAACTACAAATCGGTCTCCCTTTGCTTGTAGTTCCACTAAGTCTGTCAAGGTTGTGTCATGGTTTCCGAGGGTGCTGCCGCCAATTTTCACCACAGTGAGACTAGGTGTCCTTTCTGATCCGAGACTGCTGTCTATGCCCTGGTCGGCAGAGTCCAACTTTTCCGGGTGATTTGAAGGATTCAAGATATCCATATGGTCATCGGTGGGTGAATGCTCTAATTCGTTAAACATTATCCATTACCTATGTACTATAGGCCGAATTGAATATCACATACTCCTCTGTCAAATCGCATCCCCATGCCGTTGCTGAACATTCCCCAACGTTGAGGCTGATTCTAAAATCCACTTGCTCGGAATTCATCGCACTAACAACAGCGTCCTTTAGGTAAGGAATTGCAATTCCTTCATGAACAATGTGAATATCGCTAATGAAAATATCTATCTCTCCTTCCTTGAGAGGGATTGAACTTTTCCCTAAAGCCATGACTAGACGACCCCAATTCGGATCTTTACCGTGTACCATGGCTTTCACTAAGGAGGAGGATGCTATTTCACGAGCCGCCTTCTGAGCGTCTTCAGTGGTATGAGCTCCTTCTACGATTACTTCGATAAGTCGCTGAGCTCCTTCACCATCTCTTGCCAGTTCCTTTGCAAGCTCGGTGCAAACATATCTTAGGGCCTCAACAAAATTATCAGACCCTTCAGAGTCTGCATCTATCTGAGCTGTTCCAGAGGCTCCGTTTGCCAGTACAATAACTGAATCATTAGTGCTCTGATCTCCGTCAACATCGATCATATTGAAGGAAAGACTCACTGCTTCGGAGAGTGCTTCCTGTAAAAACTTTGCATCGACATCTGCATCAGTAGTGATAAAGCACAACATGGTTGCCATGTTCGGATGTATCATCCCAACACCCTTTGCTGAACCGCCGAGAGTCACCGTCTTACCATCATGCTTAAACGAAACAGCCCTTTCTTTATGTTTGGAGTCTGTTGTCATTATTGACTTGGCGAAATCAGTCCCGCCTTCATCGGATAAGACTATGTTAGTTATATTTTGACGTATCAAAGCCATTGGTAGCTCAACACCTATCATGCCTGTGCTAGCTACATAAAGATCTTTACCAGACACTCCAGTGTGAGTGCCAGCTAATGAAGCTAATTCCTCAGCATCGGTTAGGCCTTGAGGGCCCACACTGCAATTAGCGCACCCGCTATTCGCGACAATACCTCTAGATATCACAGCCGTCTTTCTTTCTCTGCTAGCGGTTACCGAAGGGGATTCAATGCTGTTTGTGGTAAAGGTTGCTGCTGAGTTAGCTGGTCTATCAGAAAGAACTATACCCAAATCAGGAACACCTGCTTCGGTTTTCAAACCAGCATAAGTAGATCCAGCAGTAAAGCCAACTGCAGAAGTGATACCACCTTCGCTTATTATTTCAATCACGATAAGTTCCCCTTTTTCCAAAAGACTATAAGCCACCAGAAAAGTAGACAAAAAACGGCGGATCACGTCCGCCGTTGAAAGCCTCGGAATTATAGCATATAGGTACAAGACAGGTACGAAAATCCGATCTATCCTATGCTACAATCCGATCAATTAAGAGATGGATAATTGACCCATACTTAAACATACGAATCAAATTACCACTAACAATTGAATCCATGAAATGAATCCATGAAAAAGGCGAGTAATTATGACTACTGCAAAAAATCAGACAAAATACACATCCATTGGAAACAGGCCTGTAAGACATGACGGATACGACAAAGTCACAGGAAAAGCGCAATACGGTGCTGATGTTGACTTACCCGGTTTAATTCACGGAAAAATCCTCAGAAGCCCTCATGCACATGCAAAAATAATATCCATAGACACATCTGCAGCGGAAAACCTACCAGATGTTTATGCTGTAATCACTAATAAAGATTTCCCTGCACAAAAAGACGAAGCTGTATCGAAGATCCCTGGTCCAGCAATCAATTTAAAACAGCAAACTGCCAACATTTTGGCGGGAGACAAGGTTTTGTATAAGGGACATGCAGTGGCTGCAATAGCAGCAACAAGTGCTCATGCTGCCGAGGAGGCCCTAGCCCTCATCAATGTTCAATATGAAATATTGCCTCACGTCTCAACTGTGGAAGAAGCCATATCTGAAGGTGCTCCTCTCTTGCATAACCAATATAAGAACAACATTGCTAGTCATGACGTTCTGGAATTAGGAGATATAGAATCTGGATTCAGTCAAGCTGATCTTATAGTGGAAAGGGAGTTTAGAACCTCCACCGTTCATCAAGGATATATAGAACCTCATTCTGCAACTGGTTGGTGGACTCCTAGCAATAAAATAACTGTCTGGGGAAGTTCCCAAGGACATTTTCAAATTCGCGATAGAACCTCCCTGGTCCTGGGTGTGCCTGTTTCTGACATTAAGGTCATCCCCATGGAAATTGGGGGCGGATTTGGAGGAAAAACAACAATATACCTTGAGCCTGTAACAGCTTTACTTTCGAAGATTACAGGTTATCCAGTAAAAATTACCATGTCCAGGTCTGAAGTATTAGAAGCAACGGGCCCAACATCTGGGTCTTATATGCACGTGAAATTCGGTGCAACAAAAGAAGGCAAAATAACTTCAGCCCAAGCTGATTTGAAGTTCGAAGCAGGAGCTTATCCAGGATCTCCCGTAGGAGCCGCTTCAAATTGCATATTTACACCATACGCCATCGATAACCTGAGAATTGATGGTTACGATATTGTCAACAATAAACCTAAAACAACAGCTTACAGAGCGCCAGGTGCCCCAATCGGTTCCTTTGCAGCGGAAACCTTAATAGACGAATTAGCGGAGAAAATTGGCATGGACCCGCTCGACCTAAGGATAATGAATGGTGCGAAACAGGGAACAACCAGGGCATCCGGAATAAACAATCCGCTAATAGGCTGTATCGAGACTTTCCAAGCAACCAAGGACCACGATCATTACAAATCAGAGAAAGCGACTAAAAAGATAGGCAGAGGCGTTGCTTCTGGCTTTTGGATCAATGGAAGCGGTGCTGCATGTGCCGTGGCTAACGTAAATTTTGACGGGACCATAAACCTTACTATCGGGTCCATGGATATTGGCGGGCTCAGGCCTGTGGCTGCTCAGCATGTCGCCGAAGTTCTCGGTATTCCAGTTGAAAATATAAACCCTCAAGTTGGCGATACGGATACAGTAGGATACACCTCAATGACTGGTGGCAGCGGTGGAGCATTTAAAACAGGCTGGGCAAGCTATGAAGCTGCTCAAGACGTGAAAAGGCAAATGTTAGAAAGAGCCGCTGAAGTTTGGGAAACATCTCTGGATGACATAAAACTGGAAAACGGTTTTTTTATCCATTCATCTGACAGTGAACTCAAGATGTCCTTCAGCGAATTAGCCAGTCACCTTCCTGATACGGGTGGCCCCGTCGTTGGTAGAGCAAACCTAGACCCGCGTGGGCCCGGGAGCGCATTCGCAACCCACTTGGTCGACCTAGAGGTAGACACAGAAACTGGGAAAGTCACCATTTTGAGATACACGGCTGCGCAAGATGCGGGCACCGCCATTCACCCAAGTTACGTTGAAGGCCAGATTCAAGGAGGGGTTGTCCAGGGGATTGGCTGGGCACTGAATGAGGAATATTTCATCAATGAATCAGGTGGGATGACAAACTCCAGTCTCTTAGATTATCGGATGCCTACATCATTGGATCTCCCTATGATTGACGCCTTGATCGTGGAAGTGCCAAATCCTCTCCACCCATACGGTGTAAGGGGAGTTGGCGAGGTTGCAATAGTTCCTCCGTTAGCTGCGATGGCCAACGCCATTTATGATGCAATCGGAGTACGAATGACAGAACTACCAATGAATCCGGCCGCGATAAGAAAAGCTATCAAGGGAGCATAATTTGCCAAAACGAATACTGATTACTGGAATGAGTGGTTTGATAGGCGGGTTGTTGAAAGAGCATTTGACCTCCCAGGGAGAGTATGAGCTTTCAGCCTTAAATAGGTCCGTGGTAAAAGATGTCCCAACACATTCAGCAGACATATCAAACCTAGATAAGATTCGCCCGGCCTTTGAGAACATCGATACGGTTGTCCATCTAGCTGCATATCTTGGTTCAGACAGTTTTGAAGAACAACTTCCTACAAATATAGTCGGAACCTACAACGTCTTTGAAGCCGCAAGACTGGCCGGTATAAAAAGAGTTGTTTATGCAAGTAGCGGCAGTACTGTTAGGGGAGTCGAGCACACATATCCATATAAGGAAATTGCAAACGGACAATACAGTGAGGTTAAAGGACCAATACCACTTGTTACCCACAAAGACGTAAGACCAGGAGGCGTATATGGTGCAACCAAGGTCTGGGGAGAAGCTTTGGCCCGTCATTTCTCAGACGCCTATAACATGTCTATGCTATGTGTGAGGATAGGGTCAGTGACAGAGGCAGATAAACCTTCGGACCCAAGACAGAAGTCCATATATTTGAGTCATAAAGACGTATGCCAGATCCTTCAACTGTCCATAGATGCGCCAGATGAACTTAAATTTGATGTATTTTTAGCCACATCAAATAATCGATGGTCATATCGCGATCTGGAACACCCTCGGAACGTTTTAGGATACATACCAAACAGCTCTGCAGAGGATATTTAAATGGCATTAGTGATAGGAGTGACCGGGGCGATAGCCTGCGGAAAAAGCACAGCCTGTAAAATTCTAGAGAATCTAGGGGCGACACATTGCGACGCTGACAAATTAGTGCACAGGATGTATGACCCTGGCAAACCTGCATTTGATCGAATAGTTACCTCATTCGGGGAGGAAGTCATCGGGCCGGACGGCTACGTGGACAGGAAAATACTGGGATCTAAAGTGTTTGGCAATCCAGACGAAATGTCTAAGCTAACAACCGCCATCGGAGATATCAAAGGGGAAGTGAGAGGAGTGATGGATGATTGGAGAACTGCCCTTGAACCTATACAGGTAGGTCTAATGGAAGCCGTGAATTTCATAGAGGCCGGATACGGAATATACAGCGACGTGACTTGGCTCTTTGCCGTGGACGATGAAATTGCAATAGAAAGGCTAAAAAATAGAAATCATTTTAGCCACGATGAAGCCGTCCAAAGGCTATCAAGCCAAAAGAAATGGCAAGATAGGGCTGATGCTTCAGATGTTGTCACGATGAACAACGGATCCGTAGAAGATCTAGAGAAAGCCGTAAAGGAACAGTATCAAAAATTAACTGAAAAACATTCCAGTGGGCAACTAATGCCCTCAAAGTATCTCGCATGGTGGGAGAAAAATTCTCCCGTATAAAGACTATGACCTTAATTCCAGCCTCTTGAAAGCCTCTGCAACTTCAGCATTAACCTTAGGGCCATAGGCGGAAAATCTGTTTCTTATGCGTAAGGTGCCATCAGCCTTACTACTAGACATTTGGCTAGCGTGGCAGTACAAAGCATTTATTTTGTCTTCAAAATGATCGTCTATGTCGATGAAAGTATCGGGATCATCGGTACCCCATAAATACACCTCTAACGTTTTGTGAGGTTCCAAGCCTTCATCGATGAGATCTGGATATGCCAAATAATCTCGAGCATATGGAAAAACAGCGTCAAGCGCCACTCTCCCTGTAACAAAATGGTCTTGATGTCTAACCCATTTCCTCTCTGGATCTATGGTCAGTACTATATCTGGGCGGTGGCTTCTTATTTCTCGTACCAACTCTTTTCGGAAGGGTTCTCCGTTTTCGATGCCTTGGTCAGAGTGGTCAAGAAACACCACATTGGTCAGCCCTAGCACTTTTGCAGATTCCAATTGTTCCTGCCTACGGGTCGCAGCTATTTCCTGAGAACTAACATTCCGGTCACTAGTTCCCTTATCTCCATTAGTGCACACTACCAGCACTATATCCGCACCAAGTGAAGACCATTTGGCTATCGTTCCGCCTGCACCACTTTCAGCATCATCTGGATGAGGAGTTATAACTAAAACCCTCTTATCTCTCATATCTCTCATGTAAGTAAAGTTCCTTTCTGCCTTACTGGGTATTAGATTTTAGCCAAATTTTCCTTTCTTACCTTCGGCATAACTTCTTTACCAAATCTCTCCAACTGCTCTAGTATCACATGCTCTGGAGTCCCGATCACTTGCCCAACATTGATTGATTTAAGTGCGGGATATCTGTCTTGTATTTCCATTAATTTTTCGGCTATCGACTCTGGTGTCCCTACGAGCCAACTTCCTGATTCCACAGCTTGCTCCAAAGTTGGCAAATCTGCCTTCCTTGCATAAGCAGAACCTTTGGAGAGTTGATCGACTTGGTGATCAGTGAGGCCTTTTACCATTCCTAAGGGAGCAAACATTTTCAAGTTTTCTTCAAAGAAAGGCCTAGCCTCTTTGATTGCCTGTTCTTCGCTATCAGCAATGTGGAAAGTAAACCCGATACATAGGTTTCCCCCTAAATCGGTCTCGATACCATGGTTGGCTTGTACTCTTTGCCATTCCTTAATGACTTTCTCACTACCTCCGCCTGGCGCAGCTCCTCCTCCTATTATTCCCTTAATTCCATGTTTAGCCATGAAAGAGAGCCCTCTTTCACTAGCACTCACAATCGGCTGCCAGCACTCTACTGGCCTTTGTACTGGTCTGGGGACCAAGGTAATCTCTTTGAGTTCGTATCCTCTATATGGCACCTGTGGAGGAATCACATAATTCTTACCCACATGTGAAAAGGAATCAGAATTGAAGGCTTTGAACATCACATCAACCTGCTCTTCAAAAAGTTCTCGATTTGCATCCCCATCCAACATAGGACTTCCGAAGGATTCAATTTCTCTGGCATGGTACCCACGACCCACACCAAACACTACCCTACCTTTCGTCAATATTTCAGCAGTGGCGTAATCCTCAGCCATCCTCAAGGGATGCCACATTGGGGAGACATTAAAGCCACAACCAATTCTTATATTGGACGTGAGGTGAGCCAGATGAACAGCCAACATCAGCACATTTGGTATACATTCGTAACCTTCTCGTTGGAAGTGATGCTCTGCCATCCAAAAAACATCATAGCCGTTAGTGTCCAAAACTTTAGCAATAGACTCAGCTTTGGAGTAAACAGTATTCAATTGTTCCTCAGAATACACCCTGTCATTTGCAGGGGTGGAATCAAATCCCACCTCTTCCAAGTCAATATGTCCTGCATACAATGTCCCTACACTTTCAATCATCTATCTCTCCTCCTAACATTTTGTTGAAAATACCTATTATCTAGTTTGTATTTACGGTTATATAGCTCTTTTTGCCCGGCGATATTTAGTCACAAATGCGCGAGCTTCTTCACTATCCCAACCCTCAAAAATAGCCAATATATCTTTGGATCCAGGAACTGAAATTAACACAGAAGTATGAGGAGGACGATTAAGGTAACTACCTAAGGTTAAATATATTCCAGCAGTTACGCCCAACATTGATACAAGAAAATATAAAGACTCTATCCATTTATACAGGAAGTTCAGTACGTTAGTACCAAAGAAAAGATATGGTACTAACTGTAGTGCTATCAACGCAGAACCAACAACGAGGAACCTA
>Ga0066366_10000207_pt1 | contig 14183 bp, 15 predicted proteins | sample Knorr_S7_td_250__FD_77334 | JGI IMG/M metagenome (GOLD analysis project Ga0066366, IMG submission 77334) | Marine microbial communities from Southern Atlantic Ocean transect - Knorr_S7_td_250_ad_252m_LV_B | ecosystem: Environmental > Aquatic > Marine > Oceanic | place: Atlantic Ocean...
CGTGACAGACGGCAATCTGCAAATTTATAAAATTACATGCGGTCCGTATGATAATAACGCATACTTAACTGTCTGCAATAGGACTAAGGAAAGCATTATTATTGATACCCCTGCGGATCCTGAAGAACTGATAGCAATAGCCTCTACTACGAATGTTACGGCCATATTAATAACCCATAACCATATGGATCATTTGCTGGGATTTGATCAAGTCACGGGAGCTTTTGACGTTCCTGTAGGTATAGGTGGTCCAGATGCGCATGCTTTGCCAGTTCAGCCAGGTTTCTTGTTAGAGGATGGGAAAGATGTGAATTTTGGGGATATGGCAGTGACCCCTATATTTACCCCAGGTCATACGGATGGATCCACTTGCCTGAGGGTAGGCAACCATCTATTTTCAGGTGATACATTGTTTCCTGGAGGACCGGGTAAAAGTCGCTCCCCAGAGGCGCTAGAAGAGCTAGTCACTAGTATTGAGTCGCGTCTTTTAAGTTTGCCCAAAGAGATTGATTTCTATCCAGGACACGGTTCTGACGGAAAACTGTCTGACTCTATTGAACATTACCAGGTTTACGCTTCTAAACAGCATCCAGCAGACCTTTATGGAGATGTTGAGTGGTTGAATAGCTAACTACTGTTTCGATGCTTACATTGTGGAATAGATATTTGTGTCATCGGTTAGAATCGGACACTCAAGTATTGGTTACATCATTACTTGTGATTATTCTCTGCTATGGGTCTATATTAACTACTAGAATTGTTATAACTACGTTCCTGTCGGCTAATAGTCAGTCTTATTTTTCTCCGTGGATTCTGGCTCTTCCTCAAATATTATTGTTGATTTTTGTATTAATAGTGTGTTCTCGTGGCCGTGTGTTTAGTTATAAAGATTTGAGATTACAGCCACCCAAATCTTGGAGGTCATACTTTCTCGCTGTGCTGTGTGTACCAGCCAATATTCTTTTTGTAGTGCTATATATGGTGATTGTCACACGTTTAGAGTTAACTTTTTTTTATACCCCTGAGATACCTAAGAATATTCTTGGATCCGGGTGGTTCATACTAGCAAACTTATTTGCGATTTGTCTTTTCGTTCCAGTAGTTGAGGAAATATTTTTTAGAGGATTTCTTTTGAGATTGCTTATAACTAAGTGGAGCGTATTTTCTTCCGTAGTTTTGACTTCTCTCGTATTTGCTGTTCTTCATGGGCATCTGGGTCTTTTAATTCCAGTTTTTACCTGCTCAGCTGTGATTTCTATCCTTTATATTAGATCTCGCTCGATTTACCCTCCGATACTTACGCATGGGTGTATGAATTTATTGGTGGTAATGGTTGCGGCATCAGCATGAATTAACGAGAATATCGTTTGGTAGTTACTCGTGATCTAACTTTGTGACATTTTGAGATATATGTTTTTTGTAGAGATTTGAATATGAATGTTTTGAAAAATAGAATTGATTATTGTCTTGAAAGGGTTGGTGCGGAAAATAGGCCAGCGCTGGTTCCATATCTGACAGTGGGATATCCCACTGTAGAACTTACAGTTCCAATTGCGACTAAAATTCTTGCTTCAGGTGCAGATATGCTTGAGTTGGGAATTCCCTTCAGTGACCCGTTGGCTGATGGTCCAACTATTCAGGACACTAGTTTCAAGGCATTGGAGAATGGAGTTACTATCACTACTGCTATTGATTCGGTTAAAGGAATACGTGTCGACAATAATGATTCTCCATTGATTTTTATGGGATACTTCAATCCGTTTCACAGATATGGATTTGATAAATTACTCATAGATATTAAGTCTGCTGGGGTAGACGGCCTTATTGTGCCGGACCTTCCGGCAGAGGAATCAGGGATATTGTCGGAAAAATCCCGGGATCAAGGTATACATATGATCCCGCTTTTGGCTCCTACGAGTACGGATGAAAGAATTGAGTCTGCATGTAAAAACGCTGGAGGGTTCATTTACTGCGTAAGTCTTACTGGAGTTACTGGAGCCAGGAATCGATTATCCACTGGCGTAGAGGAACTGGTGCAACGTATTAGAGCTTTTACTGACCTTCCGGTTCTCGTTGGTTTTGGTGTGTCCACACATTCAGATGTGGAGAGGATTGGACAATTTGCGAGTGGAGCAGTTGTAGGCAGTGCATTCTTGGATGCTGTAGCTAAATCAGATTTGGGCAGAGAGGTAGATACTGCCTCTCAATTTGTCAAAGGGCTTACAGGGTAAACATAATTTTGTTTTATTATGTGCTACACGTTTTTAGGAGAACCATAATATGAGTAAAGTAAGGGCTATAAGAGGGGCTACCACTGCAGATGAGAATACGAAAGATGCAATAGTGGACGCTACTCGCGAAATGTTGGAATCATTGGTGGAAGAAAATGATTTTGAGCTGGATGATGTGATAAGTGCTTTTTTTACTACGACCAAGGATTTGAATGCCCAATTTCCAGCGGTTGCTGCAAGAAAGATTGGATGGGTTGATGTTGCTCTGATGTGCTCACACGAAATGTTTATTGCGGATGCTCAAGAAAGATGTATACGGGTTATGGTTCACGTTAACTCAGATAAAACCTCCAAAGAAATCAATAATGTTTATTTGAAAGAGGCAATTAATTTGAGGAAACGTGGGTTTGAAGATGAAGACAGCTAGAGCTCATTGCGACTTGAAGGTTGCTGCAGCATTTGGATAATGTTCCCGTCTGGGTCCTCAAACGTTGCTACTATCCCACCCCAATGCTCTAATTCAGGTTCCCGTATGAATTTAGTCCCGTTATGTTTCAGTTTGGAACTTACCTCGTTAATGTCTGACACATCAAAATTTATCATTGTTCGAAATGGATCTTTTGAACCACCTTTCACTTTTGAATGAACACCAATGTTGAATCGTATCTCTGTTTTCCCCGTGTTCCACTTATATGCGATAAAGTCCTCTCTCACTGAATGAGGAGTTAAGCCAAGAACTTGTTCATAAAATTTCCTTAAATCTTTTAGATTGTCGGTCCATACAATTATTCCAGATAATTTTTCCAACATTGGATTGTCCTCGTAACTTGATAAGAGTCGCACAAACAAGATTTTCAGTGGCTCAATCTTACTACCTGTCTTCAATTGAATCATGGTTATAATATGAGCTAGGAGACAGTGAAGGGGTCTTAAAAGTCCCTAGGGAGGCAGAAAGCTAACAGAGGGTCTCTAAAAAGGAGGTAGGTAACATTGGATAGTAGTAGTAGGAGGCGGACCAGGTAGGTGTTCCTTGGAACGCCTCCACATACAGGGGTCCCGGGTTTCCCGGGGCCCCGATTTAATTACCTTTCTTTATTTTTGCCCTTCAAAAAATCTTCTTGGATTATTGATCATGATATCGTCTATCTGTTCCTGTGAGGCCCCTAGTTTTTTCAGACGAGGGAGGACTTTTCTCGTAATGAACAAATATCCGTCTGGGTTCGATTGTTTTCTGCTAACTTGACCCTCTTTTGAGTCGATACTTAGTGTTACAGACCAGTCATGTCCTAGCATAATACGTTTACCGTACCCGTCAGATATAAGTTTCATCGCGGTTTCAGTGCGTACTTCCCAGTCTGGCGTACCAGGAGATCTTCCCCCTGGATATCTGTCTAACCCTATCCAAACGCCTTTATCAAGTAGCGATTCCAAGTAAAAAATGTCGGTTGTATCATTGCTATGGCCAATATAGACACGATTGAGATCGGTTCCTTCGTCCTCAAATATCCGAACCTGCTGTTCCCCCACTCTGTCTGGTGCCCATGTGTGTGTTGAAATGGGCACGTTAGTTGACTTTTGGGCTCTTGCCGCAGCTCTTAGGATAACTTCACCTTCCCGTGTCACTCCCCCAACATCATTAGCAACTTTGATTATGCCAGCCTTTATTCCCGTACCTTCTATGCCCTCCAGAATTTCTCGTTGGTATAGAGCGGCGACACTGTCAGAAGTTGCGTTCCAAAACGCTCGTGGTATATCCCTCCACGTTCCAGTAGCACAAATTATATTTACTCCAGACTCGCGAGAAACTTGTTCAATTAATTTGATATCTCTTCCTAAATCCAGTGTCGATACATCTATGATTGAATCAAGTCCTTCACTTTTAGCATCTGTTAAGGCCCTGATACCCTCTTGTATAGACTCATCTCGCCGAATGAATTCAGGGTATATTTGAGGTATACCAGCCGAACTGACTACTACATGTTCATGTGACAAAGTGAATCCCAACTCTGATGTGTCTATTGGTCCAAGGACAGACTCTATTTTGGACATATTCAACTCCACTGATGTTACTAAGAAAAAAGTTATTCAGAAATTATTGGATTTCTAAGCGTACCCACTCCACTGATCTCAATCTCACATATGTCGCCGTCCTTCATGTTTTCAGATGACCCATCCGTTCCCATCCATACAACATCTCCTGGATAAAGGGTTATGTATTTAGTTATTTCAGAGATATATTTTTGAACGCCAAAAATCATGTCGTTCGTATGGAATTTAATTACTTCTCGGTTGTTTAGTCTGACAGTGGTGACCATATCCTCGAGGTTAGCGTCTGTTTCGATCCATGGTCCCATTGGTTTGAATGTATCGCTGTTTTTCGCACGCCACATTGTTCTGTCTGAAGCCTGCCAAGTTCGTTCGCTTACATCGTTCCCAATTGTGTAACCGAGCACACATTCTAGGGCTTTTGATTCACTAATATTTCTTGTCTCCTTTCCTATAACCACTACCAATTCCGCTTCATATTGAACTTTCTCAGTTGCGTCTTTCGGGATCACGATGGGCTGTTGATGGGCTATTAATGCGTTTGCTGCTCTGTATCCGATATCTGCTTTTTCAGGAATATTAGGCTCCGTACCTAACAGGACAGCAGCTTCCCTGACATGTTTTTCATAATTAATACCTGCGGCGTAGAATGTGGGAGGTATAACTGGAGGTAATAATTCAATTGACGCGTAATTATGAGTGGTCCCAGACTCTGTATAGGAGTCCAATGGGGATCCGTACACCTCTTTTACTACCTCACCTTCAAGAATCCCGTAAAAGGTTTTTCCGTCCGATTGATATCTTACCCACTTCATTAGGGACTTCTCCTATTACTAATATTTTTCTACGATAGGCACATTTATTACCGAAATGAAAATTTATGCATCAATCAGCCAAGGGGGTTATTTTTAAATAATCTTGACTAGGTCACTCATCTAAACCTTTGAATACTGTGGCTCTGCTATTTGAGTGCCGTCCGGAAGGTCTGTAATCGTAAAGTCACCAAAAAGAAGGGGAGCCTCTTCTCGCATGATTTTTAGCATTTCGATGGCAAGATATCTAATTTCCCAGTCGGCATACACTGCCCCTCTCATCTCAAAAAAATGACGCAGTGCCCTGACGTTGGCAGTAACAAATATTTTTGTTTCTGTTGCATTTGGCAGTACTGAACGAGCTGCTTGTCGAATTGCCTTTCTCCGGTCAGTGTTGAGTTCAAAAAGGTCCCGAGGAAGGGCATTTTCAAGTGACTCTACTAGTTTTCTATAACTATCAGAAGCACTTTCCAGGGCATCGTCCAAAATCTCTCGGGCTATTTCAGCTCCTTCTCTACTTTTCAGCAAAGCTGGTGGAACCACAAATGTACCTTCTGTCTCATCTACGTATCTTTGGGATCTTTGACTATAAGCAAATCCTGCACGATGTCGAACTAGCTCATGGGTCAAGCTTCTGGATATGCCTGTTACAACAAAACCGTAGTTAACGTGCTCAAAGACGCTCCCATCCTTGGAGCTCAGGAGATTATTGATGAAGTCCGTTATGTCTCTACGTCCCCGACCATAACTCATGTAGCACATTCGAGCAGATATCTCCACTACGGCAGCGGACTCGTCGTCTCCGGCTCTTATGGTGTCTGGTATAGGTGGTACGTTTTCATCTTGAAAAAAATCTGCGACCCTTTCCCAGTCCACAGACGGTCGGGTCACAAGATACACGCTCGGTTTTTCTTTGAATGCCATATGAGTCTCCAAGTCTGTGTTTTTTAGCGACAGTTTAACATCATAAGACCGCCGATTTTCTATGCAGACATGCTAGTTTTATTGTCTTGATCAGTCACTACAGCAACTATGTTACATTGGTTCTGGAGTATGGCTTTTCCAACGGCTTACGGCTGCCTCAGCCCGTGGGCTGATTTCGTTCCTAATCCTTACGTTGAGAAGGGCTGGTCGGTCTAGTTTGAAAGCTCGCTCCAAGGCATCCGGAAGTTCCGCTGGATGTTCAACCAACTCTCCATGCCCTCCTAAAGCTTTCACAACTTGATCGTATCTGGACGGTAGTAAGTCAGTTGCTACTGTTTTTCCAAAGACTCCCAGTTGTATTTGGCGGTCGATTCCCCACGCGGAGTCGTTGCCCATAATTCCTACAATGGGTATATGGTGACGAACGGCAGTGTCATATTCAAGGCCGTTAAAGCCGAATGCTCCATCACCAGTAAACATAATAACTCTTCTATCAGGATAGGCAATCTTCGCCGCCATAGCTGTTGGAAGAGCTTGTCCAAGCATACCGAGAGTCGGCAAATACCACCATGAATTTTTGACATTTGATTGATAGTAGGCTCTTCCAAAATGGCAGAAGTCACCTCCGTCAAAAACCAATATGTCGTCATCCTTGAGTTGTTTAGCAACACTCTCATGTACGAAGGCAGCGTGCATTGGAGATTCCTCCAGTGCTATCTCTTTCAAATCTTGGGCCTGGCTCTCTTGATCATTTTTGAGTACATCCAGCCAATCTAATTCCGGCCATTTGTGCTTGGATCCCTCATCTGCCAGTTGCTTCGATATTTCAGAAATGTCACCAACTATTCCCACATCAACGCCCCTGTTTCTCCCAATTACTGATCCATCGGGGTCTATCTGAATTATTTTTGCTTCCTTAGGCACCACCGGTGCCATTGCGTAACCTACGATCAAGTCCTGCTTTCTTCCCATCAATATCAACAGGTCTGTTTCTCTTATTCTTCTTGCGGCCTTGTTGAGGGCACTATCGAAGAAACCTCTACTATACGGGTGTGTGTCCGCTACCAAACCTCTAGCATCACCTTCAGTCATCAATGGAAATTTAGTAGTTTCTAAAAGACGTTCCAGCTCAGTACCAGACCCTGAGTATGAACCTGCACTTCCCAAAATAATAAGAGGCTTTTTGGCCTGCTTCATGAGATCAATGGCTTTTTCAATTTGTGAATTGGATGCTTTGGAAGATTGGTTTGGTCTGTATTCCGATGGTCTGTAGAACGTCACATCGTCTTCATCCACTTCCATTTCTTGAACATCGACAGGAATAGTTAAATGAACTGGTCCTCTCCGTCCGTCGAATGCAATACGAATGGCTTCTGCGATGAAGTCTGGGATTCTTTTGGGATCTGTAACCATTCGGCTATATTTTGTAGTCGGTGCAGCCATGCCAACTTGGTCTATTTCTTGCATTGCCCCTCGGCCCAGCTCTTCAAGTTCTGCACACCCGCTGATTGATAAAAGAGGGCTTTCGGAGTGAAATGCATTTGCCAGCCCAGGAATCGCATTGGCAAAGCCTGGGGTGGTATATACGGCAACGCCAATTTTACCAGTTAGTCGACCCCAGGCGTCAGCCATATGAACAGCTGCCTGCTCATGCCTTGTGTCATAAATGTGAAATCCTTCATCAGCCATGACATCAAGTGCAGGGAGGACGTGATCTCCTGCAAGGATGAAAATATTTTCGACACCCTCCATTTTTAAGGACTTTGAAATTAAGTAGCTTCCGGTTACTTTGGACATTTCGCTCCTACTTTACTGAGGAATAATATTAAATTTACTTCGAGACGATGAGTGGGATAATTCTTAGCTGTGAATATATCTGTGTCAAGCGGCTGGTTAGATTGGACGATATTACTGGACATAATATCTAAGCCTTAATTGTGCTCGTTGGTCGCAAGAGGGGTCGCGTGCTATACTCAAGTGTGGTAAAAAAACATGAAAAGTCGGCGTAAGGAGCTTTTCTTCTTGGCAGAGCGTAAAAGAAATTATGAGTTAGTTGTGGCCTTGACCCCTGTTGTCAACGAGGCAGAAGCTGAGACCATCGTAGAAAATATTAGCGGTTTTATTTCAGATCAGGGTGGTGAGGTTACTGAAAGTGAAACTTGGGGTATAAGGCGTCTTTCTTTCCCAATTAAGAATTTTCAGGAAGGTAATTACGTAAGAGCACTTTTGACACTAGATGCTTCCTCTGTGGTCGAACTTGAGAGAAGCTTACAGGCAAATGAAGAAGTTTTAGTTCATATGGTTGCCAGGATCTAATAGCAATTGTTTTGCTATTGAGGATAAATAGCTATGACAATGAATAAAATTCTTGTAATTGGAAATCTGGGCTCTGATCCTGAAATGAGATATACCCCAAATGGTAATGCTGTCACCTCGTTTAGTGTTGCAACCAACAGGCGTTATAGGACCGCTGATGGAGAAACAAGAGAAGAGACAGAATGGTTTCGTGTAAACGCTTGGAATAGATTAGGAGAGACGTGTAATCAATATCTCCAGCGAGGAAGCAAGGTATATGTTGAAGGCACATTAACTAGTGATGCTTATCTTGCCAATGATGGGCAGCCACGTGCATCTTTAGATATTCGAGCGACTGAAGTGAGGTTTCTGGATAGTAGAAACTCTTCTTCTGTCAGTAATCCGAGTGACACATATCCTGCTAACGCTCAAACGCGGGAGTCTGGTCAAAGTTCGCAAGTCTCAGATCAGGATGGAGAAGAATTTGATGATTTGCCTTGGTAGAATCGGAAGATTCTACGTGTCATAGAGTGAATAATTAAGGCGTGCTTACCTAGCATCTATTATACTAGACATCTTACAAATCAAATCGATATACCCAAATAAAACAATTTATTGATCTCACCCTTGGGGGAATAATGACTACAGATACGACTCAGCCGTCAAGACCTCAGCAAAGAAGGCCACGTCCGAAGTTTTTTTCGAGACGAAAAGTGTGCCAGTTTTGTGTGGATAAAATTGAGGATATTAATTATAAAGACATAGATAGGTTGAAGCGATTCCTTTCAGATCGATTTATGATTGAAGCGAGAAGAAAAACAGGGGTTTGCTCTAGGCACCAACGAGCTCTTGCGAGAGCTGTCAAAAAAGCACGGCAGCTTGCACTTCTGCCATTCACCTCTTCGCATAGAGGGTCTTTTGCTATCAACTTTAGGCCTCGTAATTAGATTATGTATACAGACAGATCGGTTTGAAAATCTCGACTTATCTGTTTGAAATAACCCTAATTTCAGAGGTAGATATTTAACTAAATTTAGGTTTCACGGTTAGTTTATTGGCGGATTCTAATCCTACAAGAAGAGTTTCTGAACGTGTCCAATCCGGGACCCACCGTCTGGATAGGCGCCATCAGGCTATGAGGCAACCTCGTCTTCGAAGAAGGCAAAGATTGGCGATAGGAGCCGTTGGGGCTGCAATTTTTCTAATATTGGCCGTATTCGCTATTGGATATGTCGTCGCTTTTGTTCTGCCTCCAAGGGAACTTGTTGTTAGTGTTAATGATGTGAAATACACCCGCGGTGACTTGGTGGAATTGGTTAGGATAAAGCAAAGAAGTGCGGAGTTTGCTGGCGAATCGATTGATGCAAGCACAAATATTTTTGAATCTCTTCAAACTGTCGTGGAGAATGAGATTATTAAGCAGAGCGCTCCATCACTTGGAGTGACTGTTTCCGATAGTGAAATAGATACTCGGGTAGATGCCATGATGAGACCCAGCGAACAGGAATCCCTTGGCAAGAGTGACGAGCAGATAACTCGGGAAACGAAAGAAAGGTATTCCTCTTATTTGAACATGGTTCAGATTGATGAACCCACTCATAGGGAGCTGGTAAGGAAGAGCATGCTCCGTGAGAAAGTTCGTACATATGTGGGAGACTCAGTTCCGTTTGTTGCTGAACAAGTTTATTTATTCCGCCTTGTGATGTCCTCAAGGGGTGAAATCGATATCATGAATATCAAATTCGAAGATGCAATAAGAGGAGCTAATAATCCACCTACCTACCAAGCTGCATTCTTTGAAATAGTTAGAGAGTTTTCTGAGGATATTCCTGAAACTATTCGCCGGGGAGGTGAGATAGGTTGGGTAGCGAAAGGTGTTATTCCTGATTATGAATATGCGTTCTTTGACTTAGAACCTGGCCAAATAACGGACCCAATTCCTAATGTGGATAACAAGAACCAGCTCTACTTCTTCATGATCAGTGATAAACAGAAAGGAAAGGAATTATCTCCAAGTGTCAGGGACGAACTCAAAAATAAAGCGCTTGTGGAATGGGTTAATCAACAACGGAAGTCCCATGAGGTATATGCAGTATTCAACTCGGACATATATAACTGGATATTTGAGCAAATGAAGATAAGTATTGATATTCCCGAACCTACACCAGATCCCTTCCAACAAATTCTTGGTGGACCTTAAGATACGTCGTGAATAAGTCTGTAGGTGTAGCAATGTTGGGAATGGGAGTAGTTGGTTCTGGCGTTGCTGAAGCTCTTTTCCAAAAATCGGATTCGCTCACGAATCAGATTGGGGCGAATGTTGATCTTAAGTTAATCTTGGTAAGAGACAAGTCTAAATCACGTTCATTTGATGTTTCTACTAGCCTGTTCACAGATAACTTTGATGAAATAATTGAAAGAGATGATGTTGATATTGTCGTGGAAGTTATGGGTGGAGAACATCCGGCTCTTGAGTTCATATTGGCTGCGTTGAAAGCAGGTAAACATGTTGTTACGGCTAACAAAGAAGTCATGGCAAAGCACGGGCCTGAAATATTTGATATTGCTAGGGAAAGAGACGTGCGAGTACTATTTGAAGCAAGTGTGGCAGGGGGTACTCCTGTTGTATCGCCGCTGATGCGGGACCTTGTTGCCAACGAAGTTAATGGCATAAAGGCGATAATCAACGGAACCACGAATTACATGCTAACCAGGATGTCCACGGAAAACATAGATTATGAGACGGTGTTGAAAGAAGCCCAAGAACTTGGTTATGCAGAACCTGATCCTACTAATGATGTGGAAGGAATAGACGCTGCGTATAAGCTTGCCATCTTGTCTACACTTGGATTTCGTGCACAAGTAAAAGATGATGATGTTTTTTGTGAGGGGATAACTGGCCTCAGTGCCAAGGATTTTCAGTATGCGGATGAACTTGGGTATACGATTAAATTGTTGGCTGTATCCTCAAGGACGAATGGTGAAGTCCAAGCTAGAGTTCATCCGGCTCTGGTAGAAAAGGATCAGATGCTTGCTAAAGTTGATGGAGTTCTCAACGCTATAGAAATTGAGACAGATCTCACTGGGCGGGTGCTTTTTCATGGTCCAGGTGCAGGGTCAATGCCTACTTCCAGTGCTATCGTGGCTGATATCATAAATATTGGTCGGAATATTGCTGGCAACGCTGCGTTTTTGGATCCTGTCAGGCTATCCGAGTCAATAAAGGTGCAATCTATTTCTGATCTCCAGACCAAGTATTATTTGAGATTAGAAGCTAAGGATGAACCTGGCGTTTTAGCACAAATCGGGTCGGCACTGGCAGAAAATAATATAAGTATTTCTTCTTTTATACAGAAAGGTTTCGATCCGAAACATGGGACTGCTGAACTGGTTATAATGACCCATAGGGCCACGGAAAGATCAGTTCAGATTGCTGTTAAAGACATAATGGACTTGGGTGTTGTAGCGGGCATTGGAAATATGATTAGAGTTGCGGAGTGATGGAAATCGATACAATTACTTTTTATACCTGGGGTCGTTGAAGCACATGCAAGAAAGTGGGTGCGGAGCTCTCACAGGCTGGTTACAAACTTTTGGAGAGAGACTTTTTTAAAGATCCTTTCTCCGAGGATGAGTTGATTGGAATTATAGGATCTAGAAATCCGGAGGATTTCTTCTCATTTAGGAGCCCGTCATTCAGGAAACTCCAACTTGATCGAGATAACTTGAACCAAGGGGATCTGGTCGGACTGATGCTCCAAGAACCCAGGCTAATTCGACGCCCATTGATTTCTGGAAAAGGTAAGCTTTTCGTTGGAACGGATAAAAAGGCCTTGGCAGAGCTTTTGAATTAATTGGGTGGTCTGTGTGAGTTTATTTGACTCTCCTCTAAACAGACTGCCTATAGTTTCCAAATCAATGGCAGTATGGGAGTGTACTAATGATAGGACTTGAGGGAAAATCCGTGATTGTTACTGGGGGGGCTAGTGGAATAGGGATGGGAATTGTGAAGGTGCTTTCATCGGCCGGCGCTTCTACACTAATTGCCGACAGAAATTTTCAAGGTGTAAAAGATATCTCTGATTCTTTAAAAGGCACCCATGTACCGTGCAAGGCGGATGTAACCAATCTAAGTGACGTAGAAGAAATGGTTTCACTTGCCTTAGAAACTTTTGGAAAGGTAGACATCCTAGTTAATAATGCAGGGATTATAGGGGCATCAGAGTGGTGGGATAGGGAGATACCTAATGATGATGATTGGGATCAAGTACATTCAGTAAATGTTCGAGGTGTAGCTCGAGTTACACAGGCAGTTTCTCCCCATATGAAAGAAATGAAGTATGGGAAGGTCGTTAATATTGCTTCAATAGCAGGTAGGCGTGGAAGCCCAGATTTGCCACATTACAGTACCACTAAGGCCGCGGTTATTAGTTTGACTCAGTCTAGCGCTTTGGAGTTGGCAGAATTCGGAATAAATGTAAACGCTATTTGTCCGGGGTTGCTATGGACACCAATGTGGGAGGCTATTGCAAGAAGGAGAACGCACAGCTCCCGTATTTCATCGAATGATGAAAGTGGTAGAGAATTCTTTGAAAGGGTTGTTCAGGAGACTATTCCTTTGAAGAGAGAGCAAACGCCCGAGGACATTGGAAATCTCTGCGCTTTTCTTGTCTCAGATTTGTCCTCTAACATTACTGGACAGGCGATTAATGTTGATGGGGGAAGATTTAGTAACTAGATGATTCTTTTTTCATAAATAGGCATGGGAAGATTGCCAATATGCATATAATGCCGGCGACTTGGTAAAAATCGCTGAATATTGAGACTCCGATTCCTGTTAATGTGGTCTGAAATTGGTCCAAACGTGTAGACATCTGTGTGGCAGTTTCCCCAACACTTTGTAAAGGAACCTCTACCCCAATAAGTAAATCTTGGAATTGGCCTGAACCCCATGCGGCTATAGCGGATACCCCTAAAGTCATTCCAATAAACCTAGAGGTGGTTATCACCCCGGCTGCAGCGCCTTTCATAGTTTCTCGTCCCGAGTTTACAGCTGTCACTGTAACGGGAGCGATTATTAAACCAAATCCGAGGCCAGCGATTATCAGATGTAAGCTCATAAGCGGATCTTCGATATTTTGATCCCAGTATTTCATTAGTAGAAGAGCCATTCCACACATGACTAAAGCAGTTATTGATGGGATTCTTCGGTCGAGTTTTTTCGTTAAAACGCCCCCAATAATTGCTCCAATCGGTATGGCAATTGTCAGCCGCGAAAGAATTAAGGCACCTTCCATTGGAGATTTCATTAAAATGGTATTCGCCATTAGCGGAATCGTTACCAATGCAATCATCAAAGCTGCCCCGTAAAGTATGTTAACAATATTGGAGGCAACGAACTCCAGGTTCCTGAAGAGAGCTAGTGGGATAATAGGATGTGAAATTCGCGCTGCTAGGAATGGGTATCCTATTAGGCAAAGTACCCCCAGCGTAAGATAAAAATATACCTGAGTGTTTGATTGGCCTAGATAAGAGAATCCGAGAGTTATCAGGCAAAGGGCTCCCGCTATCATTGCGGCACCAATGTAATCTACCTTTCCTTTATTTTTTTTTGTATTAGGGAACGACAGATAAATTCCGGACAAAACCACAATAGCAATGGGAATATTTAACCAAAATACCCACTGCCAGTCCAACAACTTTGTCAGCAGGCCTCCCCAGACTGGCCCTATTACTGCTCCCATTTCAGCGGCAGCCCCTATGAGTCCGAAAGCCATGGCCCTTTTCCCAATTGGATATATGTCGGCAACCATCGCTATTGAAACGGGGACCAAAGCTCCCGCACCTATGGATTGAATTATTCTGGTTACTACAA
>Ga0066366_10000214_pt1 | contig 14007 bp, 9 predicted proteins | sample Knorr_S7_td_250__FD_77334 | JGI IMG/M metagenome (GOLD analysis project Ga0066366, IMG submission 77334) | Marine microbial communities from Southern Atlantic Ocean transect - Knorr_S7_td_250_ad_252m_LV_B | ecosystem: Environmental > Aquatic > Marine > Oceanic | place: Atlantic Ocean | collected...
ACTTCTATGAATATCATGCAAGTATTATGGAACCATGGGATGGCCCAGCCTTAGTCATTGGTACCGATGGGAAGAAAATATGTGCCGTGCTAGATAGAAATGGGTTAAGACCATGCAGATACCTAATAACAACAGATGGGCTCCTAGTCATGGCCTCAGAAACTGGTGTCATAGATATTCCACCCGAAAAAATAGTTCTTAAGGAACGTATTTATCCAGGAAGAATGTTTCTCCTGGACACAGAAAAGGGCAAGATTATTAATGATGAGGAACTCAAAGAAGGGTTAGCAGGCAGGAAACCTTACGGTAAATGGTTGGAACAAAACAAGGTTTACCTAGAAGACCTTCCAATCTCCAGCAAACCAGAGAGTTACGACCAAGAAAGGCTCCGAGCTAGGCAGAACACTTTTGGATATTCTCTCGAAGACTTCAGAATGTTAATGGAACCCATGGCATTAAACGCATATGAACCAACGGGGTCTATGGGAAACGATACCCCATTGGCCTTTCTATCAGATGAAAGTCCAGTGTTATTCAATTACTTCAAACAACTATTCGCACAGGTCAGTAACCCGCCGTTAGACGCAATCCGAGAAGAACTTGTTACCTCCCTCGTGGGAACAATAGGGGAAGAGCGAAACCTTTTTAGAGAAACCCCTGAACACTGCAGGCAAATTACCATCCGAAAACCCGTCATCAGCAATGACGATCTAAAAAAAATAAAACAATGCGCTATTGAGGGACTCAAATCAAAAACAATATCAATTTTGTTTGATCCTAATGAGAAATCGGGTCTTCGGAACGGAATGGACCGAGTCAGATCAGAAGCATCCTCGGCAGTAGATGAAGGTTTCTCAATTTTAATTCTCTCAGACCAAGGGGTTGACAATAAAAATGCGCCCATCCCTAGCCTACTAGCTACCGCTGGTGTTCATCACCATCTAATTAGAGAGGGAACTCGCACGAAAGTCGGTCTAGTAATTGAAACTGGTGAGGCCAGAGAAGTAGCGCATTTTTCACTACTGATAGGTTTTGGCGCCGGTGCTATAAATCCTTATCTTGCATTCGAAACCCTAAGATCCCAGATAGAAACGGGAGAATTTCTGGAAACTATATCCTGCGAGCTAGCGGAAAAAAATTATCTGGAGGCCTGCCACAAGGGTATATTGAAAACTATGTCGAAGATGGGCATATCCACCATTCAAAGTTATCGCGGAGCCCAGATCTTTGAAGCCATAGGATTGAACGAAGAATTAATAGACGAATTTTTTACTTCAACTCCTTCCCGTATAGGAGGTATAGGCCTTTCTGAATTAGAACAAGAAGCTATCTCACGACACAGTTCAGCACATGACACAACACGAGCGAACGGGAATTTGGAGACTAAACCCGGAGGACAATATCAATGGCGACGTGACGGCGAGTTCCACATGTGGAACCCAAAAACTATCGCAACGTTGCAGCATGCCGTGAAAAATAATGAGTGGAATAGCTATGAGCAATTTGCCGATTATGTTGACAAGGAAAGTGAAAGACTCAGTACTATCAGGGGACTTCTGGATTTCAAAGAAGTGAAAAATCAAATACCTATTAGTGAGGTAGAGCCCGCTTCAGAAATAGTAAAAAGATTTGCGACAGGAGCCATATCATTGGGCTCAATAAGTCGGGAAGCTCACGAAACCATGGCCGTGGCTATGAATCGTATAGGGGCGAGAAGTAACACCGGAGAGGGGGGAGAAGATTCTGCACGTTATGTTCTAGACGACAATGGAGACTCCAGGAATAGCGCTGTTAAACAAGTGGCCTCGGGAAGATTCGGGGTATCAATTAACTACTTAAGTAGTGCTAAAGACTTACAAATTAAAATGGCTCAAGGAGCCAAACCTGGTGAAGGCGGACAGCTACCTGGGCACAAGGTAGATGAATATATAGGAAGAGTTAGAAACTCAACTCCTGGAGTCGAGCTAATTTCTCCACCACCTCATCACGATATATATTCGATCGAAGATCTCGCCCAACTTATTCATGATCTTAAAAATTCAAACCCAAGTGCCCGTGTTCATGTCAAACTAGTTGCAGAATCTGGAGTGGGGACAATAGCTGCAGGTGTTTCAAAAGGTCATGGCGATGTTGTTTTAATTAGTGGTCATAGTGGGGGCACCGGGGCTTCACCAGAATCTTCTATAAAGCATGCGGGACTACCTTGGGAACTTGGAGTAGCAGAAACCCAGCAGGTTTTGGTAATGAATGACTTGAGGGGACGAATCGTTGTTCAAACTGACGGACAAATTAAAACAGGAAGAGATGTCGCCATTGCATGCCTCCTGGGAGCTGAAGAGTTCGGATTGGCTACAGGTCCTCTAATCTCAATGGGATGCATAATGCTGCGAAAGTGTCACTTGAATACTTGCTCTGTTGGAATAGCTACCCAGGACCCGGACCTGAGAAAGAAATTCGCAGGGGAACCTGAACATGTAATTAATTATTTCTTTTTCATAGCAGAACATCTCAGACAAATCATGGCACAGCTTGGAATGAAAACCATCGCTGAAATGGTGGGTAGAGTAGATTTATTAGATGGGTCCAAAGCCATCAATCACTGGAAAGCCAAGGGTATAGATTTTACACACCTACTACACAATCCAGAGGTGCCCGAAGGAGTGGCAAGGCATTGCGTTACTAGTCAAGATCACGGCCTTGAAAAAGCCCTAGACTTAGAATTAGTAGATAAAGCCCAACCTGCCCTAGAGCATGGTAAAGAGGTGGTAATTAAAAAAGTTATAGATAACTCCAACAGAACTGTGGGGACGATTCTAAGTCATGAAATTGCTAAGAAATATGGTGAGGTTGGACTGCCAGACGAGACCATCAAACTGAAGTTTGAGGGGTCGGGGGGACAAAGCTTTGGAGCCTTCCTGTCCAAAGGTATTGCTGTTGAATTGAATGGTGATGCCAACGATTATTTTTGTAAAGGATTGTCAGGTGGAAAGGTAGTGATAAAGCCCCCAACCGGATCAAAGTTCACCCCAGAAGAAAATATAATCATTGGAAATGTAGCGTTATATGGCGCTACCTCAGGACAAGTATTCATTAGAGGAATTGCTGGGGAGAGATTTGCAGTCCGCAATAGTGGTGCAGAAGCTGTAGTAGAAGGAGTGGGAGATCACGGTTGCGAATATATGACCCGGGGCAAGGTGGTTATTCTGGGTTCTACCGGAAGAAATTTCGCTGCCGGTATGAGTGGTGGGGAGGCATATGTACTAGACGAATCTGGAGAATTTGAATCTCTTTGCAACACCGGACTTGTTAGTCTAGAACAAGTAACTGATCCCTCCGACATTAAAGATCTATATAGATTGGTGAAGGCACATGCAGATTTCACTGGGAGTTCAAACGGTGTCAGAATTTTAAAAACCTGGGATAAAATTCTTCCACATTTTGTAAAAGTGATGCCCAACGACTACAAGCGAGTTCTACAAGAAATGCAGAACACAGAAAATAACATGGCAGTTTCCACAGATGGGTAAACCGACAGGGTTCAAAGAATTTCATCGAGAAACTCCGGAAACTCTTCCGGTCACAGTCCGTATAGGAAACTATAGCGAATTCTATGAAGAATGGAGTACCGAAAAAGCTGGTTTGCAAGGAAGCAGATGCATGAATTGTGCAGTTCCTTTCTGTATGAGCGGATGCCCATTGGGAAACATAATCCCAGATTTCAATGATCTGGTATATAAAAACATGTGGGAAGAAGCCCTCGCAGCACTCCACTCCACCAACAATTTTCCAGAATTCACTGGAAGAATATGTCCAGCTCCTTGTGAACAATCGTGCGTACTCAACATAAATGAAGACCCAGTTACCATAGAATATATTGAAAAGGCCATATCTGAAGAGGGATGGAAAAATGGGTGGATTCAGCCACTTCCTCCACTATCAAGAACCGGGAAAAAAGTAGCCGTAGTTGGATCAGGACCAGCCGGTTTGGCGTCAGCGCAACAACTTAACAGGGCGGGACATCAGGTCACTGTGTATGAAAAGTCTGACACTATTGGCGGGTTGCTTCGTTTGGGAATTCCAGATTTCAAATTAGACAAGATGATAGTGCAAAGACGGGTGGACCAGATGGAGCAGGAAGGTATCACGTTCATCACAAACGCCTACGTTGGCATAGATGTAGATATTGAGGATTTGAGAAAGTCTAATGACGCCATCTTACTGACTGGTGGTTCCACGATCCCCAGAGACTTACCTGTCGAGGGTAGAGATTTGGAAGGCGTACATTTTGCCATGGATTATTTGACACAACAGAACAAGATAAACAGAGGAGATTCAGTTAATCCCGCAGAACGAATCTCAGCTGAGGGAAAACGTGTGGTTATACTAGGGGGGGGCGATACTGGGTCAGACTGTCTTGGAACAGCCCATCGGCAGGGAGCTGAAATAATCTACCAACTAGAACTATTACCTGAACCTCCTAAAGAAAGGTCCGAAAATGACATGTGGCCCAACTGGCCTATGACACTCAGGACATCTTCTTCCCACGAAGAAGGCGGAAATAGGGATTACAACATTCTCACAAAGAAATTCTCAGGCCAGGATGGAAAACTAAAACATCTACACGGAGTAAGGCTCGAATGGGGTGAACCTGATGAGAGTGGTAGACCTGTGATGATAGAGCAGGAAGGTAGTGAATTCGAGTTGGAGACAGATCTGGTTCTTTTGGCTATGGGATTCGTTCATCCTGAACATGAAGGTATGGTAGCAAATCTCCAAGTTGAACTGGATTCTCGAGGAAACGTTAAAACCAATACTGAAAAAATGACGAGCGTCGACGGTGTGTTCGCAGCTGGAGATATGGCGAGGGGCCAATCACTTGTTGTATGGGCCCTTGCAGAAGGCCGAGAGGCCGCACGTGGGGTAGACAAATATTTGATGGGGGTGTCCAATCTTCCCAGATCTGCAAGCACTTATTAGAGGGATAAGTGGTTTGTGAAAAAGTCGGATCAATAGAAACATCAGGTAGGGAAGTTTAATTTTCTAGAAGCTCTAGTAGTAAAAATTTACGGGTATCGGTAAAAAAGGAGGACAGAGACATGAGTAAACTGCGAGTAGCATATATTTCTGCGGGGGAAGCCGACAATGACTTCGTAAAGCAACAACTTGAAGGTGTTGACCATGAGTTTGATGCTTATGTTTGTAAAAGTGACGGTGAAACCATAGAAGCTGTTAAGGGCGCAGACGTCATTATCAATCAAGGCGTCGAAATGTCGCGTAGTGTGATTGAAGAGATAGACGGTGCCCAAGCTGTCGTGAGCTTTGGTCACGGATTTAATCATATCGACCATGAGGCCGCTACAGATCAGTCCCTGATGGTTGTCAATACAGCAGGTTTTTGCACGGAAGAAGTTTCAAATCATGCCATAATGCTGTTGTTAGCGTGTGCTAAAAAATTAACTATACTCAATGACCTGACAAAATCCGGCAAGTGGGGCCCAGACACTAGGGCCGCATTAATGCCAATGGCCCAGATCACAGATCAGGTGCTTGGCCTTGTTTCGCTTGGGAACATAGGCAGAGCAGTAGCGCGAAAAGCACAAGCCTTGGGAATGACCGTTATCGCTTATGATCCCTATGTCCAACCTTGGATAGCTAGAGAATATAGGGTTGAATTGAGACCAAGCCTTAATGACGTCGCACAGAATTCTGACTTTGTTTCAATGCATACTCCTTTAAGCAACCACACGACCAAGTTAGTTGGAGCTGACTTTTTTAAAGCCATGAAAACTTCAGCATACTTTGTAAACACTTGTAGGGGTGGTACTGTTGACGAGGAAGCACTTATAGCCGCCCTACAAAATGGAGAAATAGCCGGAGCAGGACTAGACGTTTTCGAGGTTGAACCTACCCCTTCAGACAATCCATTATTCAAGATGGAAAACGTGATGGTTACCCCTCACTCCGCAGGTAGTTCCAGTCGATCCAGGGTGGCCTCTCAAGTCCAGGTAGGACAAGAGGCTGCACGATTATTAAACGGAACTTGGCCGATGTCACTGGTCAATCCGGAAGTTAGAGCCAAAATCGATATGAGAACTCTAGCTACGAGGGATTAGTATCCAAAAAGGGTGTTCATTAGTCGTAAGCTGATAAACACCCTTTTCCCGGCCCGGTCTTATTCCAATCAATTCCAAAGATTGAGTTTAAATTCTGGTACTTGTTTGTATTCAACAATGTAACCTCAGGTCGCCCAATAGTTAAAATAATCCAATCCTGCTTAGATATTGGAGGAGTTTTGGGGGAACCCTTATTTGATCATCGATAGCCACACGCACATACTTCCTCCAGACGTAATTTCAAATATGCCTAAATTCATGTCTCAGGACAGAACGCTGCATAACCTTTTTCAAAATGGAGGAAACCTGGGTACGGCCGACTCCCTATTGGATTCTATGGATGAGAACAACATCGATTCTTCCATCGTGATGGGTATGGGGTGGGCTGACCATTCATTCAATAGCTATGTAAATGACTATTTAATGGAGTCGCAGCTTAGTTCAGGTGGAAGATTAGTTCCCGTGACAGGAATTACCCCACAACATGGTGATACAGGTATTTACGAAGCCGAACGTTGTATTTCTGCCGGAAGTCATGGATTTGGTGAATTACATGTTTCGGAGCAAGGCATGTCGGGAAAATCGTTTGATTTTTTAGAACCCTATATGAATATGCTGACAGCCGAAAATTTTCCATTGGTGGTACATAGCTCTGAGCCTGTTGGACACCAGTATCCCGGTAAAGGGCGAACCAATCCTCAAGAACTGGAAAAGTTAATCCATAGGTTCCCACATATGAAAATAGTTTTAGCACACTGGGGAGGAGGAATTTTATTTTATGAGTTGATGAGGGAAGTCAGTGACCTTATGTCCAACGTGTTCTATGACACAGCAGCGACTCCTCTCCTTTATAAAAATGAGATATTTAATACATCGCTAAATGCGGTAGGTGCGAGAAAAATACTGTTTGGCTCAGATTATCCCCTGATAGACCAAAAGAACATCCTAAAAATATTAAATAGCCAACTACTGAGCCCTGGGGATAAATCTTCGATATCTAGTGAAAATGCTGAGAAGGTATTCAAAGTCAAGCGTTTGCAACAGTATTGCAGGTAATTTTTTAGAATCAAAACAACGAAAAATTTACCTTCCCTAACTCAAAATTAGAGCAAAGATAGAAAAACCGTAAAATTCGCGTACTTTAACCTTGTTAAATTTGTCACAATCCTGATATATTTATTAACTGGATTATCACCAACTATGGTGATTTAAGGAGAACAAAAAATTATGTCAGACCAAGTATGGCCGCCTTGCAAAGAATGTAGTGACGGTGACCTATTACCATTATCCGATTTTGGCAGCCAAGGAGCGCCGATACATTACAAAGCTTGGGTATGTAGTAATCCAAGCTGCGGATTTAATATAAAAATCCGTAATGGGGATGTATATCTGAATGAGCCAATCGCTAGTGGGGCGGCTCATTCACCACGAATTAGATAAATATTTTAAAACCAGTCCAAACTTGAAGAGGCGATTTCACTTAAGAAATCCCTCTATAGGCAAATTACCTGGTAAGTGTTTTTGACAGCCTGAAAGACTTCCAACATTAATGTGGGTCATGCTTTGAGGGTTGTGGCTGATATACTTTTGCCTAAAGAGGATATGGACAGTGTAATTTTGCCTCTTTCAGCCAAATCTTAGGCAAATGGTAGACCATGGTTGCTTTAAAGTGGGTTGGGATTTCCACCATCATAATCGGTGTGTTATTTGTGTCGGTTTCTATTTTGCTTTTTATAACGGGAATGTTATCAGCAAAGAAAATACAAACCCTAAATGTAGAACCAGCAATTCAATTTATTTCCCCAACTGCGACCGTTCATCCTCCACCTTTACAGCCTAATCCAACCCCACGGCTTCCAAAAGTTGTCACAGTATCTGAACCAGCAACCCCTGAAATCAATACAGACCGCAATTCACCAAATTTACAACCTGCCAAAAGTAATCCTACGGAAACCACATTAGTACCTAAAAACGAAACTACTCCAATTGTGAGACCGGTAAGTGATAATGTGGGTTCTTTCTATTCACTAATCACAGGCTATGGATCAGAAAGTTTTTCTAAACATTTCCACCCAGCAGACTGGGAAACTCGCGTTGGCATAAGATTGATCATTTAAGAAATCTTAATGTAACTGAAAATCAGACATCTAATATTCAACTTGACCAATTGACAGCCAATGATTTTAGTGGCCTCGCCACTCGAATCAGGATACCTACACTTGAGGTAGATGCTCCTGTAAACCAACTAAGAATCATTGAGGTTGACGGAGTTAAACAATACGAATCTCCAAAAAATGTCGTAGGTCGAGTGCCTACTGATTCCAATTTACATGAAAGTATAACTGGATGGTATTTCGGGCATCTAGAGAGCCCGATTAAGTCTGAGGGCAATGTGTTTCATAAATTGCCTGAAATAGCGAGTTTTTTATCCAATGGTGACCCTGTCTATATTCATTTAACCAATTACGAAAAAGAGTATGTTTATCAGGCTTACAAATCTGAGGTTGTCCACGAAAGAGAACTCAAACTTTATGATGCTGGATTAGAAAACATTGTTCTCGTAACCTGTTTTAACAGACCATATTACGATCACAGACAACTCGTTAGCGCTAGATTAGTGGACATTCGCTAAAATACGAACTCCAGATTTTCAGACTTGTTCTGAAGCAGCGAATGTATCTCTTAAAACAGAAATGAATTGATTAGCGGGTGTCGATAACGTCTTACCTGGTAGAGTAATTAACCCTGCTTGATCAACCGGCAGGAAGTTAGCAAGACTGACCATTCCTAAATGATCCAAATCTTCTTCTTCGATTGCCAAACGAGGACCTACCGACACTCCCATTCCAATCGTTACGAATTTCTTAATCATATCCATACTATCAAGTTCCATTATGACTTCATAATGCAACCCTTTCTTCTGAAGTTGTTCCTCAAGAATGTGCCTGGTATATGTACCTCGGGCCATTAAGATCAATGGATACTGGACTATAGAGTCGAGTGATGTCATGGGGGCAGACAGCAATTCGTGTCCTTTAGGGGCTATTAAAACTCTTTCATACAAGAAAAGAGGTTCAAAATGAAGATCTTCCCCTCTATCAGGATGCTGTATGATCCCAGCATCCACTTCGCCTGTCCTCACCATCCCTATCACCTCCGTTCTAGTAGCAGACTGTATCCGAAGGTATACATTGGGATAAAGACTATTAAATACTTTGACCACTCTTAGGAGAGTGTGTGGAATTATGTCAGGAGTTGATGCAATCGTTACTGGCCCACGCTCTTCTGCCTCTGATGTCCTAACTGCCAAGGAATCAAGTCCATCAAGCAGTGGCTGACTTAAGTCAAAAATTGTCTGTCCCGAAAGAGTTAGCCTAATCGGCCTCGTCACCCTGTCGAAAAGGACCATATTTAATTCTTTTTCAAGTTTTTTGATATGGGTTGTCACTGTGGGCTGCCCAAGGCCCAGTTCATTGGCAGCCTTGGATATACTCCTAAATCTCGCCGCAATAACAAAACTCTTCAACTCTCGAAGTTCCATAAATATTCATGCCCTTTCAGTATTTCAAATTACGATATTGTATATAAAGTATTATTCCCAGTCAACATATTACCAGTTGGAATTATTAATACTGCCTTAACCCATATATCTAAAAAATCAAATCTTTACATGACTGGCAACTGTTACCATTTCCATACATCATGTAGAGATGCAAATCTTGAAATCCAATTTAGATTGGTTAATTAACCATAAGTGGACTCTAAATAGACAGGAGGATTAGTGCTCAAATTTTTTGGGAAAAAAGACGAAGCAGATATCGACCATGCGCTTACTAAAACGCGAGGATCCATATTTGGTCAAATAGGAAGTATTTTCAGATCATCTGGCATTAACGAAGATACCATGGATGAGTTGGAGGACATTTTAATTTCCAGTGACCTAGGATTTAGCGCCACTAATTTAATATTAGATCAGCTTAGAGAACGCTCGAATGAACAAAGATCAAAGACAGAAAAAGAAGTGATTCTCTTACTTCGTTCGATCGTTAATGACACACTCAACCTTAAAGGGCCTGATTGGTTGCATAATCCCGCTGGAATTCCGTTAGTGATTCTGATGGTTGGTGTAAATGGAGCAGGTAAAACAACGACGGTTGCAAAACTCTCGAAATGGTACATGGATCGTGGAAAATCTGTAATTATGGGAGCTGGGGACACTTTCAGAGCAGCAGCTTCTGAACAACTTCAATCATGGGGAAATAAACTTTCAGTAGATGTAATTACCCATCAACAAGGTTCTGACCCTGCGGCTGTAGCTTTTGACACTATTGCAGCTGCGAAAAATAGAAATAAAGATGTTGCGATTATCGACACTGCTGGCAGACTTCAGGGAAAATCAAATTTGATGGAAGAATTGAAAAAGATCCACAAAATTGCTATTCGAGAATCGGGGAATACCTCTGTGAGAGTTTTATTGACTATAGACGCTACTACTGGACAAAATGGCATTAGCCAGGCTAGCTCCTTCGGAAGTGCTGTCAAATGTGATGGCGTATTTCTTTCCAAACTGGATGGGTCAGCCAAGGGTGGTATTGCTATTCCGATAGTTAACGATTTGAAATTGCCAATCGCATTTGTAGGCACAGGTGAACAACCAGATGACATAGCGATCTTTGATCCGGCAATATTCGCTAAGAGCCTGCTCCCAGAAACATCGACGTAAAGTGGACGATATTCAACACTTATAATCTTTATATGTCCCAACTATTAGCCTGGATCCTCATTGTTCAAATACTAGGTTTTGCAGCATTCCCGCTTGTTTCCCGGGTAATACCCGACCTAAGAGATAAAGGATTTACTATCTCTAAGTTAGTAGCTTTGTCTTCGCTGGGATTAATATCGTGGCTGGTAAGCATATTGGGGATATCGGGACCTTCGACAATAATGCTGTTTGTGACAGTTCTGATACTAATTTTTTTTTCAACTTGCCTCGGGTTCAAACAAATATCTCAGATCTCATACTTCTTTAAACGAGAATGGAGACTTATTTGCGCATCGGAAGTAGTTTTCCTCGTTATTCTGGGGATATTTGCCTTCTTCAAGTTTAATGATCCATCGATAAATCATACCGAGCAGCCTATGGATTTAGCTTTTTTAAACGCCACCATGGGAGCCGGCACTGGAGGCGCATTAGATCCATGGATGAAAGGTGAGCACATAAGCTACTACTATTTTGGCTATTGGATATTTGGAAATATAGGTTCATTAACTTTTACCCGACCTGAAATCGCTTACAATTTATCTCTGATATTCATCCCTGCTCTAATGGGCTCTGCCGTTTTTGGACTGACCTGCTCACTACTGCCCCCCAAAATGAAATTGAGATCAATAATTAGTGCAGGCGCCATATCTTCAGTATCAGTAGTTTTTCTCTCCAATCTTTATGGAGGACTTTCATTTATAGCCCAGAATCGCATGGCCAATACTGCATTTTGGGACAAAATTTGTATCGAAGGCCTCGGTTCAAATACGGCTATGGCCGTAGACAGCTGGAGACCAATAGAGTTTTGGTGGTGGTTTAAAAGTAGCCGCATAGTGAATTTTTTTGGAGAATCATGCGACACCCAAGGAATCGACTACACTATCAACGAATTCCCATTCTTCAGTTATTTGTTGGGAGACCTTCATCCTCACATGATGGGAGGCCCTTTCCTAGTCATGTTCTGTACGCTCTGCCTAGCCGCTTCTTTTAAAGGCTCCCCATCAAAACTGAATAAATCTACTTTAGCTCTGATTGTTTTGATTGCTATTTCTGGAGCGACGGTCTCTTTTGTCAACATGTGGAGCATTCCAGTGGCAGTCAGTATTTTACTGTTCGTCTATTTTCTAAGATGGATTTCAGGTTACGAGCACACTTTATTGAATGCTATGCTCGTTCCAGTTAGTTCAATTTTTTTAGCCGCCGCTTTTTTATCTCCCTTTCTTTATAGTTTCCAAAGTTCTATAACTGGATTACATCCTAGCCCTGTTCAGACTGGCATAGTTCACTTTCTCATCATTTGGGGACCATTGTTGATATTGGTAGTGCCATACATAGTTTCACAATTTTGGACCACGCCAGTGTCTCTCAGATGGAAAAAATCCCTAATAGTGGCCTCACTAGTTGCGTTTTGCCCCTGGATTATCAGGGGGATTCTCCCTGCGGATATTTCCCTTGAAGGACCTGGATTCACAGGAGTCGCCATACCCATTACAGCCCTAATATTTATATGCACTACCACTGCTATGTCCAAAATTCAGGGTGCAGGTTTGACTAGACAATCTATTGTTCTGTTACTTATGAGCCTAGGACTAATGTTAATCCTGATACCTGAACTCATTTTTGTCGGTGATGTGTATGGGAATCGTATGAATACTGTCTTCAAGTTCCACTATCAAGCCTGGATACTTCTATCTGTGAGTACAGGAATAGTAGTATATTTTTGGGCACAGAAATATTACTCAAGCAAAAATAAAAACCGATGGCTACTCCGTTTTTGGGGAGCTTGTTCGTTAGCAATTCTTTTAATGGGTATGTATTACGCTCCCGCAGCCATTGCAACCAAATCAAATGAATCTAATTTCAAGTCTTTCGACGGACTCGTATTTCTTGACGAGAAAAGTTCAGATACCAGAAATGCTATTAATTTTGTCAGATCTGAGATAAGCAAATCGGATGGGTTACTTGAGGCTGTTGGAGAATGGGGAGACTCTGGAATTATTTCTATGAATACCGGAATACCAAATGTAGTAAATTGGCCTGGACATCAAAAGCAATGGAGAGGAGACTCCATCAACATAGAACAGCGGGTATTAGACGTTAAAACGATTTATGAAACTTCCGATTTAAACTTGGCAAAAGAACTTTTGGCCAAGTATCAGGTCAAATACGTTGTAGTGGGACCAAATGAGGCACAGGCCTACGGCACTTTAGGATTATCAAAGTTTAAAAGTATGGGTAATAAGGTATTCGGTTCGCAGCCAAACATAGAGATATACAAGTTACAAAACTGAAATGATTTCTAGAAGCTCTTTAACCCACAATCTGAGGTCACTGAAACCCAGCCAGCACTACGAGATAGTCGCGTACGTAATGATTGTCAGTGCGGCAATTATTATGCGGTTGCTACAACTCTCAGATAGAGCCATGCATCATGATGAAAGCCTCCACGCTTTTTATTCATGGCAGTTGGCACAAGGTAATGGATTCACACATAATCCAATGATGCACGGTCCGCTCCAAATGGAACTGACAGCAGGATTATTTTTCTTATTCGGTGACAGCGAATTCACGGCTAGGTTGATATACGCAGTTGCAGGATCAGCTTTGACTTTAATACCACTAGTATTTCGACAATGGCTCGGGAGAGAAGGCGCCTTGATTTCAGCAGTGCTGCTTTGTATTTCCCCTTCCCTACTCTACTTCAGTAGGTTCGCACGAAACGACATACTCATGGCTGTTTTCACATTCGCGATAATAATGCTGGTTTGGGATTACCTGCAAAAAGGTTCCACCAAAAGCATTTACTGGATCTCAGGTTTGTTGGCACTAAGTTTCTGCACAAAGGAAAGTGCATTCTTAGTCACTGCCTTGATCGGATTCTATTGTATTGCAATTTATTTAATCCACATTTGGCAGCAACTATTGCCACTGATCGATTTGAGGACCGCATCATACCCATTTATCTATAAAAAATTCATCAGGGGTATCACCGATTCGATCCAATCAGGAATGGCCATAAGAAAAATGCCTAGGAGCGCCTCTCTTGCATTGTTTCTTGCAGCAATCACCCTTCCCCAGTGGTCGGCGGCCATAGGAATATTTCAACATACTCTATTCCTAAGTTGGACAAAC
>Ga0066366_10000235_pt1 | contig 13506 bp, 15 predicted proteins | sample Knorr_S7_td_250__FD_77334 | JGI IMG/M metagenome (GOLD analysis project Ga0066366, IMG submission 77334) | Marine microbial communities from Southern Atlantic Ocean transect - Knorr_S7_td_250_ad_252m_LV_B | ecosystem: Environmental > Aquatic > Marine > Oceanic | place: Atlantic Ocean...
ATTCAAACCAGTGTAATTCTTTTAGCGACTCAAATAAGAAAGCATGTCCGGATGGACATGCTTTCTTATTTGAGTGTTCTCCCTAGAACATATAAATACGGGCTAGGTAATTTGCTGCTCCCTAGCATTTTTGCAACTTGTGCAGGGGCACATGCTTCTTAACACTTCGAATGGGAATATTCCAGTGTAGTGGGCGTCGCTCCACAGAAATTGGATAGCGTACTTCCCGATCATCAAATAGTCTTCTGCTTTCAGGTCATTTGGTACGGATGCGGGATCCAGTAACTGTCTTTTGCTCCATTCTTCTACGCATTCAGCGCATTGGCAGCTGATTCTAACTTCTCTTGAGCCATATGTACTTTCATGTCCGTCATTCCATCTAATCAGAATTTTTTCACCATAGATCCCTACTTTATCTATTGATATTTTTTCAACCAATTTAGGCCTCCAAGACGGATTGAGTAAACTAGTGGGTTTACGTCAAAAATGTTTCAGTTAATAACAAAATGAGTTCTCTCTAATCTAACATTGCTATATAAGGCAAATTTCGGAACTTCTCCTCGAAATCCATGCCATACCCTACTACAAAAAGATCTTCGATCGTGTGCCCTGTGTAATCAATTTTAACTGGAATTGTTCTTTTTGATGGTTTATCCAGAAAGACACAAATTTGAATAGTTTTAGGGTTCATATAGCTCAATTGCTGTACGAGATAATGAAGGGTTTTTCCCGTATCCGCTATGTCTTCTACTATAATCACATGTGAGTTGGTTATATCGTCTGGTTTAGGTTCGTCATAGCTTATTTCTCCACTCAATCGTCCTGAATAACTTGAGATTGTGGTAGAACAGATCTTTACTTCACCATCTAACTCTCTCATTAGATCAGCTGTAAAACAGATTGAACCTTTTAGAACAGAAAGAAGAGTAACTGGGCCTTTGTGATTTGAACGGATTTCTTCCGCCAGTCTTGACACTGTGCGTGATATCTCAGATTCAGTGATGAGTGGTTGTAATTTCATGGCAATATATAATCACACATAAGCTTATTTTCGATAAGATAGCAGAAAGGAAGACCCGCGTTGAGTAAGGCATGAGCAAATGCAACATGCTCAAATGGAACAATGGATTGATTACTGGACATGATTGTAAGGGTGAGTAAGATAACTTTACTTCTTCCATCCCGTTCGTTGAAGGAAAAACGGAGAATACTTAAATCTGTGATTGAAAGGATTTCCAATAGATTCAGAGTGTCAATAGCTGAAGTGGGAAGCAATGACATTCCGGAGACTGGGGTTCTAGGGTTGGCAGTTGTCAGCACAGAATCCAGACATGCTGAGTCACTTCTTGACAGGAGTATTTCGTTTCTTGAGACTTCTCGGCCGGACGTTGAGATATCACGTGTAGAAAGTGAGACAATTTTCGGATTTTGAAGAATGGAAGAATTAATGCATCCGATTCTGTTTTTAAATAGTTAAGAATGTAAGGGTGATGTGAATTTTACAAATGGGACGTCGTAAACTCGGTTTAGAACTCAATAGACCCGGCCGTAATTTAGGTGATCCTGATATATCTATCCCTGTTGCAAAAGATCTTCTCAAAGTTAAGGGTGTTCCTATCCGAGAACCGGAAGTTTCTTATTACAGCAGAGAATTTCCACTTGAAAGCTTTTCATTGACAGAGAGCGCTTCAGCGGAGTGGGCCGAGAAGGAGAGACGGAAGGTTAGTCCGGAAATATCTGAGTTGTATTCAGATTATCAGGAGAGAATACTCCCATGGGTAGATAAGTTGGCTGATATTTCAAGACGTAGCCCTTTATGTACTCCAGATGGGTCCGATATTTCGGACGCCGTGAGAGATAAGGCCAGGGAATTGGGTTATGGTGAAGTAGGGTTTGTGCGGTTTGATAAAAGGTATATTTATAGCAGTAGGAGACCCTCAGTCAGGCAGGATTTGCCAAGTGCCATATGTCTGGCAATTGAGCAAGACTATGTTAAGACCCAAAATATACCTGGGATATCCGCAGAAGAGGCACAGGGAGACGCCTATCTAAAACAGGCAGAACTTTCAATTAAACTCGCAGAATATTTGTTGCAGAGTGGTTATAGTGCACAAATATCAGGGCCTGTTTGGCATTTTGGCCCGATTATTCCTATGTTTGTTCAGGCAGGTCTTGGACAGCTTGGAGTAAATGGGCAATTATTGTCTCCCCATTTTGGATCTAGAGCACGTTTGCAAGTTGTTATCACGGATGCTCCTCTTACTTATGATTCTCCAGTTGACTATGGGATATATAAATTATGTGAGACATGTCAGATCTGCTTTATGCGGTGCCCGGGTAAGGCTATTCAGGCCCAGAGGGTGTGGTTTAGAGGTGTTGAGAAAAATAAACTTATATCTCGTCGGTGCAGGCCAGTGATGACTCGATTTGCTGGTTGTGGAGTGTGTATAAAAGTTTGTCCAGTGCAAAAATATGGAATGGCGCCAGTGATGGAACATTATCTGGAAACTGGAGAAGTGTTGGGCAAGGGCAGTGACAACCTAGAAGCGTTTGAGCTTGAAGGGAAAGGATATTATCCATCAGGTAAAGTCCCTTCGTTCGATAGAGAATTTTTTGACATGCCTGAAGGGACACAGGAGGATCTAGTCCTAGAAGAATTAAAGAATGAACTGAGTGACTCTGGACATCTTGCACCCATACAAAAGGAAGAAATTTGGGAACGTTTCCGACAAGGAGTTGAGGCAGGGGTAAACAAGAAACGTCGGATCATCGATATGGGAATGGATATAGACCTATAGATCAACGTAATGCCATGGATAAACATGGGAAAGTGGATTGACCATAAATCAATGGTGTGATAGTTTGCAGTTGTTAGCATTCATAGTAAGGAGAATTATATGGCTGGAGAAGGAAAATTTGAGGTAGAAATTATCTATTGCGTTCCTTGAGCGCATCATGGTACGGCGGCCTGGATGGCCAACGAGTTTTTCGCAGAAGGCGGTAAAGACATAGCTATTAAGATAACTCCCGGTACGGGTGGAATTCTTCAAGTGTTTGCCGACGGCGACAAGATATATGATAAAGCTGAAGAGGACGGACAATTTCCTAATTTGCCTAGAGTGAAAGAGCTCAGGGCGGTTATCAGGGAAAAATTAGAGGCGGTCCCCGTCTAACTCTGGTATTGCATGAGTTGGACAGCAGAAATGAAGAGCCCCCGGGTGCAACCCGGGGGCTCTTTTTTTATCACTCCTGCGTTTGAATGTTAGTAATATGACAAGGCAATTGAGGCAAAATAGAACGCCCGAATTACTTCTTTTTATTGTGTTTCTGTTAATTGGAATTTCATTTTTTCTTTTTAACAGTGGGAAATTTACGTGGGCTATTACTCCAGTAATTGTGTCCGCGTTGGGTCTATTGGTATTTTTTCTTAAATCCTTTGCGGTTTCTAATGCCAGTGGGACACTCTCAATTTTAATGTTTCTAGTGGCAGTGGCAGCATGTTTGCTCTTTTTGAGTGGTGAATATGTGTGGGCAGCGACACCATGTGTTGTGTCTATCATCTTATTGGTGTTGTCGGTGCGAAATCTAAAAGTCTCTAATTTAAATGACTGACATCTATCCTGAAATTATAGTAACCTCACTTGCCTTGTTATTTGGATCGTTTGTTTTGAGTTCTGCTGGGTTTGGAATCGCCATAGCTGCCTCTCCTAGTATGTTGATGATATTAGATGCTAAGACGACCGTCGTGGTAATTAACACCGTTTCCCTGGCGGTATTTGTTTTTATGATTGTCCAAAACAGGAGTCAAATCCGCTTTAGAGAGATGATATCTCCTATATGTTTTGGAATGCTTGGAGTTCCTTTTGGGCTACTGATTCTTGATTTTATTTCTACTACCTTGCTCGGTATGGCTATATCGATTCTGATTATAGGGCTAGGCATTTACGTCTGGTTTTACCGCTCCCGTACCTTCATGAGTAATTCATTAATATTTAATGCAACCTCTTTTGTTGTCGGAGCTCTGTTGACATCAACAGGTATTGGTGGCCCGTTGATGGCTATTGCAGCGGTGTCTAGGAACTGGGAGCGTGACTCGGTCCGTGGCTCGTTACCCCTCTACTACCTGGTGGTTGAAGGTACCGCTGTTACTGGATATTTGTTTTCTGGAATGTTTACTCTAGAAGTAGCAATATTGACTTCGTTTGGTATCGTTCCTGCGTTACTTGGATTTGCCTTGGCAACTTTGCTAGTAAGAAAGTTTGCTGAAAATCAGTATAGGACATATCTATTGGCAGTTATAATCGCTGCTGGTGTTATTTCTTTTGCGAAGGAGATAACCACATCATTTTGATATATTTCAAAATCTGTGAGGGAAGTACGTAGACAATTAGAGTTGAATAGAGTTCTTTTGGCATTGACGGTGTAAAAAATTTAGGTCGGAATGTTTTGACTTAATCGGCTACTTGATTAAACAAATGTTTCCGAATTTTGAGGATTACAAATGGGAGATGGTGAATTAGAGGATCTTAGGCAACGCATACGGCATTCTGCTGCCCATGTCATGGCTGATGTGGTAACAAATATGTATCCAGAAGCAAAGTTGGCAATTGGTCCACCCACGGAAGATGGATTCTATTACGACTTTTTGGTGAAAGAGCCTTTTTCTGATGATGATCTAAAAAAAATAGAGCGCCAGATGAAAAAAAAGATTGCCGGGAATCTACCCTTTGAATATTCTGAATATTCTCGGGAAGAAATACTTGCTATGAACGCTGATGAGCCGTTGAAATTGGAAGTTATTGAACAAATTCCTGATGAAGAGGTCATTAGCACATACAGTCATGGGTCTTTTGAAGATTTATGTGCTGGGCCGCACGTTGAGTCTACTGGAAAAATTCCCGCTTTTAAACTGTTGCATGTTGCAGGTGCTTACTGGAGAGGGGATGAGAATCGTCCGATGTTGCAACGTATTTATGGGACCGCTTGGGAAAGTAAAGAGGCCCTGGACGAATATATCGAAAAGTTGAATGAAGCTCGGAAACGGGACCATAGGAATCTCGGCAGGGATTTGGATTTATATTCTATTCATGAAGAGACCGGCCCCGGGCTAATTATTTGGCACCCTAAGGGAGCCAGAGTAAGGACATTGTTTGAGGAGTTTTGGAAGAACGAGCACTACAGCAGGGGATATGACCTTGTTTATACTCCTAACATTGGGCGAGCTAATTTGTGGCAGACCAGTGGGCATCTGGATTTCTTTAAGGAGAACATGTTTGCACCTTCTGAAACAGATGGGCAAGACTACTACCTTAAGCCAATGAATTGTCCGTTTCACATAATGTATTACAAGTCAGATTTGAGAAGTTATCGTCAGCTTCCAATGAGAGTTGGTGAGCTTGGTACGGTGTATAGATATGAACGCGGTGGCACTCTTCACGGCATGTTGAGGGTTCGCGGACTCACTCAAGATGATGCTCATATATTTTGTACCCCTGAGCAGATAGGAACAGAAATAGATGGCGTTTTGGACCTCACATTTGACTTACTTGGAGCATTTGGATTTGAGGATTTCACAGTGAATCTTTCCACAAGGCCAGAAAAGGCAGTTGGTTCTGACCAACAATGGGAAATAGCGGAAAAGTCCCTTAAAAATACCCTTGATTCTCGTGGGTTAAAGTTTGAATTGGAGGAAGGAGGTGGAGCTTTCTATGGACCCAAAATTGATATAAATATTCGGGATGCTATTGGAAGATTATGGCAGTGCACCACCGTTCAGTTCGATTTTAATTTACCGGAGAGATTTGGTCTTTCATATATTGGTGAAGATGGATCTGAGCACCAACCCTTTATGGTTCATCGAGCTATATTTGGTTCATTAGAGAGATTCATGGGAATCTTGATAGAACATTACGGTGGTGCTTTTCCTGTATGGCTGGCTCCGGTGCAGGCCACAGTAATACCAATTTCTGATCGACACTTGGAATATGCTCAATCAGTTCAAGATAAATTACTATCTGCTGGGCTACGAGTCGAGGTGAATGATGGAAATGAAAGGATGAATGCTAAAATCAGGGGAGCTCAGCTTCAAAAAATCCCTTATATGCTTATTGTGGGTGACAGGGAAATAGAGTCTGATACTGTGGGTGTACGTTTAAGATCTGGAGATGATCTTGGATCTGTAGGTCTTTCCGATATCATCGAGAGGATACGAGGTGAATCTGAAAATAAGGTTCTCTAGTGTCGAGATGAAAGATTTGTTGAAGTAGCAATGTCTGTGTGCTATATTCAATGTGGTCCAGTGGATGAGCTGGGCTTTTTAATTTTGAGACAATTGGAGTAAAACAATACCTAAAAATTACAGGGTGAATGATCGAATACGTGTCTCCTCAGTACTTGTCGTGGACGATAAGGGAAATCAACTTGGTGAGATGCAGACGCCAGATGCATTAAATTTGGCGACTGAGAGGGGTCTAGATTTGGTGGAAGTTGCCCCCGCAGCGAATCCCCCTGTGTGTAGGCTACTTAACTACGGAAAATTCCGTTACGAGGCTACGAGGAAAGAAAGACAGTCAAGGAAGTCTAATAAGACCAAAACTACTAATCAGCTCAAAGAAATACGGATGAAAACTAGGATTGGCGAGCATGACCGACTTTCAAAAACGAGGATGGTCAAAAGACTACTTTCTCAAGGTTCGAAAGTGAAAGTGTCTGTTATGTTCAGAGGAAGAGAAATGCAACATCCCCAGATAGGGATGGGGCTTCTGAAGAATGTTGCAGATGATCTACAGGAAGATGCTATGCTAGATAAAGCCCCTTCTTTTGAGGGTAGATCACTCACTATGATTCTGGCTCCGAGTGCTGCACTTCGGAAACAAATTGAGAATAAGGATAGAGCACGTGCCAAAGCTTAAAACCCACAAGGGGGCTAAGAGACGTTTCAAGGCCACTGGATCAGGTAAATTGGTTAGGATGAAGGGACTCAGAAGCCATCTTAGAAGGAAGAAACCCAAAAAAGTGAAAAGACTTTTTACGTCTAAGTTGCCCGTTAGCGAGGCTGATGTGCCGAGACTTAGGAAATTGCTGCCCTATATAGATTAGCTTTACGGTAGCTTTAGAGTGTGTCAGGAGTAGGATAGGACGTGACTAGAGTAAAAACAGGCGTGATACGGCGCCGCAGGCATAAAAAAACACTAGGGATGACAAAAGGTCATCAGGGTGTAAGGCATAGGTTATATAGGCGAGCCCATGAATCACTTATTCATGCGGGACAGTATGCCTTTGACCATCGTAAGAAAAAGAAAGGTGACATGAGGCGACTGTGGAACATAAGAATTAACGCAGGGGCGCGTGCCAACGGCGTCACTTACAGTAAACTCATTCATGGACTGAGACTAGCAGGAATTGAGATCAACAGAAAAATGCTGGCTGAGTTAGCTGTTTCGGATGAAGGAGCTTTTTCTGAGATCGTATCTAAAGCCCAGGCTTCGCTAGAGGCTGAGGCAGCATAGGATCATATATTATAAATAAATAAGACCCAGACCCGTGAGGAGTCTGGGTCTTATTTATTTCCTAGTATTTTTATGTCACCCGCAAGTGATTTTGGGTCAATTGGATTTGTATGTAGTATCTTAGCTTTTCCAAGTCTGTCCAAAATATAAACGGGAGAAGTGTGTGTAACCCTGTATTTCATACTAAATGAGTTGTTTAGGGTATTTTTAACTGAATGGTCAAATTGAGGATTTACAAAGTATGATTCCCAAATCGGCTGTAATAATTCCTCAGGTCCAGTAACGTAGGACCAGTTGTCTCCAAGACTCCACTTTGAAATATATTTTTGCACGCTGTCTTCAGTATCTCCCTCAGGATCCACACTAACAACTATGACTCTTACTTCCTTGGGATCCTCGAGCAATGCAAGTGCTCTCCTAATAGATGACGTCACGATAGGGCAAACATCCGTACAGTTCGTGAAAAGAAATGTGAGAAGAGATGGGCTCTCGTTGCGGCCGAAATTTGTTGTGGTCCGACCCTTGTGATCCACCACAGAGAATTCGCTGGTTTTATGATTTGATAAAAATGTTCCCTCATATTCGGGTTCTCCAGGATAGTCGCACCCGGTAGAAGATATTAATATGAAAAAACAGATTGTCAGAAATAGAAGACTGACCAAATAGCCGTGTACATTCAGCAATGTTTTAGTCTCTCTATTTGTTGGAGAGGATTACTTTTCGGTTCTTCTTTCCAAGAGAAATGCGATGACGGGTGTGAGAATAAGAAGAGCCATGCCAATGACAATCACACCATTTGTCCCAAAACTTGAATGGTGGTGTACTTGATAAAATATATATCCCAAAGCGATCGCAAACACTGCTATTACTATAAATGAAACCACCGGTACTACTGCGGATAGAGCAACCTTATTCAAATTCTTTGTCTCCTGCTACTATGCTGTAATTTGTTGATACCATTCTAGTCTAATTGGCCACCTGATTATACTCCTTTTTGTCATCCTTGGAGCCTTCACTAAACCAACGTAAGAAGGCAGTTATTATGAGGGTTAGGAATAAAAATCCGCTGCCTACCTTCATAATTATTCCTCCTAGTTGTTGATCGACCAGCGCATTAACACCAAATAGTTTTGGAGCATTTATGTAATGATCATAAATAGGTTCAGGAGCGAACGTGACGATTCCAAAAACGATAATTTGAGCCAAAGACATGACGAAGAGATAAATGATTTGTAGTGGATAAGATAGCCTAGGCATTTCTATGGAATTACTACACAATGGCCACCACATAACAAATGCGGCGATTATAAATAATAGGTGCTCAATTATGTGTATTGAGTGATAAGTTACAGATAATCCGTACAAAGTCGGCAGGTGCCAAATTGAAAATATTACGTTGAATATGATTACAGCTGTTATGGGATGGAGAATTATTTTGGCCACTTTTTTGGTGACAGGGTTTCTAAATAACGGTGAAACCAGCCAGCCAGGGATACCTAATATGAGTAATGGCGGAGAAACGAGTGTTAGTAACACGTGTTGCACCATATGGGCACTGAACATGTAATCGTCGCTGAGTGCGTGTAATGGTGAAAGTAAGGCGAGAAAAATAATGAAAACACCTAGCGAAAAAAGAAGTGTTTGTCCTGGATTTACCGTCTGTGATAGCTTAAATCGTGTCCTTATAGGTCCGATTCCAAGCAAATATCCCGCTTGAAGTACGAACAATCCTATTAGGGCGTCTGGATGACCGTGCCAGTGAAGCAAAACTGAGGTAGCAAGTTCACTCATTGGTTGTAGAAAGTATCCTTATCGTAGGTTCTTTCAGGTTGAACGTATTTGCCTTGTGGAGCTGATAGTTGTTTTTCTTATAGCCAAACCTGGAAGAGAAATATAAGGGCGAATATAACAGAGGTTGCTAGAACAAACCCTCCAACAAACATATAGCTGAATAGCTTGTGGTCAAATTTCAAATGCATGTAGTACATGGCAACCAAAGCAAATTTTCCCGCGGATAGCACAAATAACACGGGAATAATCCAGTATCCCAGCCATGTCAGATAGAAGATTCCTACTTCTATGGCCGTAACCACAGAAAGGATCATAGCAATTTTGAAATATAGACCAGCCGTCGGGTGCCCGGTATGGCCTTCTGAAGAATGTATCTCCTGACTCATCTGATCTCCATTAAGTTAATTCCTAGAAACCTTCAAATACTCCAAATAGATAAACAACCGTGAAAATTACTATCCACACTACGTCAACAAAGTGCCAATAGAGCGCAGCAAGGTCCACATCTAAATTTTTCTCTCTCGTTATCACTCCTTTTTTGAAAGAAAGGAAGAAGATGGAGAGGAGCCACACTACTCCAAGAGTAACGTGCGCCCCATGAAATCCCGTCAAAGTGAAAAAAGTGGTACCAAATAAATTGGTTTGAGGCTTTAATCCGTATTCTTCGTCTACGTGATGGTCAGCTTTGAGTAGGCCATTTGAGTCTAGACATTCTTTTTGGAAAAAATGGTCGTGCCCCGCCTTAACGTAATCACCGTGCTCTATTTTTTCTGCCACTTCACTACATTCAAAATGTATGTGGTGAGTGGAAAAACTACTGAATTCATACACTTGAAAACCTATGAAAGTGGCCCCCATAATCGCTGTGGAGACCATCCAGATGCGAAACCCCTTCATATTTCCACGGGTCAAGGCGGAATAAGCTAATACCATGCTCATGCTACTCATAAGTAGCACAAAGGTACTTACAGAGGTAACCGGTATATCAAAGACGTCTATCGGAAGCGGACCTGTCAAACTCTTACCCTGATATACCAGATAAGTGGCAATTAGCGAGCCAAAGAACATGCAGTCTGAGCCCAAAAATGCCCACATGAGCATTTTCCTATGATTCAGACCAGTCGTTGTATCTTCGTGCTCCTCATGACCAGCTGTCGATGTATGTTCCTGTGCCAATTGACCAGACTCCCTTAGTGGGCCGAATCTTCGTCGGGATCATTCACTGGTTCTAAAGACCATGCGTAGACGCCCACGAATCCTATAAAAGTACCTATGATAGCGATTGCCCATGGAACGACTAATTGGTTGAATACGACACCGTAGGCGGCAATAAACAACCCAATAGCAGTCACCAGGGGCCAGTAAGATGGTTGAGGCAGATGTATATCGTGTTCTTCATCACCGGATCCGCCTGAAACTGGAACTGCCTTTCCATTTCCACCCTGTTTGGTGTTCCACCAGTCATCTAGGGATTTTACGACGGGAATCTCACTGAAATTGTATTCTGGAGGGGGGGAGGGTATGGACCACTCTAAAGTTCTTCCATCCCACGGATCGCCTGGCGCATCTGGACCACTTTTCCAGCTTTTCACCATGTTTAAAATAAAAACGAGAAATCCCGCGATGAGTATGAATACGCCTAGGGTCGCCACAAGATTCCAAAGATCCCAGCCCATTCCTTCGGCATATGTGTAAATACGCCTTGGCATTCCATCAAGGCCCACAAAGTGCATTGGGAAGAAAGTTACATTTTGCCCTATCATCATTAGCCAAAAATGAAGCATTCCCATTTTTTCATCGAACATTTTTCCTGAAAATTTTGGGAACCAATAGTAGATACCCGATGTCAGGGCCATAATTGCCCCGCCGAACAGCACATAATGTATGTGTGCCGGTATGAAATACGTGTCCTGTTGCTGAGCATCGGAAGCTGATACAGCGTGCATCACACCACTGATGCCCCCTATGAGGAACATGGCTATGAATCCCAAAGAAAATGCCATGGGAGTATTAATTCTTATAGACCCGCCCCATATGGTTCCAATCCAGTTAAACACTTTAATTCCGGTTGGTACAGCTATCAGCATAGTAGTTATCGTAAACACGGCATTCGCTACTGGACCCAAACCTACTGTAAACATGTGGTGGCTCCAAACCATCCATCCCATCACCGCGATGATTGCTCCAGCTAGCACAACGGTGGTGTATCCAAACAAAGGTTTCTTTGAAAAAACTGGTAGTACCTCTGAAACGATACCCATCGCCGGTAGGATCAATATGTATACCTCAGGATGGCCAAATACCCAGAACAAGTGTTGCCAGAGTACGACACTCCCTCCTCTTGCTACGTTAAAGAAATTAAAATCAAAATAGCGGTCAAAGGTCAGTTCAATTAATGCCACTGTGATGACAGGAAACGCTAGTATCAGCAGGATAGCTGTAATAAAGGTCATCCATGTGAATAGCGGAAGTCTCATCATCGTCATTCCTGGAGCACGCATATTAATTATGGTGACTATGAAGTTGAATGATGCGGCAAGTGAGGCAACTCCAAGGACTTGAAGGCTTATTATCCAAAAATCGATTCCTTTTCCCGGGTTTTGGTCTACGGAGGTCAGTGGCGCGTATCCAAACCAACCCGCGTCCGTAGCTCCTCCAATCCAGCTCAGTTTTAGCATTATTGCACCGGCGAGAAAAGTCCAGTAACTGAAGGCATTTAGTCTTGGAAACGCCACATCCCGGGCTCCTATCTGTAAAGGAATAACAAAGTTAAAAAATGCGGCTCCGAGCGGCATTATCGCCAGGAAGATCATCGTTGTTCCATGCATTGTGAACAGCTGGTTATATACAGCTGCACTGACTATATCCAACTCGGGCTTAGTTAGCTGGATACGCATGAGTGTTGCTTCAACACCACCGGACAAGAACATGATGAATGCGGTGACACCATACAGCACACCTATCTTTTTGTGATCTATGGTAGTTAACCAGTTCCACAAGCCAGAGGGATGTACTGGTCTTGGTATAGCTAAAGATAACGTACTCACTCAAGTGCCTCCGAGGTTAGGGAATTTATCATGTGCAAATACATACGCTCACTTAAGACTGGTTAAATATGCGACAAGTGCAGATATCTGCCGCTCCGTTAGGGTTTTGTTAGGATCTGTATACACAGCGGCCTGACTAGACATTAAGTTGCCGGGCTTGATTTCTGAAGGGTTTTCGAGCCATTTTCGTAGATTCTCTTGAAGGTATGCATCATTCACGTTGCCAGCGCCGTCAGCGTTATTCATCATGCCTGCGGCTAAGTCTCTTCGAGATGCAACATGGGCCAGATTGGGACCTACTCGGCCTTTTGACCCAGTTTTGGCGATAGTTTTTAATGAGTGGCATCCTGAGCAACCCGCATCTTTGAATATCCCAGCACCTTCTTTTGCCAGAGGGTCTCCAGATTCCAAAGCTGGCGCGGCTTGGTCAGACAGCCATGTGTCGAACTCGGCAGGTTCTACTGCAATGACCTTGAATTTCATATTGGCGTGTGATGTTCCACAATACTCAGCACACTGACCATAGAATTCGCCAGGTTCGTCCGCTTGGAACCACATATGATTCCCTTCTGAAGGAACCATATCTACCTTTCCAGCTAGTTTTGGGACCCAAAAACTGTGTATAACGTCTACCGATTCCAAGTTTATTCGGACTGGAATTCCAACTGGTATATAGACTTCATTCGCTGTTACCACTTCATTTTCGGGACCATTTGGGGATGGGTATCTGAACTCAAACCACCATTGATGACCGATTGCTTCCAAAGTTATCGTCTTTTCACTGTCTTTCGGGACATTCGCGGAATAGAACAAAGTATTTATGGATGCTATTGCAAATCCCATGACTACAATTGCTGGGATTATGGTCCACAACAGTTCCAATCTAGTGTTGCCGTGTACCTGTATGGGTGTTTCCTCTTCACTCCTACGCCTAAATTTAACAAGGGCATATATTAGGGCCGCTCCGACAAGGACAAAAACCAGAGCACCGCCGATAAGGATCCACCAGAATATTGTCAGTTGTCTCTCGGCAACGGGACCTAATGGTTCGAAAGTAGACTGGTTGGCACTTGGGTCGATGATAAAGCATCCAGCTGCTAGGACTGAAAGTGCCAACGACATCAACAACAAAACAATTTTTTGGGTTCGGGAAGAATTTA
>Ga0066366_10000236_pt1 | contig 13492 bp, 7 predicted proteins | sample Knorr_S7_td_250__FD_77334 | JGI IMG/M metagenome (GOLD analysis project Ga0066366, IMG submission 77334) | Marine microbial communities from Southern Atlantic Ocean transect - Knorr_S7_td_250_ad_252m_LV_B | ecosystem: Environmental > Aquatic > Marine > Oceanic | place: Atlantic Ocean | collected...
ATTCGCAAAAACAGCCTGCATGGAATAATAGTCGCGTGTCGGGACCGGATCAAACTTGTGATCATGACAACGGGCACACTGCAGTGCGTGCCCAAGAAACACCTGCCCGACAGAGTCGGTAACATCATCCAGAAAAAACTGCCGCGTCACCGCCGCCACCGCCATACCCGTTTGCTCCCAGGGTCCCATGCGTAGAAACCCCACCGCGATGAGGTTCTCCACATTTTTTGCATCTAATTCATCGCCCGCAATCTGCTCGCGAATAAACTGGTCGTACGGCTTATCTGAATTAAAGGCGCGAATGACATAGTCGCGATAGCGCCAGGCGTTTGGCCGTTCAAAGTCATTGGCAAAGCCCCCGCTGTCGGCATAACGCACCACATCCAACCAATGCCGCCCCAACTGCTCACCATAATGCTGGGATTTCAACAACCTCTCAATGAGACGCTTATAAGCATCCGGCTTAATGTCTTTTTCAAAAGATTCAACCTCTTCCGGTGTAGGCGGCAAACCAGTAAGGTCAAAAGTCGCTCGACGAATAAGAGTCAAACGATCCGCTTCAGGAGCTGATTTCAATCTATTTGGTATACGAGCGTTGATAAAGACATCGATTGGGTTGGTGGAATCCATCGATGTCGTGGGGCGTTTCACCGGTTGATAAGCCCATAGATCCTTTGGATCATATTTCCGATTGGTCCAATCCTCGCTCAAACCACCACTGGTCTGGACCTGCACACCACCCTCAACGACCCATGGATCCTCCTGCTTCAGCAGCGCAGTGATCCGCTTCGCATCCGGCCAGGGAGCACCCCCGGCAATCCAATCCTTGATGTAAGCCACCTGCTCCGCGCTAAGCTTGTCATTCTCCTTGGGCGGCATCGGCTCCCAGTCATCCTCATGCTTGCGCGTGACAGCCAGATACAACGGACTTTGAAGTGGCTTACTGGGGACGATCGAGGGATCCTCACTTGCACCGCCTTTGAGCAAACTAGCGCGGCTGCGCATATCGAAGTCACCCTTCAGCTTTTTCTTTGGATCCTCACCATGACAGGCCAGACACTTGGCCTTAAAGAGCGGCAGTACTTTCCGCGCAAAGAGTAGATCAGCCTCCACTTTCTCTGAAGCCATGACCGTTTGGAATCCAAGCGCTGCAAGCGAAATAGTTGCAATCAGTCTTGTCACTTTTATCTAAAATTTTCGTTCACCGCACGTTTTGCAGCCTCGAGATCCCGACGAACGATGGCATGTAGATTTTCAATCGTCCAGATTTAGAGAGAGAATTGGAGACTGATTGTCGAGAATATCGAAACAACGAATCCGAACAAAAACCTGTGCCTGGCCAAGCGTTTTTTGCATGGGCAATTCCGCACGCCGCGCATGCGGCTCCACACTCTCTAGCTGGAACAAAGCCTCTCCCTGACCGGAAGGATTATCGTGGCCAGTTATTTTGTAGCCAAACTGTGGCAATGTTTGTGAATCCGTTTCCCATGTGACCACAAGTTTACCTCGCTTGGCTAAGCGCAGTTTGGCCGATTTTAGTTTGATCGCCTCGTACTTCGGCTTGGTGTCCTTTCGCTTTATCTTGTGCCGTGAAGGATTGGCCACGCTTGGCTTGGTACCCTTCCCTCCAGCCGTCATGAAATAAAACGATCCGGTCTTGTCCTTGCTAACGCCGCCGTTCCAATTCGTCTTGAAATTAAATGAACGCTTTCCCGGCTCCAGATCCCAGTAGTTTACCGAATAGCGACCGCTCTGAAACGCATGCCAATCTCCGTTCAACTTTCGTTTCCAGCCACCTCGCAGATTCGTCGTCCGAACATTCTTGCCGGTCTCGAGCCAGTCCTCGATAAAGGCATCCGTACCTCCTTTGAAAAACGCCTTCTTCACAGCAACATCCATTGTCACCAAATGCGTCCATTTTTTGGTTTTACCGGATTGCGACCAAAAACCGTAAAATGTGTGATCCCCAACCGCCCAACTTCGCGAGACCAGCGTATACCAAGTGTTGTGCTCCCAACCCAATTCGAAGTTCCACGACTTAAGCCCCGTGCCTTCACCTCCAAATTTTTGGGTTATTGTTCCAGGCCCACGATGAACTGCCTTAATCGGTGCGGTGTGGTCCTTATGATCCCAAATTGAAAAAATAAAATTATTCCCGCGCGGGTGCACCTGAATACCCGCATACCCCGAAGCTCCACCTCGCCAACCGAGCGTTTCATAATAGGTATACATCGCCATACCTGACTTCGGCACGCGAACTTCGTTGATCAAAATATCGCCCTCAAAATTATCATCGAAAACCAAATGCGACGAAGGAGCCGCGTTTTGCCCAGCAATTAAGCTTCCCGCAAGACACCACACAGCAACAAAAACCATTAAAAATTTCTCAATCATTTTCAATTATTCATTAAACAACTCGCGTTCATATTTAGCAACCTCCCCAAAACGCGAGACTCCACGCAGCAACGGCCCGAGCCGAGGTTGGTTATCATTGTAAACCTCAACTGCATCGGCATCAGCATATCGTAAAAATAATATCCGCCGATCACGATTCACCGACATGTTACCTTCCGATCGATGCAGAAGATGACAATGCAATACCACTGCATCGCCGGCATTAAGTGGAACCGGAATTGCAGTTTCATCGTTATCAATCTCGATACTCAAATCCCTTTCGGCCAACTTAGCCTGAACGGAAAGTCGATCTGACACACCAACCTGACCGCCTTTGTGTGATCCTGGGATCAGCCACAGGCAACCGTTCTCCTCATCTGTATCGTCCAATGCGGTCAATGTGGAGATTGCATTGGTTGGCTCAAGTTGACCGTAACCGTTGTCCTGATGCCATCCGAATGGTTTGATGTTGCCCCGCATTTTGAATGTCAACTGCGAGGTAGCCCCCTTGATGTTTGGGCCGATCAATTGCTCGGCTACATCCACCAGCGGGCCATCAAAATAATAACGCCTAACAAGACTGGATCGATGGTGAATATCCGGCAATAGTGAGTTTTTTAGCCATGTTGCTTTAGGATTGTACTCGTCCTTTTCACGCTGCCACGCTGCCATGCATTCGTTCAAAATCGGAATTAGTTTATCTTCATTGATCAAATTCGGCAGCACAAGATATCCGTTTATGCCATAACTCTGAATGTCCTCCGTACTCAAGGACTTGGCCGCTATAGACGAGTCAAACTGCTTCATCACTTATAGCCTCTAGCCATTTCGAGGCTTTCGTTGCCAGTTAAATCTTCCAGCAATGTCCAAACAAGCCATATCCTAACCGATCTGCCTTAAAGCATCATAACACTACTTATGTAGCACACCGTTGTGCTCGTTTAGCATATAGCAATCTTTAGCTTCTCACCTGCGTCCCAATCGCTCCTCCCAAGCTGGCAGGTCTTTTGCAAGCAGATCAGTCGCATAATAACCAAGCCATGAGTAACCGTTTCGCCGTTCGTGAGATATTTCTGCGAGCGTCTTCCGAGGGACGCCATCTCTACTGCAAAAAATTGGATCGTTTGTTTTAATATCATAGAAACGAGCCCACATCGGGGATCCACTAGCATCCTTGACGACAATCTTGTCATAACCGCCTGGTTTGGTTGGATCTTCAATACTGACCAGTTTGATACCTTCCAATTTCGACTGTTCAAACCAGGCGATGGCACCCTCGATTGCCTCAATCACCTGTTTACCGGGCTGATCGACCTGCATAAGAAAACGAACAACTTCGACTGACTCGTTACCGCTGAACGATGGCAACTCGTAGGAACGTGCCTTGCGGGGTTGGAATGTCTTTTCGTCATGCTGCGCACACCATACAGTTCGCCTGCCATTAACTTTGATTTGACATTTCAAGATGCAACGAATCCCACGCTCAATTGCCTTCTCGCACTGGGCATTCAGTTCCTTTTGAACAAAAGAAAATCTCTTACGATCGACCAAAATATCTCGCATCAAGCTCATCACACCAATCATGGCATTGTCGTTGAAGGTGATATGTTTTGCATACCCCTCTGGCTTCGGGAAACGCTGCGGCCAGCCACCATTGTCGTACTGTGCAGTAAGCAGGTAGGTAATACCCTTGATCGCAGCATCTCGAAAACGATTGTCGGAAGTCTCTTCATAGGCATCAGCCAATAGACGGATCTCAGTGTGGGTTGCCCCGTTGTCAATCATTGCGTCATTTTTATTTTTTTCCGATAGCACTTTCGAACGTGCTTTTTTTAATAATTTCTCTTCACGTTCGTAGTTCTTAGGCCAACCACCACTATTGCGTTGATACAACAGGATCGTTTCAGCCCGTTGGCGGTTTTCGGTGCGGAGATTTTCACCCTTTGAGGCTAATGCGGTTTGTCGTGACACGGTCAGTAAAATGACTGTGATACATAAGATTACCCTACGAATGTAATCGTGATATTTCATGCTATCCCTTAGATAGGCGTTCATACTTTATCATTTCACTCTTCATCCAACAGCCCTAGCGAAGTCGGGAATAAACATGTTGAAACCGAAAAAGAAAAAACAGCAAAGCCAGTAGTTTGGGTTTAATAGTAAAAATCTGCATATTTCACTTATCTTGACCGTTCAAACTTAAGCGAGAATAGTGGGATTAAAATCACGGCAGTGTGGCCGTTTGTCAATTCAGCACCGTTTTCGTTGTGCAATCCGTGATCATGAGGTTAACCTGCCCGAAGTCCACGCTGCGGTGCCAAATGCCGCAAAAAAAGGTTAAGTATGTTTGATTTTTTAGCTGAAGAGAATGCCTCAATCTGTGGCGGCAGCCATCTGAAACGGCGCGAGTTTCTGCAAATCGGCGCGCTCGGTGCTGCCGGTCTATCTCTGCCACAGTTGCTCGCTGCCAGGGAGCATGGTGCAATAAAACCTGGCCATGATAACCGCGCGTGTATCATGATATTCAACCTCGGCGCGCCGAGCCACGTCGACCTCTGGGACATGAAACCGGATGCACCGCGCGAAATTCGCGGCCCGTTCAAGCCGATCCGCACCAAGTCGCCCGACATCGACATCTCCGAAATCCTTCCGATGCACGCGAAAATAGCCGACAAGTTTTCACTCGTCCGCACCGTGCATCACGGCGGCGCAGCAGTGCACGATGCTGGTTGGCAAATCATGCAGACTGGCCGGCGCTTCACCGGCGGTATACAAACGCCACACGCCGGAGCCGTCGCCAGCTACCTGCTCGGACGCAAGAGCGACCTGCCACCATTTGTCGTGCTGCCGGAATTGATGGGGCGTGGCGGCGGCAACATGCCCAACGGCCAGGCCGGAGGTTTCCTCGGCAAGGCCCACGATCCGTTCGCGCTGAACGCCGATCCATCAAACAAGGATTTCAAGGTGCCCGATCTGCTGCCACCGGATCAGATCGGCGCAGCACGACTCGATCGCCGTCGGAAGATGCGAGATATCGTCGACAGCGCGGTGAAAAATTTTGAAGCCAGCGAGGACGCCCGACTGCTGAACGAAAGCTTCCACTCCGCGTTTCGCATGATGACCAGCGAACAGGCCCGGGCTGCGTTCGACATCAGCAAGGAGAAACAATCCGTTCGCGAACGCTACGGCATGAATCGCTTTGGACAATGCTGCTTGCTTGCCCGCCGCTTGGTGGAGAACGGCGTACGCATGATCACCATCAACAGCTTCCTTACAGTGTTCGATCAACTCTCGTGGGACATCCACGGCTCGAAACCGTTCATCTCAGTCAAGCAGATGAAGGAGCAGGTCGCGCCAATGTACGACCAAGGCTACAGCGCATTAATCGAAGACCTGCATAACCGCGGGCTGCTCGATGACACGATGGTCACAACGCTATCCGAGTTCGGTCGTACACCGAAAGTGAACCCGGCCGGCGGTCGCGATCACTGGCCGCAATGCTTCACCTGCTCCTTCGCAGGTGGCGGTGTGAAAGGCGGCCGCGTGATCGGCAAAAGCGATCCGATTGGCGGCTTCCCGGCTGAACGACCAGTCGAACCCGGCGATGTCGTAGCGACGATTTTCCACAGCCTTGGTTTCGACTCGAAAGCCACCCTGCCCGGCCCATCCGGACGTCCCTTCCCGCTCGTCGATTTCGGCAACGAACCGATCAAGGAACTGTTCGCATGAGAACACTAGCTTTCTTGAGTCTACTCACCTTGGTGTCGTCTGTCGTTGCCAGCGATCGGCCGCGGAGTTTTCGGCATGATGTTTTGCCGGTGTTGTCCAAGGCCGGTTGCAATAGTGGTGGTTGCCACGGTGCTCTCGCCGGTAAAGGCGGCTTTCGGCTGAGCCTGAATGCCTACGATCCCGCGACCGATTATTATAACATCACTCGTGAAAACCGCGGCCGCCGCATCGAGTACGCCGATCCGGCTCGCAGCTTGTTTGTCATCAAACCGACCGCCGCCGTCCGCCACAAAGGCGGCAAAATACTCCACGAAGATTCCGACGACTACAAGCTACTCATCGAGTGGATTCAGCAAGGTGCACCCGCCCCATCGACAGACGATACCGAACTGAACCGGATCGAACTCTCCCCTGCTATTTCGCAACTTAAAAAAGGTGATACACAGTCATTAACCGTACACGCTTTTTTTAGCGACGGAACCAAGCGTGACGTTACACGCTGGGCGCGCTTCACCTCGACTGATGCCACCGTAGTTGAAGTAGACGAAGCCACTGGTTTTGCAAAGGTTATCGGCTACGGTGAAGGCGCGATCAGCGTTTGGTATTCCGGACAGATCGCCTTGGCACGCATCACCTCCCCTTGGCCAAGCGTGATCCCAGACGAAGTGTTTGCACGCACCCCCAAGCGTAACATCATCGACAAACGCGTCATAGAGCAGTTGCAGCGACTCAACCTCAAGCCTTCCAATCCAAGTTCCGACAGTGAATTCATACGGCGAGTTTATCTCGACGTTGTTGGTATGTTGCCAACACCGGAAGAAACCATGGTGTTCCTCGCCGACACCTCTGATACCAAGCGCGACGATCTCATCGAAAAACTCCTCGCGCAGCCGGAATTCGTCGACTACTGGGCCTATCGTCTGTCCGACTTGTTCCTTATCAGTAGCAAAAAACTACGCCCTCAGGCCCTCAAAATCTATTACGATTGGCTCCGCGGCGAGATCGAAAAAATCACCCCTTGGGATCAACTCGTCCGACAAGTCGTCGCCGCCAAAGGGGACACATTGAAGAATGGCGCCGCAAATTTTTACTCCATCCATCAGGATCCGGAAACGATGGCGGAAAACGTAAGCCAAGCGTTTATGAGCCTCTCCATCAACTGCGCCAAGTGCCACAATCATCCGTTGGAAAAATGGACGAATGACCAATACTACTCGTTCGCCAATTTATTTGCCCGCGTTCGGGCCAAGGGCTGGGGTGGCGACGCCCGCAGCGGCGACGGGGCACGGACGCTGTTCATCGCCGACCGAGGTGATCTCATTCAACCGCGCACCGGAAAACCTCAACCGCCGGCCCCGCTGGACGGCCAAGCGATCGCTAGCGACTCGACCGAAGATCGCCGCGAAGTCCTGGCCGATTGGCTAACCTCACCAGAGAATCCATATTTCACTCGCTCCATCGCCAACCGTGTCTGGGCCAACTTCTTCGGTCGCGGCATCGTCGAACCGGTGGACGACCTTCGTACCTCCAACCCCGCCTCAAATGAACCGTTGTTGCATGCAATCTCCGAGCATCTCGCAAAAAACAATTACGATCTCAAGTCACTCATGCGGCTCATCCTGCGAAGCGAGACGTATCGCCGCAGCAGCACACCGTTGCCGGAAAACGAAGGCGACCAAAAATATTACTCCCGCTACTATCCTCGCCGTTTGATGGCCGAGGTATTACAGGACGCGATCACGTCGGTAACCCGTGTATCTCCGAAATACAACCAGATCACCCTATCTGATGGTAGCACGCAGGGAACAAGCTTGTACCGGGAGGGAACACGCGCGCTGCAACTCTCCGACTCCGCCGTGACCTCGTACTTCCTCAAGACCTTCGGGCGGAATGAACGCGAGATCACTTGCGAATGCGAACGTTCCAACAAACCCAGCATGGTGCAGGTCCTTCACCTCTCCAACGGCGACACGCTCAATAATAACCTCCGCAGCCAACAAAGCTGTGTGAACACGATGATTACACAGGACAACGACAAAATCATTGAGGAAACCTACCTACTCTGCCTCTCTCGCCGCCCCAGTGACTCGGAACGTAAACGGCTTAAGAATATTTTCGAGGTGGCACCTGAAACCGAACGCCGCGGCGTCGTGGAAGATCTCTTCTGGGCGTTGATGACCAGCAGAGAATTCCTGTTTCAACACTAGATCATGAAATTTCTGAACACACTTATTCTCGCGTACATCGCACTGCCTCCTCTCGGAGCAACTGTCGATTTTCATAAGGATGTTGCGCCGATCCTTCGCGAGTACTGCGCCGGTTGTCATAACAATGTCGATTTGGAGGGTGAAATGTCGGTCGAGACATTCAAGTTATTGATGAAAGGCGGCGAAAACGGAGCCACTATCCAGCCTGGCAACGCCAGCGACTCGCTGCTCATTAAGGCCGTAACCAAGCAGGCAAAGCCGTATATGCCGCCACGCAAGGAACCGCAGCTAACAACGCAACACATCGCCACGCTTACGGCATGGATCAATGGCGGGGCGAAAGGACCAAGTAACGATCACTCCATACTCGCCACGCTGAACGTACCGAAAACGGCACCGAACAAAAATGCCACCCGGCCGGTTACCGCCATGGCCGTCGTTTCAAATGGGCAGCTTGCGATTGGACGTTATGGTGAAATTCAGCTCGACAACAAGACGCTCAGCGGAATCCCCGGCAAAGTGAACGCCATTACTATTTCGCCGGATGCCAAATGGCTGGTAGTCGCCTCCGGTGTTCCCGGCCTGAATGGCGTCGCGGTGCTGTTTGATCTCCAAACCGGAGATCAAGTCCGCGACTTCAGCCGTGGCCATCGCGATGCATTGTATGGGGTTGCGTTTTCGCCGGACGGCCAGAGATTGGCCACTGCCGGCTACGATCGGCTTATCCAACTTTGGGAGGCAAAAACCGGCAAGCTACTGAACACGCTCAAGGGCCACAACGGAGCCGTGTACGGTATCGCCTTCAGCCCTGACGGCAAGGTGCTGGCCAGCGCCGGTGGCGACTCTTCGGTAAAACTCTGGAACACCACAACCGGCCAACGGCTAGACACATTCGGCCAGCCCACTGGCGAGCAATTCATCACCGCATTCACGCCGGACAGCCGACACGTCATCGCCGCCGGTGCCGACAAACAAATCCGCATGTGGAAATGGATCAGCGGCGATCAAGCCCAAATCAATCCGCTCGAGCGTGTTCGCTATGCGCACGAGGATGAGATTACCGATCTCGCGATCAACCAAGCAGGCACGTACTTGGCCTCCGCCTCCGCCGATCGCTCGGTGAAAGTTTGGGCGTTGCCAAGCCTTGAGCCACTGCAGACCATCGACAGCCAGTCGGATGTCGTTTCCGCCCTGGCCTTTGACAACGATGAAAACTCGCTGCACGTCGGCCGGATGGACGGCTCGGTTCAGAAATATGAACTGCGCCTAGCCAAGCCAAGGACGACCCTCGCCCAGACACAATCTCCCCAAGCCAACACCCAGACCGGGATCGAACAGGCAGAACTTTCCGAGAATGAACCCAACGACGACACAAAGTCGGCGATGGCCATCAAGGCGCCAGCCAAAGTCACCGGAGTGATTTATGGCAACAAAGACAACGACACAGACGTGTTCCGATTCGCTGCCAAGGCCGGCGAACAATGGGTGATGGAAATCAACGCCGCCCGCAGCAAGTCGCCATTGGATTCGAAAGTGGAAGTACTTGATGCTGCCGGGCACCCCATCGAACGCGTTCGACTCAAGGCTGTGCGGGAATCCTGGCTGACCTTCCGCGGAAAAGACTCCAACACTTCAGGCGACTTTCGGCTCTTCAAGTGGGACGAAATGAAGCTCAATCAACTTCTCTACGTGAACGGCGAAGTAGTGAAGCTTTGGCATTACCCGCGCGGCCCCGACAGTGGCTACATGGTCTACCCCGGCAGCGGCAGTCGCTATGGCTACCACGACACCACGCCGTTGACGCATCCGCTTGGCCAACCGGCCTACATCGTTGAGCCCTTGGCCAAGGGCGCCACTCCCACCGCGAATGGCCTACCAACGTTCACGATTTTTTACCAAAACGACGACGAAAGTCGGCGACGATTCGGCAAGGACTCAAAGCTGACATTCACTGCCCCCTCTGATGGGAACTACCTGGTACGTGTGTCGGATGTGCGCGGTTTCCAAGGTGAGGACTTTAAGTACACGCTCACCATTCGTCCACGTAAACCGGATTTCAAAATCAACATTGGCGGGTTTGCCGATGGCGTGCCCAAGGGTAGCGGCCGCGAGTTCAACGTGAAGGCGGAACGGTTCGACGACTTTGAGGGACCAATCAGGATCGACATTACAGACGTTCCGGCAGGGTTTCACGTGACCACGCCACTGACCATCGAGGCCGGGCAACTCATGGCCTTTGGCGCCATCTACACCGGAATCGACACAGCACTGCCGGAGAACGATTTTGCAATAGTGACAGCAACAGCAACGATCAACGGAAAAGAAGTTACCCATGACATTGGTAAACTCGGAAACATCAAACCGATCGACAAACCCAAGCTGCTCGTGCAAGTAACCACCAACGAAAGCGGCGCCTCGAAAACCGGCACGACAGCCGAACCGCTGGAATTCATCATCGCGCCGGGAGAGACCATTTCCGCGCGGGTGAAAGTGGATCGAAACGGTTTCACGGGCCGCGTTGAACTGGGCAGCCATGACGCTGGCCGCAACCTGCCGCACGGCGTTTATGTGGACAACATCGGCCTAAACGGCCTGCTCATCGTGGAAGGCCAAACCGAGCGAGAGTTTTTCATCACCGCCGACGATTGGGTGCCGGAAACCACCAAGCGCTTCCATATCCGGGCCACGGCCGAAAAAGGTATCGCTTCTAACCCCCTCATCCTGCATGTGAGAAACAAATGAATGATTAAAACCCTGGGCGCAGAATCTGAAAATTACGCAAGGATATCATGAACGACTTTCCCGTGGACGTCGGTTAAGCGGTATTGACGGCCTTGGTATTTGTACGTGAGCCGCTCGTGATTCAAACCCATTTGATGTAGGATAGTCGCGTTAAGATCGTGAACGTGGACAGGGTTCAGCGAAACGTTGTAGCAGTAATCATCCGTGGCACCGTGAACGTAGCCTTTATTCACGCCGCCACCCGCTAACATGAAAGTGAAGCAGCGCGGATGATGATCTCGTCCTCCATTTTTATCCGGCGCCTGAGCGTAAATCGTTCGGCCAAACTCTCCACCCCAGACAATCAAGGTCTCGTCCAGCAATCCGCGTTGCTTGAGGTCTCGGATGAGTCCGGCGGTGGGATGATCAGTATCACGACATTGACGAGGCAAATCCTGTGACAGTTTAAAGTGATGATCCCACCCCATGTGGAAGAGCTGGATAAAACGCACATCCCGCTCAGCCAGCCTCCGTGCCAACAAACAATTCGCAGCGTACGAGCCAGGTTTTTTTACGTCAGGCCCGTAAAGTTTAAGCACTTTCTCCGATTCTCCGGAGACATCGGTTAACTCCGGCACACTCGACTGCATTCGGAAGGCCATCTCGTATTGGGCGATCCGAGATTGAATCTCTGGATCACCAATTACGCCGAGGCGTTGCTGGTTTAAGTTGGCCAGATCGTCAAGCATATCGCGCCGCATGATCCGACTGATGCCGGACGGGTTAGAGAGATAGTAAACCGGATCACCGGTATTTCGAAACTTTACTCCGGAATGCTCGGTCGGCAAAAAACCAGACGCCCAAAGCCGGCTGTATAACGGCTGCGCATCAGAGGAACCACCCCTGGATGTGAGCACGATATACGAAGGCAAATTGCGATTCACCGCCCCCAATCCGTACGACATCCACGAACCGATACTAGGCCGGCCCGACAACTGAAAGCCGGTCTGCAAAAAAGTGATCGCAGGATCGTGATTAATCGCCTCGGAATGCATCGATCGGATCAAACAAAGGTCGTCGGCGACTCCGCTGAGGTTGGGCAATAAATCACTCAATTCGATACCGCTTATGCCGCGTGGTGCAAAATGATAATTAGTTGGAGCCACCGGTAGCGTTTTTTGATTCGACGTCATGCCGGTTAGGCGCTGCTTGCCGAGGACGGACTCCGGCAACTCTTTGCCACGCTGTTTTTCCAACTCCGGTTTAGGATCAAAAAGATCCATCTGCGAGGGACCTCCCGATTGAAAAAGATAAATAACTCGCTTGGCCTTGGGAGCGAAATTCGCTCGGCCAATCGATCCTGTAGCATTCGTTTGATTGCGGCATAACAAACTCCCCAATGCCGCAGCGCCGCACCCGTTCGCAGATGTTTCCAAAAATGTCCGCCGATTTATCGCATCCTGCCGGCTAAATATCGCCAATTGCTCTTTTGTATTAGGCATCACTTGTTGATAAGTTCGTCGAGGTTGAGAATTACGTTCGCCACCGTGGTCATCGCTGCTAACTGAGACTGGTCAAACGCTTGAGAAACTTTTGTTTCCCCCTGACCAAGCAGCAATGCGGCGTTCTTCGGGGTGGCAACGAACTTGGCTAAGCGCCGTTCGTAACCGGATATAAGCACCACCAACTCGCTTGGCTTTGGTACTCGCGCTACCGCACAGCGGAAGCCCCATGTAATTCGCTCATCCGGCGTCGCCCCATTGGCCATCATTCGTTCCGCAAACTTCTTTGCCGCTTCGACATATGTCACTTCGTTCATTAATGCCAACGCTTGAAGCGGCGTGTTCGTTTGCGACCGCTTTACCACGCAAACTTCCCGACTTGGTGTGTCGAACAACAGCATGCTCGGATGCGCCACCGTCCGTCGAATGCGCGAGTAGAGGCTGCGGCGATAGAGTTTTTCGCCATGATCCTGCACAAAAGTTCCTCGCTTCTCCACTTCCTTCCAAAGACCGGCAGGTTGATAAACCCACATGCTAGGCCCACCGATTTTTTCGACCAAGAGCCCCGACACAGCGAGCGCTTGGTCTCGGATCATCTCCGCTGGCAAACGAACGCGCGGCCCGCGACTCAGCAATTGATTTTTAGGATCGCGAATGAGACGGTCGGAATCCACGGATGCGGTTTGCCGGTAAGTAGCACTCATCACCATTTTCTTGAGCAACCGTTTGATGTTCCAACCGTGTTCGACGAAATCCACCGCCAACCAATCAAGTAATTCCGGATGGCTTGGCCAATCGGTTTGGACGCCTAAATTCTCCGAGCTTTCAACAATCCCCAAACCGAATACCTGTTCCCACAAGCGATTCACAACGACTCGTGCGGTTAATGGATGACGCCTGTCCACCAACCAATGTGCCAATGCCAACCGGTTCATTTTC
>Ga0066366_10000246_pt1 | contig 13314 bp, 9 predicted proteins | sample Knorr_S7_td_250__FD_77334 | JGI IMG/M metagenome (GOLD analysis project Ga0066366, IMG submission 77334) | Marine microbial communities from Southern Atlantic Ocean transect - Knorr_S7_td_250_ad_252m_LV_B | ecosystem: Environmental > Aquatic > Marine > Oceanic | place: Atlantic Ocean | collected...
ATCAAAGGAAACTGGCGCAAATGTTGTTTTGAATAATTCTAGAATTGTAGAAAACGATAGTTTATGGTGTAGGCCATGCTCTCAGAATGGTAGTAGAAAGTGTTATAGAAAAGAACAATATTGCTTGTCAACAATTGATAGCAATGTTGTCTTTAATAACTTAAATCAGGTTGTAAAATCATGAGATTGTTTTGGTTTATATTATATAATCTAATTCTTTATCCCTTATTCTTTATTCTGACTATTCTACTCATTCCATTTAATAAGAAAATTAGAGATGGTTTTATCGGTAGATTGAAAACTAGAAAAAAATTAGCTGATTTTAAAAATAATACTTCTTTCTCAGAAATTTATTGGTTTCATGTCTCATCTCATGGAGAATTCCAGCAAATTCAATCTATAATTGAAGAAATAAAAAGAGATAAAAATAAAGGGGTTATTGTATCTTTCTTTTCTCCATCTGGATTTAATAATGTCCATAATGAAAATATTGATTGTAAGATTTATCTGCCGTTTGATTTCTTTTTATCTTTGTATAGGTCTTTAAAGATTGTTCAACCTTCAAAATTAATTTTTGCATCTTATGATATTTGGCCAAATACTGTTTTTATATCTCAATTATTGAACATCAAAACTATGCTAATATCGCTAAGAATTCATTCTAATAGCTTTAAACTGTCTCTTCTGGGAAGAAGCTTATATAAATCTACTTATCAATCAATTGATCAAATTTTTACTGTTTCTACAAGGGATTTAAGTAATCTTAGAAAAATTATTAATGATAAGAAATTTGTGGCTATGGGAAATCCTCGTTTTGACGTAGCTAGTAATAAATCGCAAGGAGTTGATATCAAGCTTTCTTATGATAAGAGAATCCAAAAAAAATTGTTTTTATTTGCAAGCCTATGGCCAGAAGACCATTCAATTTTATTTCCAACAATATTTGATTTATTAAAAAATAATGAATCTTCAAAAATTGTTCTTGTTCCACATGAATTATCAGATAGCATAACTAATTATTATATAGACCAAGTAGAGGAAAATAATTTATCCTATAAGATTGTTGATACATATATGGATCTAAGAAATATTGAAGCAAGCATTATTATCATCAATACAGTTGGGATTCTATATAAATTATATTGGCAAGCATATATTGCTTATGTTGGCGGAGGATTTTCAAAGAATGGAATTCATAATATTATGGAACCAGCGGTTGCTGGTAATCCTGTTATTTTTGGTCCAAATCATTCGAATTCAAATTTTCTAGAAGCAAGCCAGTTATTAAATAAATCAGCTGCTTTTGAAGTAAGTTCGTCTGAAGAATTAATGCATACATTTAATAAGCTCTTAGATAGAGATTTTTATTTGTCTGCGAGCGATGCATCAAAAAATGTTATTGATAATAATCTCGGATCAACTAAAAAATTAATATCAGAGATACTAGATGAGTAAACTTTTTAAATCTAGCGATATTTTTCTTATTCCTAACTTAATTACTATTCTTAGGCTTGTCCTAATTGTCCCATTGGTTATGTCCTATTATTTTGATTATATGACATATCTTTATGTATTATTAGGAGTTGTTATTCTAACAGATTTTCTAGATGGTTTTTTAGCAAGACGTCTCAATCAAATTTCTGATTTAGGCAAACTTCTTGATCCTATAGCTGATGGATTAGCCCTGTTTACGTTTTCGGTTGTATTATATTTTGAGGGTCGTATAGATCTTTGGTTTTGTATCTTTTATTTTTGTAGACAATTTTTACTTCTTATCTTATCCATGACTTTCCTTCCAAACGCTGATTCAGTATATGGATCCAATATAGTTGGAAAATGGGGTGTTGGATTTCTCACTCTTGGGCTTGGAATATATGTAATAAAGATTGAATCTTTATTTAGTTTTGTTCCATTCTTGATTTATATTGCTACGGCTCTTTTATTCCTCAGTTTATTGGATTATTTGCGTGTTTTTTATATTTTAAGCACTAAAAAATAAAACTTATTGTCATACTTTATGAATTGTTTTATTTGTTAATAAAACTTAAATTAAAGGGACAATATGGCAGACTTTAAGCTAATTTCTAATTTTGAACCCTCTGGTGATCAACCTAAAGCAATAGATGAACTTATAAATGGTTTAAATTCTGATACAAAACATCAAACTTTATTAGGTGTTACTGGATCTGGAAAAACCTATACTATTGCAAAGGTTATTGAAAAAATCCAAAGACCAACATTGGTTATATCTCATAACAAAACATTGGCAGCCCAACTTTATGGAGAATTCAAAAATTTATTTCCTAATAACGCAGTAGAATATTTTATAAGCTATTATGACTATTATCAGCCGGAGTCATATATGCCCGTTACAGATACATTCATTGAAAAAGATTTTTCAATGGATGAAGAAATTGATAAGCTGAGGCTCAGAGCCACAAGTTCTTTAATACAGAGAAATGACGTAATTGTAGTTAGTTCAGTGTCTTGTATATATGGATTAGGCTCTCCTGACGAATACAAAAATCAAGTTATTCATCTTAAAAAGAATGATAATATTAATCGTAGAGAATTAACGGAATCTTTGGTTGATATTTATTATCAAAGAAATAATCAGGTTCTTGAAAGATGTAATTTTAGAATTATGGGGGATGTTTTTGAAATATTTCCGGCTTATGAAGAAAATGCAATCAGAGTTGATATTTTCAATGATACACTGGAGTCAATTGTTACTTTTAATCCTCTAACCGGAGAGGAAGGCAAAGAAATTGAAGAAATCTTTCTCTATCCAGCAAGACATTTTGTATCTGATAAAGGAAAAAATAAAAAGGTAACTAAGGAGATAAAAAAAGATTTAAAAGATAGGTTAGATTATTTTAATAAGAACGAAAAGCTACTTGAAGCACAACGATTAAGCCAAAGAACTAATTTTGATGTAGAAATGATTGATGAAGTAGGATATTGTTCAGGTATTGAGAATTATTCAAGATATTTTGATGGAAGAAAACCGGGTGAAAGACCATGGACTTTAATAGACTTCTTTCCTAAAGATTTTATCACTATCATTGACGAATCTCATGTTACTTTCCCCCAGATAAAAGGAATGTATAATGGAGATAAAAAGAGAAAAGAAAATCTTATTGAACATGGTTTTAGGCTTCCCGCTGCTTATGATAACAGACCTCTTACAATCGATGAATTTGAATTAATTCAGAATCAAATGATTTATGTCTCTGCTACACCAGCTGAGAAAGAATTAAATCTATCTTCAGGAGTAGTAACAGAACTTATCAATAGACCAACTGGGCTATTAGATCCAATGGTTAGCATAAGGCCATCATCAGGACAAATTGATCATTTAATTAATGAAATTAAAAAACGTGCCATTAAAAAAGAAAGATGTCTAGTAACGACTCTAACAAAAAAAATGGCTGAAGATTTATCAGAATATCTTAGCACAATGAATATCAGAGTGAGATATCTCCATTCCGAGATAAAAACAATTGAAAGAGTCAAGATTCTAAGAGATCTACGATTAGGAGATTTTGACGTTCTAGTTGGGATCAATTTATTAAGGGAAGGACTTGATCTTCCAGAAGTTTCATTGGTTGCAATTCTTGATGCGGATAAAGAAGGATTTCTAAGATCAAAAAGTTCTTTGGTACAAATTGCTGGTAGAGCGGCTAGACATGTAAAAGGTAAGGTTATACTATATGCTGATCGAAAAACTGATTCTATACAGTATTTGGTTGATGAAACTAGTCGTAGAAGAGAGATACAAGAGCATTTTAATAAAGAAAATAATATTATTCCTAAATCGATTAAAAAATCAACAGATGAGATATTAGGAGCGACTAAGGTTGCAGAGGCGTTTAGAGAAAATGAAATTCAAATCAAACGTGATATCAAGACTGATAGATTCCTAAAAGAGGACAAAAAGATTGCTGTTGAGATGATTCGACAGGAAATGTTAGAGGCAGCTGAGAATTTGGAGTTTGAAAAAGCAGCAAGCCTAAGAGATGAAATCACAAATCTACAGAAAGAAATTAAAATTGTTAACTAAGAGGATAAAATGAACATTGAACTAATTAAACAAAAATCAGGAATTGTCGGGGAAAGCGAAGAAATTAATCAGGTCTTGGAAATGGTATCTCAAGTTGCTGGCGTGGATATTTCCGTTTTGATTAATGGAGAATCTGGTACAGGAAAGGAGTTAGTTGCCAAAGCTATTCATACTGCAAGTATGCGTTCAAGCAAAGATTTAATTATTGTTAATTGTGGAGCTATTCCAGAAGGAATTATTGAAAGTGAATTATTTGGCCACAAAAAAGGAGCCTATACTGATGCGAGTGAATCAAGAAAAGGATATTTTGAGACTGCAAATAAGGGAACAATTTTTCTTGATGAAATTGGAGATATGCCACTAGAAACTCAAGTTAAGGTTTTAAGAGTACTGGAAACTGGAGAATATATGAGAGTAGGAGACTCTATATCTAAAAAAACTGATACTAGAGTAATAGCTGCTACAAATAAAGATTTGGCTAAACTTGTTAAAGAAGGAAAATTCAGACAAGACCTTTATTATAGGTTAAAAACAGTTACAATTAATCTTCCAGCACTAAGACATAGAAAAAATGATATTAGGCTACTTGTTGAAAGATTTGCTTTACAATTTAGTAGAACAAACAAAATTAAATATAAAGGGTTTACTCCTGAAGCAATTAAAGTAATTCAGAAATTTGATTGGCCAGGAAATGTAAGAGAATTAAGAAATTTCATAGAAAGTATTTTAATTCTTGAGAAAGGAGAAAGAATTACTGCAGAAATTATTGAGAAACAACTACAAAATGAGAAAATGATGGAATTTTCTGATAATCCAGCACTACCTGTTGTAGTAAATCAGAACCCTGATCAAGCCGAAAGAGAATTGATTTTACGACAATTATTATTTTTGAGACAGGATATAGAAGAACTCAAACTAATGCTCAAACAATCTGATTTTTCAATATTAAATTCGCCTAGAAATATTGATGAAAATTTCAGTAATAAAATTCATGATAATGAATTTGGTGATTTTGAAGATAAAACTTTGTTAAAAGAGCAAGCAATAGGTAGTTTCAAGACTACAGATTTAGAAAAAGAAATGATTCTTCGCACGTTAGAGTACTTTAATAACAACAGAAGGGCAGCAGCTAAGTCACTTGGAATGAGTGAAAGAACACTATATAGAAAGATTAATGATTATGGAATTGAAAAGAAGATTAATAAAGATAACTAATCTTTATCTTATTTTTGTGCTATTTGGATGTGCATATTATTCAATGGCGGGATCAATCCCTCCAAACATTAGAAATGTATCTGTTCCTTTATTCGTAAATCAAACTCCTGAATTTGAGCTTTCAGAGAAATTGACCAACGTAATTATTGAACAAATTAGTGAACAAAATATTATTAAAATAGTAAGCAATCCAAATAGTGATAGTATTATAGATGGTGAGATAGTTTCTGTTTCAGATGGTCCGTATGCTTTTAATAATAATGAGCAAGTTAGTGAATATCGTTTTTCAATTAAAGTTAAGGCTATATGGCTTGATGTTAGCAATGATAAAGCATTGTTTGAAAAAGACTTCTCTTCATTTGGGACTTATAGTATTGATAGCGACCCTTCTTCTGATGGAATAGATAATGATAACGATGGATTAATTGATAGCAATGATAGTGATGAATTTGGGGATTCAAGAGAGCTTGCAATTAATGTTGCAATTAATAAAATTGCAGTTGATATTGTAAACACAGTACTGTCAACATGGTGATATTATGAATCAAATAAATGTAGAAAAATTAAAGAAATTTATTGGTAAAGAAGTCCAAATCAATGGATGGGTTTACAATATAAGATCGATTGGAAAAATATGGTTTGTTATTGTAAGAGATGGCACTGGATATGTTCAATGTGTTGTCTCAAAAAATGATGTTACTGAAGATGTTTTTAAACTAGAGAATACTTTAACTCAAGAATCTTCTCTTTCTATTACAGGAACTGTTCAGGAAGATAAAAGATCTAAAGGTGGCGTCGAGATTATTGCTAGCAACATTAATGTTGTTCATATTGCTGATGAATACCCAATAGCTCTAAAAGATCATGGTGTTAGCTTCTTAATGGATAATCGACATTTATGGTTAAGATCAAAAAAACAATTCGCAATTATGAAAATTAGGCAAAGAACAATAAAAGCAATACGAGATTTTTTTGATGATAGAGGGTTTGTGTTAATTGATTCTCCTATGTTTACTGGTAATGCTGTAGAGGGTACTACCACTCTATTTGAGACTGATTATTTTAATCGATCTGCTTATTTAACACAAAGCGGACAATTGTATCAAGAAGCTGCCGCTATGGCATTTGGGAAAACATATTGTTTTGGACCTTGTTTTAGGGCAGAAAAATCAAAAACAAGGAAACATCTTACTGAATTTTGGATGGTTGAGCCTGAAATGGCCTACTGTGATATCAATCAGAATATGGACATAATTGAAGAGTTTATATCATACATAATTTCTGATTGTTTAAAGCATTGTTCTCAAGAATTAGAGATTCTCGAAAGAGATTTATCCAAATTAGAAAATATTTCTAGTCCATTTCCAAGAATTTCTTATGATGACGCAGTAAAGATATTAAAAGATAAAAATCGTGATTTTAAATATGGAAGCGATTTTGGAGCTCCTGATGAAGAAGCAATTGCTTCTGAATTTGATAAACCTGTTATGATCCATTCTTGGCCACACAAGACGAAAGCATTTTATATGAAAAGAGATAAGACTGATAAATATGCTTTAGGTGTGGATGTTCTTGCACCAGAAGGTTATGGAGAAGTTGTTGGCGGTGGTCAAAGAGAAGATGATCATGATTTATTAGTGAAACGTATTAAAGAACACAAATTGCCTGTGGATGCATTCAAGTGGTATCTAGATTTAAGAAAATATGGGTCAGTTCCCCATTCAGGTTTTGGATTAGGTCTTGAAAGAACGGTTTCTTGGATATGTGGAATTGATCACATCAGGCAAACAATTCCTTTCCCAAGAACAATGGGAAGGCTTGAACCATGATAAAATTCAATGGAAGAATTGCTGTTTTCGGAGGCAGAGATATTACCGAATCAATCTATAATGATACTGTTAAAATTGGTAGACAAATGGCGAGAGAAAATTGGCTAGTTTTTTGTGGTGGAGGAGAAGGAGTGATGGAAGCTATTGCAAAGGGAGTATCTGAGGAAAATGGTGTGTGTATAGGAATTTTAAAGGATAAAGAATATAATACAGGAAACAAATTTTTATCAGTTCCTATTGCAACAGGTATGGATATCAGTAGGAATGCAATGATAAGCTATAATTGTGACGTAGGAGTCGCGATTTCTGGCGCTTATGGCACTTTAAGTGAAATTGCATATACCTTAGCACAGGATAAGCCTCTAATTGCTTATAAAAGTTGGGATATCAAAAATTCAATCCAAGTAGATTCAATTAGCACATTGATTGGTGAGATTAAAAATTGTCTAATTCAATAAAAGTTGCACTCTGTCAAATAAATCCCATTTTGGGAAATTTTGATTATAATTATGATAAAATTCTGCATAATTATAATGAAGCATTGAAAGAGAATCCTGATTTAGTTGTTTTTCCAGAAATGGTAGTGACAGGTTATCCTCCACAAGATTTACTTTTGTCTAAAAAATTTATTGAGAAAAATCTATCTACTTTAAACCGTTTTGCTAAAAAAGTTTCTAAAACTTGTATTGTTGGTTTTGTAAATGAAAAAAATGGAAAATTATTTAATTCTGCAGCGATTTGTGAAAATGGAGAAATTGTACATATTTATAATAAAATTCTTTTACCAACATATGATGTTTTTGATGAAGATCGTTATTTTGAAAATGGAACGGAAATTGGTCAATTTAGTCTTAGTGTAAATGGAGAATCATTAAATTGCATTATACAGATTTGTGAAGATCTTTGGGAAGACAATTATGACAGAGAATTGTCCACAGAGATTATCGATTTAAAACCTGATCTTATTGTTAATATTTCTTCGTCTCCTTATCATAAGAATCGCAAAAATATTCGAAGAAAGTTGATTCTTGATAAATTTGCTAACGCTAATTGTCCATTTATATATTGTAATATTGTTGGAGGACAAGACGAACTAATTTTTGATGGAAATTCTCTCATTTTGAACTCTAATATGGAACTAGTAAAAGAAGGAAAATCATTTCAAGAAGATTTAATAGTAGCAAATTTAAATTCCTCATCGATTGATCAAAAAGAAGAAGACCCAAACAAAGAGATTTATGATGCATTGACACTTGGAATTAAGGATTATTTTTCTAAAACAGATCATCAAAAAGCAGTAATAGGTTTGAGTGGTGGAATAGATTCTGCTCTCGTAGCATGTCTTGCTGTTGATGCACTCGGACCAGAAAATGTTTATTTGATTTCTATGCCTTCAAGATTTTCTAGCGAGCACAGTAAAACTGATGCAAAAACATTAGCAGAAAATTTAAATGCAAATTTTGATATAGTTGATATAGATGATTTATTCGAAAAGTATTTACAAGTTTTGGAACCACATTTTAAGGGATTAGAGAGCAATGTTGCTGAAGAGAATATTCAATCTAGAATCAGAGGTAATATTCTCATGGGATTTTCAAATAAGTTTGGCTGTTTAGTCTTATCAACAGGGAATAAAACTGAGTTAGCCTTAGGTTATTGCACTCTTTATGGTGATATGAGTGGAGGGTTATCAGTTATTGGTGATTTATCAAAGACAGATGTATACAATTTAGCCAAATGGAAAAATACAGTATCAACAGATATTATCCCTTCTAGTTGTATTACAAAGACTCCGTCAGCAGAATTAGCTGAAAATCAAGTAGATCCCTTTGATTATGACGTGATTAGCCCAATTGTTGATAAGGTAATTTATAATGAATCTATTGATAACAATACTCCTGAAACAGATGAGATAATCAGAAGAATTAATCAAAATGAATATAAAAGAAGACAGACACCTCCAATTTTACGCATTACTAGAAAAGCATTCGGTATGGGTAGACGTTTTCCTATTGTAAATCATTTTCATGAATGATATTCAATACATTCGGAACTTTTGTATTATTGCTCATATCGATCATGGGAAATCTACTCTTGCAGACCGGTTGCTAGAGTTCACTGGTACAATTTCAAAGAAAAAAATGAAAAACCAAGTTTTGGATAGTATGGATCTAGAGCGTGAGAGAGGGATTACCATTAAAAGTCATTCTATTAGAATGACTTTTAAGGATCATATTTTGAACCTAATTGATACTCCAGGCCATGTTGATTTTTCATATGAAGTTTCTCGTACATTGTCAGCAAGTGAAGGAGCATTGTTAGTTGTTGATGCTGCTCAAGGAATCGAAGCACAAACGGTAACTAATTATTTGTTGGCAGTTGAAAATGATTTAAAAATAATTCCAATAATTAATAAAGTAGATCTACCCAATGCAGACATTGAGAATGTAAAGAAACAAATTATTGAATTAACCGATTGTGAAGAGAAGGATATTTTATTAACAAGTGCGAAAACTGGTGAAGGAATTGAAAATATATTGAATAAAGTTATTGAGTCAATTCCTTGTCCTACTATATCAAAGAATGAAAAAGTAAAAGCACTTATCTTTGATTCTATTTTTGATAAATATAGAGGGGTTGTTGCGTATGTTCGTATTTATGAAGGATCTATTCAACGTGGTATGAAAATTAAATTTTTTTCTCATGATACTTATTATGAAGTTGATGAAGTTGGACATTTCGTAATTGATCGAAAAAAAGCTTCATCGTTGGAAGAGGGTGAAGTCGGTTATATTATAGCAAATATTAGAGATATTGAGCATGTATTGCCTGGAGACACAATTACCACCGTTAACAATCCTTGTTCTAAGGCTTTGCCTGGTTTTCAGAAGATTAAACCGATGGTTTTTTCAGGCTTATTTCCTTCTGATGCAGATGATTATGATGATTTACGTACAGCGCTTGAGAAATTGAAACTTAATGATGCTTCCCTTGTTTTTGAACCAGAAGTGAGTGATGCTTTGGGGTTTGGATATCGTTGTGGATTCTTGGGATTATTGCATATGGAAATAATTCAAGAAAGGTTAGAACGTGAATTCGATCTTTCGATTGTTACAACAAGTCCCAACGTGAAATATTTAGCAAATCTAAAAGATAAAACTCAAGTTGAGGTTCATAGACCTGCTTTATTACCATCACCAAAAATTTTAGAAGATATTTTAGAGCCGATTGTTACAGCGGAAATCTTAACTCCAACAGAATATATTGGAAATATGATGAAGATTTGTCAAGATAGAAGAGGGCATTATCAATCAACTTCCTATCTATCAAGTTCTAAGGTACAATTAATTTATGATTTGCCATTGGGTGAAATAATTTTTGATTTTTATGATTCCATTAAATCTGCTTCAAAAGGTTATGCGTCGTTTGATTATACATTCAAAGAATACAAAAAAAGCAAATTGGATAAACTAGATATTCTTATTAATAAAGAACCTGTTGATGCTTTATCAATGATTTGTTCTAAGAAAGATTCTTATCATCGTGGGTTAGCATTGTGTCAAAAATTGAAAGAACTTATTCCGAGACAACAAATTCAGATTCCTATTCAAGCTTCTATTGGTACTAGGGTTATTGCAAGAACGAATATTGCTCCTTTTAGAAAAAATGTGACTGAAAAATTATATGGCGGTGATGTAACACGAAAAAAGAAACTTCTTCAAAAACAAAAGAAAGGCAAAAAAAGAATGCGTATGATTGGAAAGGTAGAAGTTCCTCAAGAAGCTTTATTGGCTGTATTGAAGATTTGATATGATTAAAGATTATTTTAGAAAATCTAGTTCACCTCTCTATAGTTTTATTATCACTTTGCCAATTTTCCTTACCTATGAATTAGGTATTTTTTGGATGAGGAACATAGAATTTAATTATATCCAGAATGGCGCCGATGTATTGATTGAACAAGCAATATTAAGGTTAGGATTTGACGTTATTTATGTATCATCAATAATTTTTTTGTTTGTTCTATTAATAATCATTTATTATCAGAAGCACCATTTTAATTCATTAAGTATTTCTAGACCATATTTAGGGGCAATGTTCCTTGAATCTATTGTATATGCTATTATCTTATTTTTTTTGATGGGCAATCTTTATTTAATGGACGTTTCTACTAATGATCTCTATTGTAATATAATATTGTCTTTAGGTGCTGGTATTTATGAAGAACTCATTTTCAGAGTGTTGTTAATCTATATATTTTACCAATCAATAAAATTTTTGTTTCGATTAAGTAAATTCTCTACAAATTTCTATGCTGTAATTCTTTCAGCAATTTTGTTTTCTTCATTTCATTTTATTGGAGCAGAATCATTCAACCAAGAAGCTTTCGCTGTCCGATTTATTGCTGGTATATTTTTAGCATTTCTATATGTTCAAAGAGGCTTTGGAATTACTGCCATCACTCATTCATTTTATGATATATTTGTTATTTTTCTATTAACTTAGAAGATGAAGAAGAGATTTGTTTCTATTTTATTTATAGGCTGTATATTTTCGCAATCTGTTATTGATACTTTGTCGGTTACAATCTATCCAGAATATTATTATCAAGGAATTATGGTAGAGTATAAATTTGATACAGATTCTTCTAACCAACATCAATTTATAGTGCCAACTGAGATTGATTCAGTTCTGTATCTGGTATCAAATAATGATGAATTATTCGAGGAAGTATTAAAAATTGAGGACCAACCTATTGCTTCGATTGAAAGAGATGGTGAACATAAGATTTATCTGTTTTTAAATAGGTACAGTCAAGTTCCTGGACCAAGAGATTTTTCATATAAATTTGAATCATTAAGCGATGTAAAAACATTGATGATAGCATTTCAGCTACCATTCGCCTCAGAAGAATTTATTGCATCGGTAAATGATATTAATCTTGAAGAAATAAGAGATCAAAATGGTCTAAATTTTTTGCAAGGATTAATAGATAATTATCAATCAAATAAACCAATAAATCTTTCTCTAAGTTATTTTAATCCGCATGGTTTAACGTCGATACAATATTCTGCAAATATAAGTGCAGATAATTCTACTTCTTCAAGTTCTATGATTACATCAAGAGAAAAATTTATTAACTATCCTTTCTTAACATGGGAACCAATGCTAATTTTCTTAATACTAACTTTAATACTGGTATTTTTATATGAGATTTCTAATAGAAGAAAAAGCAATTAAGATAATATCTATCTTTATTTGCCTTATTTTTGTTGTTAACTGTGAGGTAAAGAGAGATTCGATAGGAGGTAGCGACGATTTAGTTGTCTTAGCTGCCAAAGAAGATCGAGAACAAATAGAGAGTTTGTTATCGATTGTATTTAATGATACCCTATTAACTCCTGAGCCAGAGTCATTCTACAAAGTAAAATTCTCTGATCCTGTCAATTATCAAGCATTAAAGACACAAACCAACTTAATCATTGCATCAATTGGTGATTTTGAATTAAATCCTGCAACCAAACTGGTGAAAAATTTATTAGGTACTAAAAAATTTAACGAAACACTTGAGGGAGATCCCGTTATTTTATCTCAAGACCAATTTGCTAAAAATCAATTATTTATGATTGTAAGTGGTTCTGATTCCGATTCTATTGAAGAATATTTTTTAGAAAATGGTGAATGGATTAAATCACAATTCAATGCAAATTTTGATAAAAAACAATTTCAATATCTTTTAGAAGCGCAACATCAAGAAGACAAAGAGTCGATGTTATTAGAAAGCTATGGTTGGAACATCAATTTGCCTTGGGGGTGGGAAATGATTAGAAATGAAGCTGCTTCCAATTTTGTATGGATTGGACAAGAAATGCCTTTTAGATGGTTAGCAGTTTATTGGATAGAAGGGAACCATTTTTCAAAAGAAACTGCAGTCGAATTAGCAAATAATTTTCCTGAAGAATATTTTAAATCAATTCAGTATAATAGCGATTTTTTAGCAATTGATTGGGTTGATGATTATATGGAAGATGCTGCTTATAAAATATCAGGATTGTGGGAATCCATCGAAGGAGCTAAAGGAGGCCCTTTTCAAGGACATCTTTTCTATGATGACGAATCAGACAGAACATTTTATATTACTTATTTGGTATATAACCCAGGAGGAAGAAAAGCATTCTATATCAGACAAATGGATTTGATTGCTAG
>Ga0066366_10000248_pt1 | contig 13281 bp, 9 predicted proteins | sample Knorr_S7_td_250__FD_77334 | JGI IMG/M metagenome (GOLD analysis project Ga0066366, IMG submission 77334) | Marine microbial communities from Southern Atlantic Ocean transect - Knorr_S7_td_250_ad_252m_LV_B | ecosystem: Environmental > Aquatic > Marine > Oceanic | place: Atlantic Ocean | collected...
AATCCGTCTCCGATAGTTCGGGTTGCGCCAACGCTTCGAAACGCAACTTATCGATCGCGTCAGAGGCGTTGGATATCAGCGCCCGTAAAAAAATCTCCTTGTTCGAATAAAGAGAATTGATCATGAGCTGCAGCAATTTCCGAGCCTCGGTTTGAAAACCATGTGTTTCCGCTGTCATTGCTTACTCCCAACCTGTTACTTCGGCGAGAGCGTCGCCAATATCAGCCAAGCTCTTCACGGTTCTGACCCCCGCCGCCTCTAACGCAGTGAACTTCTCGTTTGCAGTTCCCTTTCCGCCCGCGATAATTGCTCCCGCATGTCCCATCCGTTTACCCGGGGGCGCCGTTACCCCTGCGATATACGCGACCACGGGTTTTCGTACTTCCGATTTGATAAATTCTGCAGCTTCCTCTTCCGCCGTACCTCCAATTTCGCCAACCATCACCACGGCTTCGGTCGCGTCGTCTTGCTGAAAAAGGCCCAACACATCGACGAAGTGTGTTCCCGGTATGGGGTCGCCGCCAATCCCCACACACGTCGTCTGACCATAACCCTTGTCCGTCGTCTGTTTGACTGCTTCATACGTCAGTGTCCCCGAACGCGATACGACACCCACTTTGCCAGGCAAATGAATGTCGCCCGGCATGATGCCAATCTTGCACTCGCCCGGTGTGATGACCCCGGGACAGTTGGGTCCAATCAAACGAGCATCCGAGATTCCTATTCGGGCTTTTACCTCAAGCATGTCGAGCGTAGGAATACCTTCGGTAATGCATACGATCAACTCAATACCGGCATCAACGGCTTCCAATATCGAATCCTTGCAGTAAGCCGCAGGAACATAAATGACAGTAGCATTTGCGTTGGTTTCTTCCACCGCCTCACGAACGCTGTCGAAAACGGGCAACCCCAAATGTTCACTACCACCTTTGCCCGGCGTGACACCACCGACCAACTGAGTGCCATATGCGATGGCTTGTTCAGAATGCAAGGTTCCCTGAGATCCTGTAAACCCCTGGCAAATCACCCGAGTCGTGGAATCGACTAAGATGCTCACGCAGATGCTCCCGCAGCCTCAATCGCTTTGTCAGCAGCATCCACCAACGAGCTCGAGGCGATGAGATTAAGACCGCTCGACGCCAACTTGTTAGAACCTTGTTCGGCATTATTCCCTTCAAATCTCACGACCACGGGAACATCAACACCTATTTCTTCTACAGCCGCAATAATTCCATCCGCAATGGTTGCACAAGAAACGATGCCTCCAAAGATATTGATTAGCACCGCTCGAACATTGGGATCAGAAAGAATGATCTTGAACGCCTCGGCAACGGCTTCTTGACTAGCCCCTCCACCAACATCGAGAAAATTGGCCGGATTACCGCCATGCAACTTGACCAAGTCCATGGTTCCCATCGCAAGACCCGCGCCGTTGACCATGCACCCGATGTTTCCATCCAAAGCCACGTAGTTGAGCCCGAATCCGTCCGCCCGAACTTCTCGCTCATCTTCCTGCGAAATATCTCGCATCGAACGAAGATCGTCGTGGCGGTATAACGCATTCCCGTCGATGTTGATCTTCGCGTCCAGGCAATGGACATCGCCCTCATCCGTGATCACCAGCGGATTGATTTCGACCAATGAACAATCTAATTTATTAAATAGTTCTATTAATTTATTGAATAATAACGTAAATTGTTGAACTTGATTTCCCTGCATACCTAAACGAAATGCCAGATCCCTGCCCTGGTATGACTGAGGCCCAACGTAGGGATCGATCACGACGCGAAAAATCTTTTCGGGAGATTCTTCGGCCACCTTCTCGATTTCGACGCCACCCTCTTTGGACGCCATCACAACAATACGGCTACTGCTTCTGTCGATCACGGCCCCTAGGTACAACTCTCGCTCGATACCTGCGCAAGCCTCGATGTAGACCTGGTTGACGGGTTGCCCTTCGGCATCCGTTTGCACCGTCACCAATCGCCCACCGAGCCAACGTTCCGCAAACGAACGGACCTCTTCGATTGAATCGACAAGTTGCACACCACCCGCCTTGCCGCGGCCACCTGCATGGACTTGCACCTTACAAACCCACGCCTTACCCCCAATTCGCTCTGCCGCAGCAACCGCTTCGTCCGAGGTATCAGCCGCGTATCCGACTGACACTGGCAACCCGTAGTCAGCAAAAAGACGCTTCGCTTGGTATTCGTGAAGATTCATTGAATATCGTTCCCCCGAACGTGTGGCATCCCAAATAGACGCTACACAACTCCCATCACTTTTTCTTTCTATTTACTGTATGTATCGCGCGCCCACCAACGGCCAATGCTGCCTCGTGAACGGCCTCGGAAAGCGTGGGGTGCGCAAACATTGTCAATCCAAGATCCTCCGCGCTCGCGCTGAACTCCATGGCAACAACAGCCTGCCCAATCAACTCAGATGCCTGCGGACCGATCACGTGCACGCCAAGAATCTGGTCCGAGTCAGCGTCGGCAACAATCTTGACCATGCCTTCGGCATCGTTCGCGGCTAATGCTCGGCCACTCGCTCCGAAAGAAAAAGAGCCGGTCGCGATGGCTTCACCCTCCGACGTTAATTCCTGTTCGTTCCGCCCCACCCAAGCTATCTCGGGGTGGGTATAGATCACATTCGGAACAGTCGTGTAGTTAACCAACGGTTTGAACCCGGCGATTCGCTCGGCAACCATGACCCCTTCTTCGGCTCCTTTGTGCGCAAGCATTGGTCCACGAACCACGTCTCCCACAGCAAACACGCCGGGAACACCCGTTTCACATAAATCGTTCACGTATAAAAAGCCACGCTCGTCCAAGCTAACTCCGCTATCTTGCGCGAGAAGATTCTCGGTGTAGGGCCGCCTTCCAACGGCCACGATCAACTTTTCTACCGAAATATTCTGATCGCCATCCTTGTCCTGGTAGACGACCTCAACGGTATCGTTTGCTTCAGTGGCAGCAACAACCCTCGCACCCAAACGGATATCGAGACCTTGTTTTCGTAAGGTACGCAATGCTTCACGAGCGATACGCTTATCGACCATTGGTAAGAAGGAATCCAAGGCCTCAAGTACGATCACCTTCGATCCAAGACGGGCCCAAACACTACCTAGCTCAAGCCCAATGATGCCAGCACCGATGATTCCAAGTTGCTTCGGTACGACATCAAATTCCAGAGCGCCCGTCGAATCCACTATACCTTCGTTAGAAACGGGGGCCGCGTCGATATCCATTGGAACCGACCCCGGCGCAAGCACCACATGTCCGGCCGTTAATTCCGTCGACGACCCTTCGTGGTCCGTCCACACTACCCGTCGTCCTGAAAGCAATCGTCCGGTGCCTGGGCAAAAGTCAACGCCATTGGCTTGAAACAGCGATGAAATACCACCCGTCAGCTGCGCCACGACCGCATCCTTGCGAGCAATCATTTTCGGGAGATCGAGACTCACTTCCTTTGCTTCAATCCCCAAAGTTTCAAGACCTTGGAGTTCCGCATACTTCTGCGACGCGTCGAGTAGCGCTTTAGATGGGATACAACCCCAGTTCAAACAGGTTCCTCCCAATGATGGTTGACCGTCCTTGCCCAAGGACCGATCAATGCATGCCGTCTTCAGTCCCAATTGCGCGGCTCGGATCGCACCGGCATAGCCAGCAGGACCGCCTCCAATAACTATAACTTCATAGTTCAATCGGTCACTCACGATGCGTCCTTCACAGTTCTAATAGAATCCTCGCAGGATCTTCAATCATGCCTTTAATCGCGACGAGAAATCGAACCGCCTCCTGGCCGTCGATTAATCGATGATCATATGACAGGGCTAAATACATCATCGGTCTAACCACAACTTCACCGTCCTCAACCACCGGACGATCTTGAATTTTGTGCATGCCTAGAATCGCGGTCTGCGGTGGATTGAGTACGGGCGTTGACATCAAGGAACCAAACACACCACCGTTCGAAATCGTGAACGTACCACCTTGGAGATCTTCCAGCGAAAGCTTGCCGTCTCGGGCTCTAGCGCCGTACTCAGTTACCTGATCTTCAATTTGAGCAAGACCAAGCGCATCTGCATCGCGGATCACAGGGACAACCAACCCCCGTTCGGTACCGACAGCAACGCCAATATCGTAATAACCGTGATACACGATGTCGTTTTCGTCGATAGAAGCGTTTACCAAAGGAAAGCGCTTTAAAGCCTCCACCGAGGCTCGCACGAAGAAACTCATAAACCCCAACCGCGTTCCATGATGACTTTGCTCGAATTCCCGTTGATATTTTTCCCGGATGCGCTTGATGGGCTCCATATCTACTTCATTGAACGTTGTAAGCGTCACTGCCGTTTGCTGGCCCTCGACGAGACGATGCGCAAGACTTGCCCGAAGTCGCGTCATTGGGACTCGACGTTCCACTCGCTCACCCAACTCGCCAGAATCAAATTCCTGGCTAACACTTGCGGAAGACTGCGTAGCGTCATCGACATCGCGATCGCCCGCATTCACTACGGTCAACACGTCGGTTTTGGTTATCCGCCCGTCGCGACCTGTGCCCGTCAGTTCTTGTGTATCAATAGCGTTCTCTTCGGCGAGTTTTCGCGCCGCTGGCGATAGCCTGGCACTTGCTTCATCAGCCGTTGAGTTACCTGGCTCAGAGACCGATGCTGTTGTCGGCATTTCTAAACTTCCCGCTTCGAATTGAGCTATGACTTCCTCGCTCTCAACGGTTTCTCCCTCTTCTTTAATAACCTCCGTTAAACAGCCATCGGCTGGAGAAAATACCTCGATAACCACTTTGTCGGTCTCGATGTCGACCAATAACTCGTCTCGAGCAATGGATTCACCGGGCATCACATGCCAAGCGGCCACCGTCCCCTCAGAAATCGACTCGGGAAACGTCGGCGCCTTAATATCAATGGTCATGCTAAGTTCCCGTGAATGAGGCGCATAAGTTCAATAATCATCAATCAAACAGCGCTTCTCGCACCAATCGCTGCTGCCTTTCAAGATGTTTCGTCACGTATCCGCCAGCCGTGGCGGCGAACCCTTCGCGTCCTGCATACGACAGGTAGAGCTTATCATTGTGGTCGAGGATGACCCTGCGTATATGGTGTTGACTTGAATACCATGCACCCTGATTCATGGGCTCCTCCTGACACCAAACAACGTCCTTGATATTCCGAAACGGTGCGATGACCTTCCCCAAGTCGCGCTCGGGAAATGGGTACAACTGTTCCAATCGGACAATCGCCACATTCTCGGCTCCTTCCTCACGACGCTGTTCCAGGAGATCGTAGTAGATCTTGCCCGAACAAAGGACCAGACGGTCCACACGATTCGGATCAAGCGCATCGATTTCACCAAGAACGGTACGGAACTGACCATTCGTCAAATCCTCCAACGAAGATACGGCGAGCTTATGCCTGAGAAGACTCTTGGGCGTTAACACAATTAGAGGTTTGCGTAACGGACGGATAACTTGACGCCGCAGCATGTGAAACATTTGTGCTGGTGTCGTCGGGAGACAAATCTGAATATTGTGTTCTGCCGAAAGTTGTAAGAACCGTTCGAGCCGGGCCGAAGAATGTTCCGGGCCCATACCTTCATAGCCATGGGGAAGCAACATAACCAATCCACACAAGCGTTCCCATTTTGCTTCACCGCTGGAGACAAATTGATCGATGACAACTTGAGCACCGTTTGCGAAATCCCCAAACTGGGCCTCCCAAATACATAAGGCTCCGGGCGTCGTCGTCGCGTACCCATATTCAAAGGCAAGCACAGCCTCCTCCGAAAGGAGCGAATCGTAAATATCAAACGTGGGCCACTCAGCGAGATGGTTAAGCGGAATGTGACGTTTGCCGTCACGTTGATTGTGTACCGCAGCATGCCGATGGGAAAAAGTTCCAACACCAACATCCTGACCGGTTAAACGCACCGGATGCCCTTGATCAAGAAGTGACGCGTACGCCAGTACCTCTGCAAACCCCCAATTGATCGGCATTGCACCCGCTGCCATACGTTGCCGATCCTGGAAGATTCTTTGTACCTGACGGTGTAATACAAAGCCTTCGGGAAGTTTGTTTACACCGTCAGCCAGCTCACGAAGACGCTCTAGCCCAAACCCTGTATCTGCCGGCGCGGTCCATTCGTGACCAAGATACGGCCGCCAATCAACAAACAGATCTTTATTTGGTTCGTGCACCAACGAAAGGGCAACGTGTTCCCCCGAATCGAGCTGATCACGGTACTTTGAAATCCATCGGTCGGATTCAGAGCTCGCCAACATACCATCGGCATGTAATTTCTCGGCGTAGAGAGAACATACGGTTGGATGTCGACGAATCGAAGCGTACATAAGCGGTTGCGTCTTCATGGGCTCCTCAGCCTCGTTGTGTCCGCGCCTTCGATAACAAACCAGGTCGATAACAACGTCCTTGTGAAACGCCATCCGGTAATCGACCGCCAACTGCATTGCAAAGACAGCCGCTTCCGGATCGTCCCCATTGACATGAAAAATCGGCGCTCGAACCATTTTGGCAATTTCGCTGCAATATTCCGTCGACCGAGCGTCGTCGATGCGATGTGTCGTGAAACCGATTTGATTGTTGACGATAAGGTGTATCGTTCCACCGCTGTGAAAGCCGCGAGTCTGGGACATCTGAAAAGTTTCCATGACCACCCCCTGACCCGCGAATGCTGCATCGCCATGGATCAGTAAAGGGACGACCAAATCTCCCGTGTAGTCCCGGCGTCGATCTTGCCGTGCACGAACTGACCCTTCCACGACGGGACCGACGATTTCGAGATGAGATGGGTTAAATACCAGGGCCACATGCATCTCGCCGCCAACCGTCGTAACGTTCGAAGAAAATCCTTGGTGGTATTTAACGTCTCCTGTCCGATCCCCCTCAGGGGTTTTACCGTCAAACTCGTCAAACAATTCCGCAGGCTGCTTCCCGAGGACGTTGACCAAGACATTCAAACGGCCTCGATGCGCCATACCGATAACCGTCTCCACGACACCGTGTGAACCGCAACGCTGGAGGCCCTCATGTAACATCGGGATCAGACTTTCTCCACCTTCAAGTCCAAACCGTTTTGTCCCCGGATATTTCTTGTGCAAGTACTTCTCGAGGCCTTCGGCCGCCACGAGTCGTTCAAGAATCGTGCCCCGGTGCTCCTCTGAAAACGCCGGCCTTGCGTGTACCGATTCAAGCCGTTTACGCAACCACAGTTGCTCACCCGCATCAGTGATAAACATGTACTCCGTGCCGAGAGATCGACAGTAAGTGTCTTCAAGCGCTTTGATAATATGGCGAAGAGACGCCTGCCCGTCTTCGAAAAAATGGGAGGATCCCGTTTGAAATACAGTATCGAGGTCACCCTCAGTCAAATCGTGGAACGCAAGATCAAGTTCTGGCGCAGGATCCCGTACCCAGATGTTGAGTGGATCTATGACCGCTCGACGGTGTCCTCGATGGCGATAAGCACTGATTAGCTCCAGCACACGAACTTGTTTCCGCTCGTGCTCCGAACTGACTTCCGTACTTACTCTTTCCGGCCGTGCTCTAAGTCGATTTCGGCCTAAACGCTCGAAGTGTCGAATGATCGATCCATGGGGGAAATCCACACTAATGCCATCCACCATTGGCAGCTTTTCAAAATAGTCACGCCAACCTTCGGCAATAAGATTGGGATTTTCGAGGAACTGTTCGTACATCGTCTCGATGTACGCCGCGCTTCCACCCGAAAGATGGGAGCTCCGTCGCATTCGAACTAGATAGTTTTCATCCATGGCGCTTCAATGCGTTTCAAGATGAAACATAGGACGCGCTTTCTTTAGGAACTCTGCTTCAGCAGTAACGACCGTATCTTACCTATAGCGCGTGTCGGATTCAGACCTTTCGGACAGACACTGACACAGTTCATGATGCCTCGGCATCGAAAAACACTAAACGGATCGCTAAGTTTCGCTAAACGTTCTTCCGCCGCAGTATCCCGACTGTCTGCAAGGAACCGATACGCCTGAAGCAACCCTGCTGGGCCTATGAATTTGTCTGGGTTCCACCAGAACGAGGGACAAGACGTAGAGCAACAGGCACACAGGATGCATTCGTAAAGGCCATCTAGTTCGGCACGCTCTTCCGGCGATTGCAATCGTTCCTGTTCAGGCGGCTCCTCATCGTTAATGAGGTACGGTGATACTTTTTCGTATTGGTCGTAGAACTGAGTCATATCAACTACTAAGTCACGAACCACCGGCAAGCCCGGCAGGGGCTTAAGGACCAACGTCTTATTTTTCGCAACTTCTGACACCGGCGTCTTGCACGCTAGCCCATTCGTTCCATTCATATTGATCCCATCCGATCCACACACACCCTCTCGACAAGACCGTCGATAGGCCACCGTGGGATCCTCGGCCTTAACAAGCTCAAGAACGTCAAGAACCATCAAGTCCCGGTCCGCAGGAATGTCGATTTCGTAATCCTGCATCCGCGGAGTTATATCTTGGCTCGGTACGTATCGATATACACTGACTTGCATGGTTAGTACGTACGCTCTTTCGGCTCAAAACTCGGAACGGTTTTCGGCGTCAGATTTACCGCGCGTTTTCCGACCCTCATTTCCTTTGGAAAATACATTGAGTGACACAGCCAATTCTCGTCATCCCTCGACTTATAGTCGACTCGCGAGTGAGCGCCACGACTTTCACGGCGACCTTCAGCGGTGATTGCGGTCGCTTCGGCCACGTCCAACAGGTTATCGAGCTCCAAGGCTTCGAGCCGCGCAGTGTTAAAAACTTCGCTCTTGTCCGACAAATGAGCACGTGCAATTCGCTCGCGAAGGTCGGCTAAAGCTCGCATCCCCTCAATCATGTTGGATTCTGTTCGAAATACTCCGAAATTAATCTGCATTGTGTTCTGGAGTTCCTTCTTCAATTCGTTGACCCCTTCGCCACCTGAAGAATTGTCCCATCGTTGTAACCGCGCGGTGGCTTGATCCAAATCACTGTCCGCCGCGTCGCGAAAACTGATTCCCTGTCGAAGGACATTTTCAATATGGAGTCCAGCTGCACGACCAAACACGATCAGATCGAGTAGGGAATTGCCTCCCAGACGATTAGCGCCATGCACAGATACACAAGCAGCCTCACCGACCGCATACAAACCAGGGATTGGAATGTCGCTACCTGACTCGTCTTGGGTCAACGCTTGACCATCCACACTCGTTGGAATCCCACCCATCATGTAGTGACAAGTCGGAACGACCGGAATCGATTCCTTGGTCGGGTCCACGTGCGCGTACGTTCGTGACAACTCAAGAATACCCGGCAATCGTCTTTCGAGAACTTCTGTTCCCAAATGATCCAGTTTCAAGAGAACGTGATCGGCTTCGGGTCCACAACCGTTGCCTTCCAGGATTTCTTGGATCATTGAACGAGCGACAACATCGCGACCAGCTAGATCTTTCGCGTTGGGTGCATACCGCTCCATGAAGCGCTCCCCATCCTTGTTGATTAGGTATCCACCCTCACCCCGACATCCCTCCGTGACAAGAATCCCATGGCCAGCGATACCAGTGGGGTGAAATTGCCACATCTCGATATCTTGAACCGGGAACCCACCACGGAGCGCCATACCGATACCGTCACCTGTATTCATCAGCGCATTGGTCGTACTCGCGTAGATACGGCCAGCACCTCCCGTCGCAAATACCGTTGCTTGTGCTTTGACGTAAACCGTTTCGCCCGTCTCAATACATATCGCAATAACACCCACCACCGCCCCGTCTTGGTTTTTCACAAGATCCACGACAAACCACTCCGACAAAAACGTGGTCCCGGCCCTCAGGTTTGCTTGGTACAGCGTATGTAGGAGTGCGTGTCCGGTGCGATCTGCAGCCGCGCAAGTACGCGAGGCTTGCCCCCCCTTGCCGTAGTCCTTCGATTGTCCCCCGAACGGTCGTTGATAGATTCTCCCCGATTCCGTACGCGAAAACGGCATTCCCATATGCTCAAGTTCGTAAACCGCTTCCGGTCCCACGCTGCACATGTACTCGATGGCATCTTGATCGCCTATGTAATCTGAGCCCTTGACGGTGTCATACATGTGCCAGCGCCAATCGTCGTCGGGATCGTCGCTCGCGATCGCACAGGTGATCCCACCTTGAGCCGATACGGTATGTGAACGGGTTGGGAAGACCTTGGAAATGACTGCTGTGTTTAGTCCAGACTGTGCCAGTTGAAGACCTGCGCGCATGCCAGCACCACCGCCCCCAACAATGACACCGTCGAATGTGAGCGTACGTAGAGCCACTAACTTAGACCCCAGATAACGGCATTTCCCCAAATCACGTAGCCCAGCAATAGCAAAGCGATAACGGCCTGGTAACTCTGTCGCAAAAACGTTGATCGTTTGCCAAAAGAGAATGTTCGAATGTAATCGGTGCCGATGGTCCACATCCCAATCCAAGCGTGTACACCCAGGGATAGAAGGGACACCGTCGAAAAAATCGTCATCGGCAAAGACCCCATAAAACCGACCCATTCGGCGTATGTAACCTCACTCCGAGACAACAGAAAACCAAGCACGCAAAGTGCATAAAGACCGAGTACAAGAGCTGTAAGGCGTTGCAAGACAAAATCAAGAAGACCCCGCTGGCGTGTGCTCCATATACGCATTACCACAACCAAAACGCCGCCAAACCAGCAAGCGCAACACTCACGACAATTACCACGTAGGAACCCGCGACGGCGGCTGCCTCGGTATCACCGACATGCATGTCTAGCAAAAGGTGTTTAATCCCCGCGACCACGTGATAAATCAATGCAACCAATATCAACCATATGAGATACGTTTCTAGCGTTGCGTCCAGTCGAGTTTTCACCGTCTGCAAACCAGTCTCCGACGCCAACGAGCGATCCAACAAAAACAGCAGATACCCTGAGCCAAACACCAAAAACGCGCCCGAAACACGGTGCAAGAATGACGCAATAGCATGCACCGGCTGCCGGATGATCGTGTCAAACGCTAGGTTGACGGGGCGTTCAGTATTCATTCAGGTGATGCAGGTCATTTCCCGAGATATCAAGAGTGCTTCCGGAAACACCGCCCGGCGCATGCATCATAGTCCATGGCCTAAATCTTGACTATGCAATGAGACGAAAATCTTAGGATGCGGTTTTGTCACGTTGACAAATTCAATGCGGCCCCGATACGCTCGATCGCTCTTTTCCTGCAACATCGGTCCACTATGGGAGACACCAGCGGGCATGGCAGATAAAGCAGCTCGACTATCAGTTGGCGGGGTAGATGTCGATCTCCCCGTGTACAGTCCCACCGAGGGTCAAGACGTTATCGACGTTGGAAAACTGACCTCGCAAGGTTACTTCACTTACGACCCCGGTTTCGTCTCAACTGCATCTTGCGAATCGGCAATCACGTACATTGATGGGGATAACGGGGTTCTACTGCACCGCGGATATCCCATTGAACAACTCGCAGAACATTCTGATCACATGGAGCTGTGCTACCTCCTTTTGAACGAAGCTCTTCCAACCGTCCAAGAGAAGGAATCATTTGTTGCCGGCATCAAGGACGAAGCTGACGTAGACGAACGTTACGCGCAAGCCTTTGCGTCGATTGCTCAGGATGCCCATCCCATGGGGACCATGTGTTCCATGACGGCATCGCTATCTGCGCACTACCACGCGGATCTTAACGTCGACAACGAAGATGACCGCATGCTCACCAGCCGGCGCTTAATCGCCAAGATGCCGACGCTGGCCGCTATGACTTATCGCCACAGCCAAGGGTTGCCGTTTGTACCCCCGCGGTCTGATTTAGCGTATGGAGAGAACTTCCTCAACATGATGTTCTCGACCGGCGACGACTACACCGTGAGTCCTGTACTTGCACGTGCCATGGATCGCATATTTCTTCTCCACGCAGATCACGAACAAAATGCTTCCACCTCGACCGTCAGACTTGCTGGATCGACCGGCGCAAATCCTTACGCGAGCATTGCCGCTGGCATCGCCGCTTTGTGGGGACCAGCCCACGGTGGTGCTAACGAGGCAGTGCTCAACATGCTTGCCGAGATTGGCGACCCCAAGAACATCGATCAGTACGTAAGTCGGGCGAAAGATAAGGACGATTCCTTCCGCATCATGGGCTTCGGGCATCGGGTCTACAAGAATTACGACCCTCGGGCGACTGTCATGCAAGAGACTTGCCATGAAGTCTTGACCGAACTCGGCGTCGAAAACGACCCCACCCTACAAATGGCGCAGCGACTCGAAACGATCGCCCTAGAAGACGAGTTTTTTGTTGACCGGCGTTTGTACCCCAACGTGGACTTCTACTCCGGCATTATCTTAAAAGCTATCGGCATCCCCACCGAGATGTTCACCGTGATCTTCACAACGGGACGAACCCCAGGCTGGATTGCACACTGGAAAGAGATGGTCAGCGTTCCGTACAAGATCGGGCGGCCCCGGCAGTTGTATACCGGGTCGGGGTTGCGTGATTTTGTGCCGATCAACGAACGCTAACTCGTCCGGCCTACTCTTCCACTCGGCGTAACCTTTCGATCAAGCTCGAGGTGTCCCAGCGACTTCCTCCCATCGCCTGAACATCCGCATAAAATTGATCCACGAGCCCAGCCAAAGGCATTCGCGCCCCGACCTTTCGGGCGGTTGCAAGCGCGATATCCAGATCCTTACGCATCCAATTCACCGCAAAACCGAACTCAAATTCGCGTTCGGCCATCGTCCCTGCCCGGTTGTCCATTTGCCACGATTGGGCCGCCCCTTTTGATATGACATCGACAACATCGTCTACGTCGAGACCCGCTTTTTCCGCCAAATGAAGTCCTTCAGAAAGCCCTTGTAGGATCCCCGCTATGCACACTTGGTTAACCATTTTTGTCAATTGACCAGAACCGACGCCGCCCATCAACCGCGCCGACTTGGCGTAACAGGCGATTACGCTTTCTGCTCGCGCGAAGACCGCCTCCGCACCGCCAAGCATGACCGTGAGCTGCCCATTTTCTGCACCCGCCTGACCACCACTGACGGGGGCATCCAAAAAATCAGCGTTATTCGCATTAGCCACTTGCTCCAACTCGACCGCCAGTTCCGCCGATGCCGTCGTGTGGTCGACTACGATGGCCCCTGCCTCAACGCCCGCCATGACACCATCATCGGATAACGCAACGCTACGTACGTCGTCGTCGTTACCCACACACATAAATACAATTTCTGAGC
>Ga0066366_10000251_pt1 | contig 13262 bp, 9 predicted proteins | sample Knorr_S7_td_250__FD_77334 | JGI IMG/M metagenome (GOLD analysis project Ga0066366, IMG submission 77334) | Marine microbial communities from Southern Atlantic Ocean transect - Knorr_S7_td_250_ad_252m_LV_B | ecosystem: Environmental > Aquatic > Marine > Oceanic | place: Atlantic Ocean | collected...
AAAGTATTTTATATAATAAATCTCTCTCATTATAATTTTCATTACTTTCATTTTTTAAAAATGAATTTTGAACTATAGGCAAGCTAGAGTTATTAGGTAAATATTTTTTTAATGTTTCTTTATTAACATCTCTATTTATTTCTAGTATTGATATTTGTTCTGCTAGATTTTTTAATTCCCTAATATTACCTGGAAATCTATATTTTATAATTTCATTTTTAGCGGAGTCATTTAATCTTATTGGAACCATTTTGTTTTTATCAGAAAAATCAGAAGAAAATTTTCTAAACAATAATGTTATATCTTCACCTCTCTCTCTTAATGGTGGAACTATAATTGGTACAGTATTTAATCTGTAATATAAATCTTCCCTAAATTTTTTATTTTTTACAGCATCTTTAAGTTTAATATTCGTAGCTGCTATTATTCTTACATCTGTTTTTAATACTTTAGAGGATCCTACTTTTATAAATTCACCATTTTCTATAATTCTAAGTAATCTAGATTGAGTACTTAATGGCATTTCTCCAATTTCATCTAAAAAAATTGTTCCGCCATTTGTTACTTCAAAATACCCTTTTCTAGATTCATTAGCACCTGTAAAAGAACCTTTCTCATGACCAAAAAGTTCTGAATCGATTGTTCCTTCTGGAATTGCACCGCAATTTACCGCTATAAATTGACCATGTTTCCTTTTACTCATAGAGTGTATAATTTTTGAAAAAGATTCTTTTCCACTTCCACTTTCACCTGTAATTAAGACACTCATGTCCGTTGGTGCCACTTGAATAGCAACTTCAATGGCATGGTTAAGTGATGTTGAATTACCAACAATACCAAATTTTTGTTTAACGGTTTTTATTTTGTTTTCTATCATTTTAAGCTATTTCACCAAATAATGTAGCTGAATTACAAGTTTTTATTTCAACATCTACATATAAATTATTATTATTTTTTCTTTTTGGAAATATAACCACCTTATTTTCTGATGTTCTTCCTTTTAAATAATCATTAGATTTTCTTGAATTTCCTTCTATTAGTACTTTATATCTATTTCCAACAGAAAGATTGTTTCTTTTCAATGAATGTTCTTTTTGTTTATTTATAATTTCTGAAAGTCTTCTCTTTTTAGTTTCTAAAGTAATATCATCATCGTATTTTCTTTGAGCTAATGTTCCAGGTCTTTCAGAATAATAAAACATATAAGAGTAATCATAAATTACTTTGTCCATAAGACTTAAAGTGTCTTGATGTTCTTTTTCAGTTTCAGAACAAAAACCTGCAATAAAATCTGATGATATTCCACATTCATTACCTAAAACATTTTTTATATCCATAACTTTATTTAAATACCAATCTCTGTCATAGGTTCGATTCATCATTTTTAAAATTCTAGAATTTCCACTTTGTGCAGGTAAATGAATGTAATTACAAATGTTTTCATTTGATTTTATTACCTCTAAAACATCTTTTGTTATGTCTTTTGGGTGAGAAGTAGAAAATCTAATTCTTAAATCTGAATTGATTTTTGCTATCATTTCTAATAAATTTGCAAATGAAATAATATCATCTTTTAATTCTAAATTTTTTTCAAGTTTCTTTTTATTGTTAATTTTTTTAGACCATTTATATGAATCTACATTTTGACCTAATAAAGTTATTTCTCTGTATCCTTTTCTAAACAAATCTTTAGCTTCTTCAACTATTGTATAGGGGTTTCTACTCCTTTCTCTTCCTCTTGTAAATGGAACAACACAAAATGAACACATATTATCACATCCTCTCATTATAGATATGTAAGCATTTATACCATTAGAATTAATCCTTAATGGAATTATATCTTCATAGGTTTCTTCTAGAGATAAAATTGTATTGATGACTTTTTTATCATCTTTTAAATTATCAATTAAATTTGGTAAATCTCTATAAGAATCAGGACCTACAACTAGATCTACAATTTTTTCTTCAATTAATAATTTTTCTTTTAATCTTTCAGCCATACAACCAAGAATTCCAATTTTTAATTCGTTGGTATTTTTCTTGTATTTATTAAATAATTTTAATCTTTTTCTTATAGTTTGTTCTGCCTTATCTCTTATTGAACATGTATTTATAAGTATTAGATTAGCTTCTTCAGGATTTTTTGATAATTTATACCCTTCTTTATTAAGAATTGATGCAACTATTTCACTATCTGAAAAGTTCATTGCACAACCATAACTTTCTATATAAAACTTATTTTTCATAATTATTTAGACAAATTTACAATAAGACTGACAAAATGTCAATATATATTATTTTTTATAATATTATAGTGACTTATTATTGTTGAGTATACTAATAGTTATTGATTTCAAAATATTAATTATTATATTGAATTTAAATAGACAACAACTTAATTATGAAAAAAACATTCTTTATATACTTAATATTACTTTTTTATTTTAATAGTGAATTATTTTCTCAAAGAGGAAATTCAACTAAGAAACAACTTTCTTATAATGAAAATCTGTATAATTCTATTGATTATAGGTTAATTGGTCCATTTAGAGGTGGAAGGGCAGGAACTGTTTCTGGTGTAGTTGGTGATGATAATACTTACTATATGGGAACTGCTGGTGGTGGTGTTTGGAAAACAACTGATGCTGGTAATACTTGGAAATCTATTAGTGATGGGTATTTTGGAGGATCTATAGGATCAATAGCAGTATCAGAATCTAATCCTAATATTATATATGTTGGTGAAGGAGAACAAACGTTAAGAGGTAATGTCTCTTCTGGTAGGGGTGCTTGGAAAAGTATGGATGCGGGAGAAACTTGGGAATTTATTGGGTTACCTAATTCTGAACACGTTTCTAGAATAAGAATTCATCCATCTAATCCTGATGTTTTATATGTTGGTGTTATTGGAAATTTATGGAAACCTAATAAAGAAAGAGGTTTATATAAATCTATTGATGGTGGAAAAAATTGGAAAAAAATATTATTTGTATCAGATAAAGCTGGAGTTGGAGATGTAATTATTGATCCTAATAATTCTAGGATAATTTATGCTTCCACTTGGCAAATGAAAAGGAATGGATATAGGATGGATAGTGGAGGTCCTGATAGTAAAATTTTTAGAAGTTTTGATGAGGGAAGCACATGGGAAGATATTTCAACTTTTAAGGGTTTACCTAATTTTCCATGGGGCATTGTTGGATTAGCAATATCTCCATTAAATTCTAAAAGAATTTGGGCTATGATAGAAGCAAAAAATGGTGGCTTATTTAGATCAGATGATGGAGGAAATAATTGGTCTAAAATTAATTCTAACAGATCTTTAAGGCAAAGAGCATGGTATTACACTAGAATTTATGCGGATACTGAAAATGAGGATAAAATATATGTCTTAAATGTAAGTTATGGTGTTTCTTCTGATGGAGGTAAAACATTTAAATTAAAAAATGCACCTCATGGAGATCATCATGATTTATGGATAGATCCACATAATAATATGAGAATGATTATTGCAGATGATGGTGGAGCACAAATTTCAAATGATGGAGGAAATAATTGGTCGACATACTTTAACCAACCAACAGCTCAATTTTATAGAGTAACTACTGACAATTCATTTCCATATAGGATATATGGAGCACAGCAAGATAATAGTACTATAAGAATAAAAAGTAGATCAACAAGTAGTTCAATAACTGAAAGAGATTGGGAATCAACAGCAGGTGGTGAAAGTGCTCATTTAGCTCCAGATCCTTTGAATAATGACATAGTTTATGGAGGTACGTATAAGGGTTATATGATGAGAATGGATCACTCAACTAATCAAATAAGATCTGTTAATATTTGGCCTGATAATCCAGCTGGTTCTGGTGCTGAAGTTATGAAATATAGATTTAATTGGAATTTCCCTGTAATGTTTAGTCCTAATAATCCAAATAAATTATATGCTGGTTCAAATTATTTACATGTAACGACCAATGAAGGTCAAACATGGAATACGATATCTGGTGATTTAACTAGAAATTTACCAAAAACCATTGAGTCTTCAGGGGGATTAATAACTCAGGATAATACTGGAGCAGAGTTTTATGCAAATATTTTTTCTATAGCTGAATCTGAAATTGAAAATAATGTCATATGGGTAGGTAGTGATGATGGATTAATACATGTATCTAAAGATGCTGGTCAAACATGGGAAAATGTTACGCCACCTGAAACTATGTCTCCTACATTAAATATGATTAATTCAATAGATATAAGTTTATTTAAAAAAGGAAAAGTTTATGTTGCTGCAACTTCTTATAAATTTGGAGATTATAAGCCATATTTATATAAAACAGAAGATTATGGAAAGAATTGGACATTAATAACTAATGGAATAAAATCTAATGATTATACAAGAGTTATAAGGTCAGATAAAAAAAGAGAGGGTTTATTATATTCTGGTACAGAATGGGGTATGTATATTTCATTTGATGATGGAAATAGTTGGAAACCTTTTCAGCTAAACTTACCAATTACATCTATTAGGGATTTAAAAATTAAAGACAATGATTTAATTGTTGCAACTCATGGTAGAAGTTTTTGGGTTATTGATGATTTAACACCATTACATCAATTAAATGATGATATTTTATTAAGTGAATCATATCTATATAAACCAGATATTAGTTATAGAATGCAACAATCGGGAGGATGGGGAAGGCCTAATAATCTTTTAAATGGAGTTAATCATCCTAATGGAGTAATTATAAATTATACATTAAAAGAATTTAGTGAGAATGATTATGTTAAGATAGATATTATAGACAATAATAATAATTTAATAAGATCATTTACAAACAATAAAGAAAAATTACTTTCTTCATTAGAAAAACCAGTTTTAAGTAATACAAATGATATAGAGTATGCTCTTTCTGGAAATAATATAAAATCTTTATCTCCTAAAAGTGGAGGAAATAAATTGATTTGGGATATGAGATATCCAGGATTTAAATCATTTGATGGAATGATACTGTATTCTTCTCCAAATGTTGGACCTAAAGCTGTTCCAGGTACTTATAAAGTAAGGTTAACATATAATGAGAAAGTGATGTCACAAGATTTTGAAATCTTAAAAGACCCAAGATTATCTAATACACAAAAGGATTATTTAGAACAATTTAATTTTTTAATTTCTGTTAGAGATCAAGTTTCAATAGCAAATCAAACTATTATAGATATAAGAAAAATTAAGAAAGATTTAAAATATATCGTTGGTAAATCTTCTGATAAAAAGCAGTTATTATCATTAATTAATGAATTTTCAGATAAATTATCAATTATTGAAAATAAAATTCATATGACAAAAAACCAAAGCAGACAAGATCCTCTTAATTATGGTATTAGAATTAATAATAGATTAGCATTTTTAATGGCTGATTCTCAAAGAGGAGATTTTCCACCTACTGATCAGTCAATAGAATTTTTTAAAGTTATCAAAGAAGAGTTAAATCATGAATTAGCAAGTTTAAATAAACTATTAAATACTTATGTAAGTCAGATTAATAATATGATTGAGGATAATAATATAAAATTTATATCTTTTTAAATATTTTTTATATCTGATAAGATACAATTCTATTTACTGTGAAAAGGCCACATATTATTACTAATTATTATAGTAATTAAAAATATTTATCATATATTTACTAAATATAATAGCAATACTGTGGTTAAGGTAAATGAAAATATAAGATTTTTAAGAAAGAAAAGAGGATGGACGCAAGAGATGTTTTCAAAAAAAATTGGAATTAAAAGATCTTTAGTAGGTGCATATGAGGAGGGTAGATCAGATCCTAGATTAAATAATCTATTAAAAATATGTGATATATTTAATATTTCTTTAGATAACATACTAAAGAAAGATGTTTCTATTTTATCTGAAAAAAACTATAAAATAAATAAAAATCAAAAAGTAAAAGTATTATCCATAACTGTTGATAATTCAGGAGATGAAAACATTGAATTAATTAATCAAAAAGCATCTGCAGGATATTTAAATTCTTATTCAGATTTTGAATTTATTGAACAATTACCAAAATTTCAATTACCATTTTTAAATTTTAGTGGCACCCATAGAGCATTTGAAATTAAAGGTGATTCTATGTTACCATTAACTTCAGGAACTATAGTAATAGGAAAATATATTGAAAATATAGATTATGTTAAAGATGGAAAAAATTATATCTTATTAACAAAAAATGATGGTATAGTTTATAAAAGAGTCGAAGTTTTAGAAAATGAATTAAAATTAATTTCTGATAATAAATCTTATGAATCTTATAATATAGTTATAAATGATATTATAGAAATTTGGGAAGGAATAGCTTTTTTTAGTTTAGATTTTCCTAATCCTAATAATGATTTAAACACCTTAAAAAGTCATATAAATGCTTTGTATTCAGATATAAATGATATAAAAAATAAGATATAATTATTTTTTATATATTTTTGGTTTATGTCTAATAAAAGTGTTTTTTCAGGTATTGAAAATCCAAATCCTTTTAAGTTAAAACTTCCTAATATTAATTCTGAAGAATTTGATAAAGTAATAAATACAAGGAGAAGTGTAAGGGTTTTTAGTGATGAAAAAATTCCAGAAAAAATAGTTAAAAAATGCATGAAAAATGCTCTTAAAGCTCCAACATCGTCTAATTTGCAGACATGGGAAATTTATTGGATAAGAAATAAAGAGAAAAAAAATAAAGTTATAAAAGCATGTTTATCACAACCAGCTGCATCTACTGCAAAAGAATTATTTGTTTTTGTTTCTAGACCTGATTATTGGAAAAGAAATAATCAATTAATGTTAGATTATTTTAAAACAAAAAGTAATGTACCTAAAGAGGTTTATAATTATTATGCTAAAATTACAAGTTTTGCATATAATCATGGATTTCTAGGTATACTAGGATTTATTAAAAAAATAATTGTAAACATAATTGGTATTTTTAAAGTAATTCCAAGAGAACCTAGTTCATTTGCTGATATGAAAGTTTGGTCTCAAAAAACAACGGCTTTAGCTTGTCAAAACTTTATGTTATCAATGAGAGCATATGGATTTGATAGTTGTCCAATGGAAGGTTTAGACTCAACAAGAATGAAAAAAATTTTAAATCTACCTAGAAAAGCACAAATATGCATGGCTATTGGTACAGGTAAAAGAGAAAATAGAGGTATTTATGGAAAGCAATTAAGATTTGATAATGATTTATTTATTAAAGAGGTATAATTTTATTAAAAATATTTTATTGAATTATTATTATGATTAAATCTATAAAAATTGAGTTCCCTGATTCATCAGTAAAGTCTTATAAAGTAGGAACCACTTGTTTAGAAATTCTTAAAACAATAAGTAATAGTTTATTAAAAAAAACTTTAGTTGCATCTCTTGATGATCAAGTTGTTGATTTATCATATAAAATATTAAATGATAGTAAAATAAAATTTTATAGTTGGGATGATGAAATTGGAAAATCTACATTTTGGCATTCTTCAGCACATTTACTTGCTGAAGCTATTGAAAATATATATCCAGGAGTAAAATTTGGCATAGGACCACCAATTGCTAATGGATTTTATTATGATATTGATTTTGATAAATATGATACATCAAAAATTGATTTGGAAAAAATTGAAAATAAAATTTTAGAATTATCTAGAAATAAATCTGAATATTTAAGAGAAGAAATATCTAAAGCTGATGCTATAAAATTTTTTGATAATAAATCTGATAATTTAAAAATAGATTTATTAAAAGATTTAAACGATGGTGAAATTACTTTTTATAAACAAGGTAATTTTATTGATTTATGTAAAGGACCTCATATTCCAAATACTTCTTTTATTAAAGCTGTAAAAATTTTAAATGTTGCAGGTGCATACTGGAGGGGAGATGAAAAAAATAAACAATTAACAAGATTATATGCAATAACCTTTCCAAAACAAAAAGAATTAGATAATTATCTATTAAAACTTGAAGAAGCAAAAAAGAGAGATCATAGAAAATTAGGTAAAGATCTTGATTTGTATTTTTTCAGTGATAAAGTTGGTCAGGGTTTACCTATGTGGTTACCTAATGGAAATATTATTAGAGAAAATTTAATCAATTTCATGAGGGATGAACAAATTAATTTAGGCTATGAACATGTTTCAACTCCACATATAGGCTCTAAAGAATTATATATAACATCTGGTCATTATGACAAGTATGGAGAATCCTCTTTTCAACCTATTAAAGTTCCTAGTGATAATGATGAATTCTTATTAAAACCAATGAATTGTCCACATCATTGTGAAATTTTTAATTTTAAACCTCATTCGTATAAGGAGTTACCTATTAGAATAGCTGAGTTTGGTACAGTTTATAGATATGAAAAAAGTGGTGAATTACATGGAATGACAAGAGTAAGGGGTTTTACACAAGATGATGCACATATTTTTTGTACAATTAATCAAGTTAAGTCTGAAGTAATTAATGTTATTAATCTTATAATAAAAGTTTTTAAAGCACTTTCATTTAATGACTATAAAGTTCAGGTATCATTAAGGGATAAAAAAAATCATGATAAATATATTGGTGATAATAAATTATGGGATATTGCAGAAAATGATTTAATTGAGGCAATAGAAGAAAAATCAATTGAAGCTAATATAGTTTATGGTGAAGCAGCTTTTTATGGACCAAAAATTGATTTTATAGTTAATGATTCATTAGATAGAGAATGGCAATTAGGTACAGTTCAGGTAGATTATCAACTACCGAAACGTTTTAATTTAAATTTTATTAATAAAAATAATAAAAAGGATAGACCGGTTTTAATTCATAGAGCACCATTTGGATCTATGGAAAGGTTTATAGCAATTTTAACTGAACATTGTGAGGGTAATTTTCCTTTGTGGTTAGCTCCTAAACAATTAATTATTTTACCTATAAATGAGAAAGTCAATAATTATGCGCTTAGTGTTTATAATAAACTCAGTAAAAATGAGTTTAGATGTTCATTAGATAAAAGAGTAGAAAAAATATCAAAAAAAATAAGAGATGCTGAAATAATGAAAATTCCTTATATGATTATTATTGGTGAAAATGAAATGAATTCAACTAAATTATCCGTTAGAAAAAAAGGAGAAGGAGATATCGGTAAAATGTCATTAATTGAATTGAAAAATATTTTAAATGTTGAAATTTTAAGTCATACAAAATAATTATGATTTACTTTTATTTATATAAAATATTAAGATATTTGCAAATATTTTAAAAGGAGGTACGAATATTATTAGAATAAATAGAAAAAAAAGAACCTGGAATAAACCAGAAGAGAAGTATAAAATAAATGATAAAATTACTTCTAGTAAGGTTAGGGTTGTGGGTGATAATGTTGAAGTAAATGTTTATCCCTTACACCAGGCAAAAGCTATGGCAGAAAGACTCGGATTAGATCTTGTTGAAATTTCACCAAATACTGATCCACCAGTGTGTAAAATTATTGATTATTCAAAATTCAAATACATACAAAAAAAGAAACAAAAATCTATAAGGTCTAATGCACAAAAAATAGTTTTAAAAGAAATTAGATTCGGTCCAAATACCGATGAACATGATTTTAATTTTAAATTAAAACATGCAATAAAATTTTTAGAAAATGGTGCTAAAGTTAAAGCTTATGTTCATTTTTATGGTAGAACAATTGTTTTTAAAGAAAGAGGAGAAATTCTATTACTTAAATTAGCACAAGCTCTTGAAAATATAGCAAATGTTGAAGAATTACCTAAACTTGAAGGAAAAAGAATGTTTTTAATGTTATCACCAAAAAAATAATTATATGCCAAAAGTAAAAACTAAATCAGGAGCTAAAAAAAGATTTAAATTGACTGGATCTGGAAAAATTAAAAGAAAAAATGCATTTAAAAATCATATTTTAACTAAAAAAGAAACAAAACAAAAAAGAAATTTAAGAAACTCGTCATTAGTTCATAAATCTGACAAAAAGAATATTGAAAGAATGATATAAAATTTATAATTATGCCAAGATCAAGAAACAGTGTAGCATCAAAAAATAGAAAGAAAAAAGTTTTTAAATTAGCAAAAGGCTACTTTGGAAGAAGAAAAAATGTGTGGAGAGTTACAAAAAATGCTGTAGAAAAAGCATTACAATATTCTTATATTCATAGAAAAACTAAAAAAAGAGAAATTAGAAGTTTGTGGATTCAAAGAATAAATGCTGGCGTAAGAGAAGGTGGAATTTCATACTCTGATTTTATGGATAAGTTAAAAAAGTCTAATATTACTCTAAATAGAAAGGTTTTGGCTGATATTGCCATGAATGATCCTGAATCTTTTAAAAAAATTATTAAAACTATTAGTTAACAAATAATCAGTGTTTAATAAAGATATAATTGATTCTTTTAAAACAATTGAAACCCCATTTTATTATTACGATTTAGATATTTTATCAGAAACTTTAAAAAGGTTAATAATAGAAGCAGATTCTAAAATCTTTAAAGTTCACTATGCTCTTAAAGCTAATACAAATTCTAAATTATTAAATCTTATAAGAAGTTATGGTTTAGGTATTGATGCTGTTAGTGGAAATGAGGTCAAAAAATCTATTGAAGAAGGATTTGACAATAAAGATATTGTTTTTGCTGGGGTAGGAAAGACTGACAAAGAAATTGAATATGCTATTAATAGCAAAATTTCTTGTTTTAATTGTGAGTCAATTCAAGAAATTCAAGTAATAAATGATATTTCAAAAAAATTATTAGTTACATCAAATATTTCTTTAAGACTTAATCCAAATATTGAATCAAAAACTCACAAAAATATTACCACTGGTACTAAAAAAAATAAATTTGGTATTGATATAGATGATGTAGATGACATTTTAACTTTGTTAAAATCTTTAGATAATATAAATTTAGTTGGTATACATTTTCATTTAGGATCACAAATAACAAATTTTAAAGTGTTTGATAAATTAAGTAAAATAGTTAATATAACAAACAAGAAAATACATGATTATGGTATATTGTTAAGTCATATTAATGTGGGGGGTGGTTTATCTATAGATTATAATAATCCAGAAAAAAATTATATTCCTAATTTTAGTGAATATTTTAATGTTTATAAAAAGAATATTATTTTACTAAAAAATCAAAAAATTTATGTTGAATTGGGAAGATCCTTGGTGGGACAATGTGGTAATCTGATATCTAGAGTATTATTTACAAAAAATTCATACAACAAAAATTATGTTATACTAGATGCCGGAATGACTGAGTTAATAAGACCAGCTTTATATAATAGCTATCATAAAATATCAAACTTAAGTTCAATCGAAAATAAATTTAAAAAGTATGATGTTGTTGGTCCATTATGTGAATCTTCAGATGTTTTTTTAAAAAACATAAAATTACCATTTTCAAAAAGGAATGATATATTTAGAATATATTCTTGTGGAGCTTATGGAGAAACCATGTCATTAAATTATAATTTAAGAAATAGTATTAAATCATATTATTCAGATATGATTTAATTAAATTAATTAATAATTATATTATACATATCTATTTAATTAATTTTAAAATAATGGATTTAAATAAAACACATTTTAAAATAATTATAGCACTTATATTATATATACTTTTTCTATTGTTTTTTACTAAGATTGTTTAATGTCTAATATTGATTTATTTATACTTTCCTTCACTTTATTAAGTATATCATTATATAGTACGTATAAAAATTATTCTAATAAAAATTTAAAATCTTACATTTTAGGTGATAAATCGGTGAATTGGAGGACAATAGGTTTATCTGTAATGGCTACTCAGGCTAGTGCAATCACATTTTTGTCGACTCCAGGACAGGGTTATGTTGATGGTATGAGTTTTATTCAAAATTATCTTGGTTTGCCAATTGCACTTATTATAGTTTCTTCGATTTTTGTTCCAATTTATTATAAATCAAATGTTTATACAGCATATGAATATCTTGAGACAAGATTTGATTATAAAGTTAGGTTGCTTACGTCTTTATTTTTTTTAATGCAAAGAGGTTTACAGGCAGGAATTACAATTTATGCTCCATCAATAATTTTAACTACTATTTTAGGATGGGACCTAACAATTACTGTAATATTAGTTGGATCATTAATTATTTTATATACAGTAATTGGTGGTAGTAGAGCGGTTAGTTTAACTCATAAACATCAAATGACAATTATTTTTATTGGATTAATTGTATTATTTACATTTCTTTTAAATTTTATTCTTAAAGATATTTCGTTTTATAATTCATTACAATTAATGGGTCTATTTGATAAAAATAATGCAATTAATTTATCTTTTGATTTTTCAGAAAAGTATACTATTTGGTCAGGTTTATTTGGTGGATTTTTCTTATCGTTATCTTATTTTGGTACAGATCAATCACAGGTATCAAGATATATAAATGGTAAAAATATTAAGGAAAGTCAAATGGGTTTAATATTTAATGCATTTATGAAAATACCTTTACAATTTTTTATACTTTTTATTGGACTATTATTATTTGTTTTTTATTCTTTAAATCAACCTCCTCTTAACTTTAATAAGAGTCTTTTAAGTTATCAACAATCTATTGATAACTCTTTAATTGAGAACTATGAGAAGGAAAATACTTTAATTTTTGAAAAGAAAAAAGAATTATTAAATAGTTATTTTAATAATTCTACAGATGAAAAATTAAATAAAAAAATTATTGAATTAAATAACGATTTAGATATTAATCGAAAGAATTTTGAGTCTGAGGTTTTAGCAAATGGATATATCATGAAAAAGCCAGAATCAGATTTTATATTTTTAAGGTTTATTTTAGATTATCTACCAATAGGTTTGATTGGTTTTTTAATAGCAGTAATCTTTTCTGCAGCTATGAGTTCTACATCAGCCGAAATTAGTGCATTATCAGCTATAACAACTATTGATATTTATAAAAGATTTTTTAAATCAGATGTTCTTACTAAAAATGATGTAATTATTTCTAAATTCTTCAATTTTCTATGGGGAGTTATAGCAATTCTATTTTCATTGTTTTTTGTTCAGAAAGAAAACTTAATTGAATCAATTAACATAGTTGCTTCTTTACTTTATGGGAATGTTTTGGGAATATTTTTGGTTGCTTTTTTTAATAAGAAAATAAAATCCAATAACGTATTGATAGGTGCAATTTTATCTCA
>Ga0066366_10000257_pt1 | contig 13104 bp, 9 predicted proteins | sample Knorr_S7_td_250__FD_77334 | JGI IMG/M metagenome (GOLD analysis project Ga0066366, IMG submission 77334) | Marine microbial communities from Southern Atlantic Ocean transect - Knorr_S7_td_250_ad_252m_LV_B | ecosystem: Environmental > Aquatic > Marine > Oceanic | place: Atlantic Ocean | collected...
AGCTTCCACGCCGGTCGACTTTACAAATCAAGAGTTCGACCGCTTCGGTGAGAAGCCTCCTTATGGCCTCGCGGGCTGGACCGATGACGGCGAATCCGTGCTTCTGTATGGACGGTATGATCTATGGGCCCAGCCCCTCGACGGTACTGCAGCTAGGGTGCTTACGGGCGGTCGTGGTGCCGCGGACGAGATCCGTTTCCGGTACGTTGCTGAAGACCCAGATGAGAGATCGATTGATCTCTCCAAACCTTTGTTGCTTCATGCCTACGGACAGTGGACCAAGAAGGAAGGCTTCTTTCGTCTCAACGGAGAAGATCTCACAGAGCTAACATGGGAGGACAAGAAGTTCTCACTACCCCAAAAAGCAGAAGATGCCAATCGATATCTGTTTACAGTGCAGTCCTGGGAGGATTTCCCAGATCTCTGGATGAGTGCTGGCGACTTTGATGTGCGAGAACAAGTCAGTGATGCGAATCCACAAAGCGCTGAATTTAATTGGGGACGCCGAATATTGTTCGACTACACGAATAGTGATGGAGTACCGCTACAGGGTACGCTTGCTATCCCGGACGACTATCAGGAAGGACAGAAGCTTCCGATGATAGTGCGGTTCTATGAGAAGTACTCGCAGAATCTCCACGTACATCCGACTCCTGCGTATCGACATCAACCCAACTTTGCCGGTTACGTGAGTAATGGGTACTTGCTGATGCAACCCGATGTCCACTTCCGGATTGGCAGTTCGCACAGTGATATGCTGGAGTGTGTAGAAGCTGCAGTCCGAAAGGTTATCGAACTTGGATACGCTGACCCTGAGGCTGTTGGTCTGAGTGGGCACTCCTACAGTGGGGGAGGAGGCGCATACATTGCTACACGCTCGGAGATGTTCTCGGCTATAGCTCACGGGGCAGCCCCAATCAATCTCGTTAGTGAGTTCAATCAACTCTTTGTTGGTAGTGGACAGAATAACCATTCCTACGACATCTACGGCCAAGGCCGATACGCGACAAACCCGTACGATGACTTCGACCTCTACTGGGACCAGTCACCGATCTCTGGTGTGGAAACCATGAATACTCCGGTCTTGTATCTCCACGGAGAAGAAGATCCCACAGTCAATTGGGAACAGGGCCTTGAGTGGTATAATGCCCTCCGCTTCTTAGAGAAGCCTGTCATCTGGCTTTCTTATCCTGATGAGGGTCACGGCCTCAGGAAATTGGAAAATCGGATAGACTTTCAGTACAGGCTCAGCCAGTTCTTTGGTCATCATCTCAAAGGTGAGCCTGCACCTGCTTGGATGACGGATGGGGTTCAAAATATCGATAAAGAGAGGCATCTCAGATCTACTGCACCCCGAATCTTTGACCGTAGGCTCATCGGATGAAGTGATTCAGGGGGGCACATTATGTAGGGGGAAAACGCGGGGTAACTGAGTTTTCCGTGACCTAAAGAACCGACTAAATGCAGTCGCTCCCTACCTGATTTTGGGTCCTTTTAATCAGTAAGCTGGTTTTTCAGGTCGTTTTTCACCGGCTGTCACTGCTAGATCCAACCGATTTTCGAGCGGTGGAAGTGAGCAAACAGAAAATGCGGTAAAGACACACGGCGCATTGTAAGACCTATTGAAGTCGATGGTTGTCCATCCGTCCTCATCGGCGGCTGGAACCCTCATATAACGTCCGGCCTGATAGGTTTCCGATATTGCTGTTGAGTCCCACATGCTTACGAAATAAGAGCGACTCTGTTCATTCCCGAAGGCGATCAAGCGGTGTTCACCATCAGCTTTTCTGAAGACGAGTTCTCCAATTGCGTCTTGCTCTATCATTCCGCCTGTGATGTCAGCAAGAGGAATGGATCTTAGCTCGGGGTATCGGTCTAGCCGAGCGGAGACACGCCACTCTGTGCTCAAGGTGAAGTATTCCGGGAGTTGGAATGTCTCACGCTCCGGAAGGTCGGTATCCCAGACACGCAGCCACAGACGGTCCGTTCCGGGCTCTGAATGGATCCGCATCCCTAGAGATCCCAAGGAAAGGTAAGTGGTGTTTCCTGAACGATCGTTTTCCAGAATCGTGGTCTCTTCGATCGGGGGTCCGTCCTGAAGGTGGACATTCCCGTCCGAAACTGGCTCTAAGTGCACATCCTGTCCTTGGCGCACGAGTGTGCCAGCCAAGGCCGGAGAATCTTCTGCAGGAAGAACAATAGGGAGCGCTGGGTCCGAGCCAAATGCTGTTTCACCTTGCGGCAAGTCAAACAGACCAGACCAAAGAACTGGCCCGCCGGGGGGTGTGACGAGTGCCTGTTCCCGGTTGCTTCTCCAGTCCTCATGCTCTGCAAGGAACTCCCCTTGGTTGACCGGAAGCGGGTCACGCCACTCACTACTGCAGGAGCTCGTGGCTATCAGCACACTGATGATAAGAACTGTGAACCTGAAAGAGTAAACGGAGCGCCACTCCATTACTAACTGAACCATCTCGCCTCCTTCCAAGTCCCTAGGTCTTATGATCAAGTCTAATTCTACAGTCCCATCGTAAAGAATAGCGAGTTATTTCTAAAAGGACGACGAGTATCTGTTTCGAAGTCAGCGTCATCCGCCTAGAATTCCGGTTCTAGTGCTATCCTAAGTTTCGATAGTCTGAGGTGATCTTCATGAAACTCATTACACTTATACTCGGCTTGAGTCTCTTCGCTATCATGCCTCTCACCGAGTCATCCGCCACTGCTACCCAGCAAGTCCGGCCGACACCGCACCCATCGACTCAAGATCCGGAAGTGCTTGTCACACCAGATCAGATGAGTCTCTGGGAGGCTGATCTCTCGAACTGGGGGCGTTGGGGTCCCTCGGACCAGCGTGGCACCCTCAACCTTATCACACCTGAGAAAACGCGAGCGGCAGCTTCCTTGGTGGAAGATGGTGTTACGGTTTCTTTGGGACATTTTGTAAGTGAAGAGGATGCGATTGACAGCCAGACATTCGCACCCACCGAGCACTGGATGACCTCGGTGGATCCCAATACCGGAAGGGTACGTGCTGCACTAGATGCGATCAGTTTCTCTCTTCACGACGGACAGTTGTCACACCTGGACGCTCTATGCCACTACGCGACCACAAGGGACGGTGAGCGAATCATTTTCAATGGTTATCCCCAGAACCTGGATATGGAGGGGTGTAAAGACTTGGCGATTGATCGCATGGGTCCTGGCTTTGTGACCCGAGGGGTTCTTGTGGATATGCCCTTGCTGAGAGGTGTGGAGTGGCTTGAGCCAAGTACACCTATCTACGTGTCTGATCTAGAAGAGTGGGAAGATTTTGCAGGGGTTACCATCGGGAGTGGTGATGTTTTATTGGTTCGCACAGGTCGGTGGGCGAAGCGGGAGGCAGATGGTCCGTGGGCCTATGGTCGTGTAGGTGCAGGGTTACATGCTTCGGTGCTTCCGTGGCTGAAAGAACGAGGCGTGGCTCTTTTGGTTGGCGATGCTGTGAATGACGTTCAACCCTCAGGCGTTCGTGGGCGGAATCGACCAGTCCATGACCTCACACAGGTCTTTCTAGGGTTGCCGCTTGTCGATAACGGGTACTTGCTCGATGTGGCCAAAGAGGCTGCTGAACGTCGGCGCTGGCAATTCATGGTCTCGTGGCAGATTTCCCGGGTACCGGGCGGAACCGCGAGCCCGTTCAACGCGTTGGCGACATTCTGAGATGGGTATCGCGATCTCGCTTGATCGCATCAAGTGTCACAACAGTGAGGATCATCCTCGGACTGACCAGCTCTACTACATGAGTATGGTTGGGTGTGAGTTGGAGCCGGAAAGCACCCTATTACCAGAACTGATACCGGTAACCTCACGTCGTCCGCTTATCCATGTGACACGAAAACGTGCCCTGGGTATGGTTGCAGGTGATGTTATCCGCTTTCCTCCAAGAGACCGGGTACTCTATCCCAACCCCTCAGTCCCAGCTCACGCGGGTGAGTGCGACCCAGGTGCCTCGATCACTGGCCCGATCTATTTCTTCGAGGCTGATAACGAGTCCGCTGAGCACTCGCCGGAAGGCCAACTCGCGAGGGCGATTGTGTTCGGTCACGTATCTGGTGCGGTAGCTGTGGTGATGGGTTTGATGATCGGCGGGTTGGCAGGGGTACTAACCGCTTTATTGCTCTTTCTGGGCTCGATCATCGCCGGTGTGCTCACGCTGAAGCACATACTCTCCGTTGTTGAGGGTGATAACTATCTTGGTGGGTATCAGGTTTCGATACCGATCCAGGGTCCTTCTGATGAGGAAATTGTATTCAACATGACCGGCTCCGAGGATGGGATCCTGACTGAAAAAGGTCATGAATTCAAAGCATCGGTAGGAACGGTTCTCTATGAGGTCGTTGTGCACGTCAATCGAAGTAGGGACGAAGGAATCACCTAAACTCACGATGAGATTTCGGGAATAGCTTAAATCCATGGAAAATCTACAATCGCATCCGCAGGACTCTGAGGAATATCCTGAAGTGGAATCCCGCTTCAGAGACCTTGAGATGCCTGACATGACAGCAAGGGGATTAATTGGTCACTTAGGCCCGGGCCTTATTCTGATGATGACCGGTATTGGGACGAGCCATCTCGTGACAGCACCCACTGCTGGTGGGCGATTCGGATACGCGCTGCTTTGGTGCATACCCGTCGCATATATCTTTAAATATTATGGGTTTGAAATGGCCTTCCGGTTCACGAATGCGACCGGCAAGAGCATGATCGAGGCCTACAGTACCGCGAAGTGGAAGTGGCCACTTTGGTATGTGCTGATAACAAGCGTCTTCCAATGTGCTCTGGGCCAAGCCGGTCGCCTGATTGCTGCGGCGGCAGTGCTCTACTATGTGTTCACCGAAACAATGGGTTTGCCTATATCGCTAACGATGTACGGGCTACTGCTAGGGATTGTCTGTGTAGCCATTCTTCTCCGAGGGAACTACAAGGCTGTAGAGCTCTCAACGAAAATCCTGGCCGCGATCCTCGTCGTCTCCACACTAGCCGTGTACTTCGCTGCGCCGGCTCCGCTCTCGGAAATGGGCAATTTTTTTATTTTTGAAATTCCCGACCCCGCGATCGGTGACAGTGGATCATGGCTAATTATTGCAGCCTTCCTTGGTCTACTACCCACAGGAATTGACGTTTCACTGCAAGCGTCCGAATGGGGCAAGGCAAAGAAGAAAGGCATGAGCAAGATCCGGGGTCAGCTCGAAGAGATGGGGCTTGCGAACCGCTTTGATCCTTTTGCTCCTAAGAGTGCTGATCTTGCAGTGGATACTTCACGGCTTCCAGATCATGCCCTTCAGTACTGCAGGCGTTGGTTCCAAATCGGGGAATGGGATTTTCGCATTGGCCACGTTATCTCGTTCTTCCTTGCGACCATCTTCCTGTTGCTTGCCGCTGTATGGATGTACCCAAGCGAGGTTGAAGGTCGGGCAGTTATGGGAGAGATCGCGACCATCTTCACAGAAAGTATTGGCCCTTGGATGATGGTTATCTTCATGCTCGGTGCCTTCGCAGCCACGTTCTCGACTGCCTTCAACTATTTTGATGGTCGGCCACGAATCGTAGGCGCATGTTGCCGCAATCTGTTCCCGGAGACTGCGAGACTGAGTGGGCTCGACCCTGATGATCTGACTCATGAACACCGTCGTACGTGGTATTCGGAGTACAACATCTATCGGGCCACGATGCTCTATTCGCTCGTCAGCGCGTCATTGATTATTGCAGGGCTAGAGAGACCAGTACTCTTGGTCTTAATGGCCTCCGCCCTCGCCGCCTTCATCTCACCAGTACTATTCTATCTCAACTTGCACTATTGCTTGACGGTCATCCCTAAGTCCGACAAGGCTTTTTACCCGTCACCGTTCGCAAGGTGGTTTGGATGGCTTAGCCTCGCAGTGTTTACCGGCTTGACGCTGGTCCTCATCTACTGGACCATCTGGGTCCGCTACTTCGTCTGATAAAGCAAAAAGGATTACGATGTCAAAAGCACTCGACGGTGTGAGAATCCTAGATATGACCCACGTACAGTCAGGACCAACCTGTACCCAGATCTTAGCTTGGTTTGGAGCTGATGTGATCAAGGTAGAGCGGCCGGGCTCAGGTGATATTACACGCAATCAATTACGTGATGTTGCTGATGCAGACAGCCTCTATTTCACGATGCTAAACGCCAATAAGCGGAGCATCACACTGAACCCAAAGACGGATGCAGGGAAGGAGATCTTCACCAGGTTGATCGAAGAATGTGATGTCATGGTCGAGAACTTCGGACCGGGTGCTATCGATAGAATGGGATTTCCGTGGGAGAAAATCCAAGAAATCAATCCACGTTTGATCTATGCCTCAATCAAAGGGTTTGGACCTGGACCCTACGACGATTGCAAGGTCTATGAGAACGTAGCGCAGTGCACGGGAGGAGCGGCATCTACGACCGGACAGATTGGGGGTGTTCCCACTGTTACCGGTGCTCAAATAGGGGATTCTGGAACGGGCCTCCACCTTGTAGTGGGTGTTTTAGCTGCGTTGTTTCAGCGTGAGGCGAGTGGAAAGGGTCAACGCGTGACCTGTGCGATGCAGGATTCTGTGCTCAATCTTTGTCGTGTAAAGTTGCGCGACCAACAACGGCTAACGCATGGCCCACTAACAGAGTACCCACAATACCCTAACGGTGAGTTTGGCGATGCAGTTCCCCGCGCAGGGAACGCGTCTGGTGGTGGACAACCTGGTTGGATTGTGAAGTGCAAGGGCTGGGAAACTGATCCCGATGCTTACATCTATGTCATTGCTCAGGCTCAGGCCTTTTCTGGGTTAGCGGAGGCTATCGGTCGTGCAGATTGGCTTGATGATCCAGAATGGAATAGCCCAGGAGCCCGGCTCCCCAAGCTCGATGAGATGTTCGAGGAGATTGAGAAGTGGACAATGACTAAGGACAAGATGGAAGCCATGGAGATACTGAACCCATTGAATGTGCCGTGTGGTCCAATCTTGTCCATGGGTGAGCTAGCCCAGGAGGAGTCCCTGCGACAGACTGGGACTGTAGTAGAGGTTGACCACCCGGAGAGGGGAAAATACCTGACGGTTGGAAATCCGATTAAACTATCTGACTCACCAGCTGAAGTTGAGCGATCGCCCCTTTTAGGTGAGCATACGGACGAGATCCTTACAAATGTCGTTGGCCTTGACCCAGAAGGCATAGAAAGAGCTCGTGAGCAGGGTGCTATCTAACGGATTCCGCTTCAAAGAAAGTCGAGGAGGACTGTGTGAAACCCACATATAACGTGCTCATTCTGGGTGCCTCTTACGGCTCTTTGTTTGGGACTAAGCTTTTGTTGGCAGGGCACTCGGTTACCCTGGTTTGTACTCCGCCCACGGCTGAGCTGATCAACCGTGAGGGAACCCTAGTACGGTTTCCGATCCGGGGGCGCGATACCCTCGTTGAAATTCACTCGAGTACGCTTACCGGTCAGTTATCAGCTAGTGCGCCAGAGGGAGTTGAACCGACAGAATTCGACCTGGTTGTGCTAGGAATGCAGGAGTCGCAGTACAGCTCAGAGGGTGTTCGGGAAATGATGGCAAGGATTGCAGCTGCTCATTTACCCAGTCTGGCGATTATGAATATGCCTCCATTGCCGTACCTCGCTCGAATTCCAGGGCTGGCGACTGATCAACTTCAGGGTTGTTTCGTAGAACCAAGCGTTTGGGATGGGTTTGATCCGGGCCTCGTCTCACTAGCGAGTCCAGACCCTCAGGCTTTTCGTCCTCCAGAAGAGCCTAAGAACGTTTTACAGGTTGGATTGCCCACGAATTTCAAGGCTGCACATTTTGAAAGTGAAGAACACACCCGGATACTGCGCGATCTTCAAGCTGACATAGAAGCAAGCTTATATGATCCCGGAGACGGGGCCATAGAGATTCCGGTAAAGCTTAAAGTACACGACTCTATCTTTGTGCCGTTAGCCAAATGGCCCATGTTGCTTGCAGGGAACTACCGGTGTATCCAACGCGATGGCATGATCTCTATCCGGGAAGCCGTGCACGGGGACATCGAAATGGCTAAAGACGCATACGGTTGGGCAGGAAAACTTTGCACAAATCTTGGAGCTGCGGAAACTGACTTGGTCCCGTTCGAAAAATATGCGAGAGCTGCGGAAGGACTTGCCAAGCCGTCGTCTGCTGCGAGGGCTCTGTTCAGTGGAGCAAAATATATCGAACGTGTCGACTGCTTGATTCAAAGAATAGCGAACCAACAAGGGCTTCAGTCCGATACTGTAGATAACATTGTAGCTCTTGTAGATGAACGTTTAGGTAAAAATCGGGCGGTAACGGCTTGATTGACATGCCACAAAGATCACTTCAACCATATTTTGAACGGAGATAGCATGACATCGAATGGACAGCCTATCGGACAGCTTCGCCACGAGCCGAGGGTGTTGCTTGGACCGGGACCGAGTAACGTCCATCCACGCGTTTTTCAGGCGATGACTAGTCCGATACTTGGATATCTCGATCCTGATTTTCTTGCTGTCATGGATGATAGCATGGAGCTACTGAGGCACCTCTTTCAGACAAAGAACGAGGTTGCGATCACACTCCCAGGTACCGGGATGTCAGGGATGGAGGCGTCGATTTGTAATGTCGTTGAGCCTGGTGATGAGGTGATCGTCGGGATTCATGGCTTCTTTGGACAAAGAATGGCAGAGATCGTTGAACGGCATGGGGGTACTGCGATCCGAGTGGAAGTGGACTTTGGCGATGTAGTTCAGGTTTCACAGATCGCAGATGCCTTAGATCAACATCCGGATGCTAAGATGGTTGGGGTGGTACACGGAGAAACATCTTCTGGTGTAGGGCAACCACTTTCAGAACTAGGAGACCTTGTTCGTAGTCGTGATAAACTTTTCCTAGTTGATACTGTGTGCTCCCTTGGGGGGAGTGACATTCGGGTAGACGAGTTCAACATCGACATCTGCTATAGCGGTGGCCAGAAGTGTATCGGTGGCCCAGCGGGCATCGCATGCATCACCCTGAATGATCGAGCGATGTCCCTTATAGAGAGTCGTAGTAAGTCTGTCGACACCTGGTACCTCGATTTGGCCCTCATCCGTAAGTACTGGTTTGATGACAGAGCCTATCACCACACTGCACCAGGTCCGATGGTCTTTGCACTTCGCGAAGCACTCCGAATGATTCAGGAGGAAGGGCTACAGGAACGCTTTGCCCGCCATCAAAGGTGTGGTGACCTGCTCAAGAAGGAATTGACAGGGATGGGCCTTGAATTGTTCGGGGATCCGGCGCATCGACTACCGATGTTGACATGCGTTCTTATCCCGGATGGCGTCGACGACGCTGTGGTAAGAAAACGGCTCCTAGACGAGTACCGGATCGAGATCGTAGGTGGGTTTGGTCCGCTCAAAGGGAAGGCATGGCGCATTGGTTTGATGGGGTACAGTTGTCAGGAGCGTCATGTCCATTATCTGATCGCAGCGCTTCGTGAGATTCTCGGTCGCTAGCCTTTATGAACCTCCATGGAAGCGATAGTTCTATCAACAAAGCGTTGGTAGTCGCAGAGATGTGATATGGCTTCAAGATGAGGATCTAAGACTCAGTATCGTGCTTATCCATATTCATGTAAGATGCAGATGCAATATTCGTAAGTGAGTTGATATGGACCGGCGCACACTTCTAAAAACTGGCGGTATGGGCATCTTGGGTCTCGGCCTGGGAGGTTGTTTCCGAGGTTCAGCATCATCTTTGTCACCGTACAAGCCACTCCCCCCCCTAAACGTTGCCTGGAATCGAGTGATACACACAACTGTGGGTCTCCGACCCCACAGGCCATCGGGCTTTGTGCTTAGAGCGGAGCGGTTCGGTGATAAAACCTTGATCCACAATTATGGACACGGTGGATCGGGTATGTCGCTATCCTGGGGTACGGGATCTATGGCTGCAGACCTCGCACTAGAGAGTGAATTCCGCGAAGTGGCTGTTATCGGATGTGGGGTCGCTGGTTTGACGACCGCGAGACAGCTACAACGTCGGGGCTTCTCGGTAACGATTTATGCGCTTTCGGTCCCTCCAGATACTACGTCAAACATGTCTTTGGCTGCATGGACTCCAACTTCGGGCTTAGTCGATCGAGGACTTCGAACGTCCGCATGGGATCTTCAACTAAGGCAGGCAGCGAGGATTGCCTACAGACAACTTCAGCTTCTTACCGGGCCGGAATACGGAATTTCATGGATTGATAGTTACGCTTTGAGTGACTCAGCTCCGAGGGAGCGTTCAACACGGGAGGATCAGGATCCATTGCTTCCCTCTGATTTGAGGCTCCCAACGGTATCTCTGGGACCTGGGGAGCATCCCTTCCCGACTCGATACGCAAGTCAACGTGTCACCTTGCGGATTGATCCGTCCATTTACCTGGATGCCTTGGTGCGCGACGTCATGCGATTCGGTGGGCGCATAGTAATTAGGAAGTTTGATACTCCCAGAGACCTTATGACGCTCGATGAGTCGATCATTATCAATTGTACGGGACTCGGATCACATGACCTGTTTGGAGATACAGAGCTGGTACCTCTGAAAGGGCAATTGACGCTTCTGGTACCGCAGCCGGAGGTGAACTATGCGACGTTCGGGGGCCTTCAGGGGACTGGTGGGTTCATCCACATGCAACCCCGCAGTGATGGGATTGCCTTGGGAGGTACTTCGGAAGAGGGTAATTGGTCGCTTGAGCCAGACGAGAATGCTCGGCAACGCATTGTTGAAGCACATCGTGCCTTGTTCGCAGCGATGAGGGGTAGTCCGAGCTTAGAGCCAGAGATATCGCTTTCGTAGCCTTATGAAGTACTGAGGTCGACAAGTTGACTCTTCGAATACAGCAAGTGGATGGGCGTAGCGGTACAGCGCGCTTTGTCGATGTATCGTGGAAGGTTCATGATCGGGAGAGCTCTGCCTGGGTTCCCCCTCTCCGTGCAGTAGTGCGTGGTGCATTAGATCGGGTAAAGAACCCCTTTTATCAGTCTGCCGAGAGAGGTTTGTTCATCGCAGAACGAGCAGGTCATCCTGTCGGCCGGGTCGCGGCGATACGGAATGGTTGGCATAACGAATATCATGAAGATCGGGTTGGCTTCTTTGGTTTCTTTGAGTGTAGGAATGACCAAGAAGCAGCCGATGCGCTTATGGAAAGAGCTGGACAGTGGTTGCGAGAAAGAGGTCTCGAGACAGCGAGAGGCCCGGTAAGTCCTTCTATGAACCACGAATGTGGACTTCTGGTAGATGGGTTTGATCGCGAAGCCGTGATCATGACACCGTGGACGCCGCCGTACTATGAGCGTTTGCTTGAGAGTAGTGGCTATATGGGCGTCAAAGACCTACTGGGTTACCGTCTCATCCAGGGATCGGAGTTCGGTTTTCCGGATCGCATGAAGAAGGTGGTTGAGCGGAAACTTGCCCGGTCGAAGTTGGTATTTCGCGAATGGGATTTTGGCCGCTTTGAGGAGGAAGTCAGGGTTTTCCATAAGCTGTACTGCGATGCTTGGGCAGATAACTGGGGCTTCGTACCACCTTCTTGGGAGGAATTTTGGTACCTTGCGAAGGATCTTCGTTCGGTCTTGCATCCTCGGTTCGCGTGCATCGCTGAAGTCGATGGTGAAGCGGTCGGATTCGTTGTGATTGCTCGAGATATCAATCGCGTGCTCCGCCGTATACCCTCAGGGCGCCTGTGGCCATGGAACATGGTTCGTCTTCTCTTAACCCTACCGAGAGTACTCAGCGGACGCATCATTTTGTTAGGGCTCAGGCGTGACTACCGGAACCGTGGCTTTTTCTCGTTACTGATGCACGAGGTAGCGCGCCGAGCTGTCGAAATAGGAGCTGAAGAAGCAGAAGCCTCTTGGATCCTTGAAGAGAATGAGGCACTAGTTTCTCCGTTGAGGTCACTTGGGCTTGCTCCACACAAACGATGGCGCATTTACGAGAAGTCACTGAAAGAGTGTTGAATGTGAATGGGCCACGGAGGTTCAGCTGAAGATTACACTGTTGGCTGAATACTACCTTCCAAGACTCGGGGGGGTTGAGCATCTAATCGATGATCTGGCTCATATGCTTGCTGATCGCCGGCATGAGGTTCGGATTTTGACTATGACGCCCGAGAGTACCTCAGAACAAGGGGCTCGCGTACCATCGGTGCCAACCTTGCAAGCTGAAAACTTCCAGGCTGTCAGGATTCCTTCTCTCAGGGTCCCAATGATGGGAGTACCGATATCTCCTCTGCTTCCGAGGCGCCTTCGAGAGGATCTCATTGAGTGGTCACCTGATGTGGTACACGTGCATGCATCGATTGCTTCGGCTGGTGCTCTCGCCGGTGGCTGGGCCGCCCACTCACTGGGCTTACCACTCGTTGTCACATTCCACTCGACGTTAGGAGGACATGAATGGGTTTATAAGCTGTCCAATGCTCTAACTAGGTGGGGATCCTGGCCACAGGTGGTTGCTGGCGTTAGCCCGACGGTCGCGGACGGAGTGTCTAAGGTTCTCGGTCGCCCGACAACAGTGTTGGCAAACGGTGTAGATATTGGATGGTGGAGTGAGGGACGCTCTGCCTCGGCGCCCGCAAGAAACTGCATAAATCTGGTTACCGTTCAGCGCCTTAAGAATCGAAAGAGAGGCTCAGTCTTGCTTGAAGTTGTGGCCGCAGCTCAAAAGAATATTCCAGATGGGCATACGTTTAGGGTCACATTCGTAGGAGATGGCCCACGTCGATCTTCCCTTGAGAGGAAGGCATCTCGCTTGGGTGTGGAAGCAAGATTTCTGGGAGCGATACCCCGTAAAGATGTTCGGGAAGTGTTAGGTAATTCTGATGTGTTCATCCTCCCCAGTACTCGAGAGTCTTTTGGAATCTCTGCTTTAGAGGCTCGTGCGGTTGGTTTGCCTGTTGTGGCGTTCAGGACTGGTAGCCTACCGGAAATCGTGCCAGATGGGTTAGCAGGGCTTCTGGTCAATTCGGATCAGGGAATGGTAGATGCTCTGACACAACTTGCTTGCGATCGTGGTTTACTTATGAGGCTATGCGAGGGGAGTATG